>Ga0194037_1000871_pt1 | contig 23262 bp, 22 predicted proteins | sample JunL306m_MetaG_FD_148653 | JGI IMG/M metagenome (GOLD analysis project Ga0194037, IMG submission 148653) | Anoxic zone freshwater microbial communities from boreal shield lake in IISD Experimental Lakes Area, Ontario, Canada - Jun2016-L304-6m | ecosystem: Environmental > Aquatic > Freshwater >...
ATCACGCAGATCGACGTGATCTTCGACGACAGCGATTTTCAGGCCGGTAGGCATAGACGTCGATTAAAACGCATCTCAAGCGGCAAAGCTTGCAAAAGCTTGCAGCCGCAACTGGAACACCACGGCTCCGGTTCCGGCCAGATAACGCAACTCGCCGCCCAACAGGCGGGCCAGGGTGGCGCCAAGGTGCAGCCCGACCCCTGAACCGGTAAAGCCATGTGCTTCCGGCGCACGGTAATATTTTTCGAATACCCGCGCCGGATCGGGCCGGCCGGCGCGGCCGACGGTGTTGGCAACGGTAACGACAACGGCTGCCGACGGCGCGCTTTCGATAGCTACGGAGACCTGCACCGGGGTCGCTGACGCACCGTACTTGAGCGCGTTTTCGATCAGGTTGGCAATGATCACGCGCAGCAGTCTGGGGTCGGTGGTGAGCGTGGGGCGCAGCGCAATGTCAAGCCGGATGCGCTCCGGGTCCTGGCAGTCGGCGGCAATCGCCTCCACCAGACCGGCGAGATCGCAGGGCAGGGGCTCCAGCTGCGCCTCGCCGTCGACCAGCTTTTCGGCCTGCAGAGAACGCTCGATGACCTCGCTGATGCCGTTGATGGCCCGCTCGGCCATTTCGATAACGGGTGGATCCATCGGCTGGCAATTGATCGCCATGCGCAACACCGAAAGCCCGTTGCGCAACTCGTGAGTCAGCATGGAAAGCAGTTGGCCTTGCCTGACGCTGCTGGCGTGCTCCTGCTGCTCCTTTGACTCCGCCACGCGCACGGCTTCATGCGCCCGCAGCGTTTCCTCGCGTTCGGTGCGGTAGCGGCTGCCGAGCGCAAGCTGCAATGCAATGACACTGCCGAGCGAGGCGATCTGCAGGCTGTACAGCACCACGCCGCCGCCGGCGATCACACCGATCATGTTGAGCAGCGTCAGGCTGAAGCCTGTCATGCTGATCAGGTTGGCGACGAGCATCAGGCCGGCGCCGGCATCCTTGCGGCGCCAGAGCCGGATCGACATCCCGGTGCCGACCAGTGACATGAGCAGCGCCAGGGCACCGATCAGCGGCATGGTGTCGGTGAAATAGCCGAGCGGAATCGAGGCGATGGCCAGCAGCGCCAGCCGGAAGTTGCCTTCGTAGAGCCAGAACAGGATGCGCTGGGAGTGCTCGATCATGAACAGGCGCCGGTAAAACGCGTAGCTGAAGGCTATGGCGCCGAGCGCGGAAATGCGAATCGGGAGCAGGCTGACCGCTGCCCAATCCAAGCCGAGATATTGCCGGATGAAACCGTCGGTGCCGGCAATGTTGATCGTCAGGCTGATCAGGTAGGCGAGAAACCAGAGCGTGAGACTGTCACGCCGCAAGAACCAGTTGTTGATGTTGAACAGCGCCACGGTCAGCAGAACGGCGAGTACTCCCATCAAAAGCCCGGTCTCGAGCGAGCTGTTGGCGAAGAAGGCTTCCGGCGCCCACAGGCGCGGCATGATGACCGAGCTGGACCCGGTCGCCAGCCGCAGGTAATAGGTGCGCGGTGCGTCGTCGGCGTGCCGCAGCTTGAAGACGAATCCGCGGTAGTCGATTTCGCGTGCAGCGAAGGGCAAGACGAAGCCGGCGCGGCGTTCGACAAAGGCGCCGGGGCGCGCCGCATCGGGCTCGTAGAGGCGCAGATCGTCGAGGTAGGGCGGCTGGATGTCGAGCCACCATTCCCCGGCCGGGGCCGCTACGGTAAAGCGCAGCCAATGCACGCTGTGCGTGTAGCCGGCCGCCAGGCTGCCGCCCGGCAAGGGCTTGAAGCCGGTGGCGGCGGCGACGCTCTGGATTTCTTCCTTGCCGGCCTTGTCTTCCAGTACTGCCAGGTCGGTCAACCGGGGCGCTGCAAGCAGGGGGGGTGCCAGGACGGCGAACAGGCAGAGCAGCAGGTACAGGGCGAAACGGCGATGAATCATGCCGCCAGTGTATCCGCTTCGGAAGGCTATTCCTTCGGCGGCGTCGGCCGCTTGCCGATGGCGATGTCCATGGTTGTATCGCGCCCGTCGCGCTTGAGCTCGAAGCGCGACGTCTTGCCGGGCTCCAGCGCGGCGATCAGTTCGAGCATGACCTGAGCATCCTTCACCGGTTTGCCGGCGACGCTGATCAGCACGTCGCCGGGTTTGATGCCGGCCTTGTCGGCCGGGCTGCCGCGCATCACGCCGGCGATCAGCGCGCCCTGAATACCGCGCAGATTGAAGGATTCGGCCAGTTCCGGGGTGATCTCCTGCACCTCGATGCCGATCCAGCCGCGCGTTACGCCGCCGTTCCGGATGATCTGCTCCATCACGTTTTTTGCCAGCGATACGGGAATGGCGAAGCCGATGCCCATCGAGCCGCCGCTTTGCGAATAGATGGCGGTGTTGATGCCGACCAGGTGGCCGTTGGCATCGACCAGCGCGCCTCCCGAATTGCCGGGGTTGATCGCCGCGTCGGTCTGGATGAAGTTCTCGAAGGTGTTGATGCCCAGATGCGAACGGCCCAGCGCCGAGACGATGCCGGAAGTGACGGTCTGACCGACGCCGAAGGGATTGCCGATGGCCAGCACCACATCGCCGACGCGCAGGGTGTCGCTGCTGCCGAAGGCGATGACGGGCAGTTTGTGGTCGGCCGGGATGCGCAGCACCGCCAGGTCGGACTCGGGGTCGGAGCCCACCACCCGCGCCTTGTACTTGCGGCCGTCGTTATGCGCGACTTCGATTTCATCGGCGCCGTCGATGACGTGGAAATTGGTCAGGACGTAGCCTTCGGGCGAGACCACCACGCCGCTGCCCAGCCCGGAACGGCGCTGCGACTGCTCGCCGAAGCGGTCGCCGAAAAAATGGCGGAAGATCGGATCGTTGATGAAGGGGTGGCGCGGTCCCTTGACTTCCTGGCTGGTGAAAACATGCACCACCGCAGGAATGGCTTTTTGCGCGGCATCGGCAACCGAACCCGGGCGCCGCGTGTCGCTGCCGGCCGGCGCTTCGACCACGGTCGCCACTTCGAAAACGGGGCCGCTGCTGCTCGGCAGGTGGGCGAGCCACTCCGGCTTGAGTGTCTTCACCACGAACAGGACGGCAATGCAGACCGTGACGGTCTGGGCAAAAATCAGCCAAAGGCGGCGCATAATCTGGTTCTTTTTTATGTTCCCGGTTCCACCGGGGACGGTATCCCTTGCGGATGGGGCGGAAATGATGTCGGGTGACCCGGTATTACGTGACGATCTTCGCGCCTGGCTGGACTCTCTGCTGGACGTTGCGCGCTTCCGTGATTATTGCCCAAACGGCCTGCAAGTGGAAGGCCGCGACCGCATTCAGCGCATCGTCTGCGGGGTTACCGCCAGCCAGGCGCTGATCGAGGCCGGCATCGAGCGCCGGGCGGACGCCCTGCTGGTGCATCACGGCTGGTTCTGGAAAGGCGAAGACGGCCGCGTCACGGGTTTTCGCCGGCAGCGCATGGCGCGCCTGCTGGCGCACGACATCAACCTGTTCGCCTACCACTTGCCGCTGGATGCCCATGACACGCTGGGCAACAATGCGCAACTGGCGCAGCGCCTGGGCTGGACCGTCGCCGGCCGTTTCGGCGAACAGGACATCGGCTTCGTCGGCGTTCCGCCGGCGCCGACTACTGCCGGCGAACTGGCGCAGCGCATGACGCAGGTGCTGGACCGCACGCCGCTCTTGATCGGCGATGCGGGGCGCAGGGTGACGCGCATCGCCTGGTGCAGCGGCGGTGCCCAGGACTACTTCGAAGCGGCGCTGGCCAGTGGCGCCGATGTCTTCGTCAGCGGCGAGATTTCGGAGCAGACCGTGCATCTGGCCCGCGAAACCGGCATGGCCTTCATTGCTGCCGGCCATCACGCCACCGAGCGCTATGGCGTAATGGCGCTGGGCGAACAACTGCGGCAGAAGTTCGATATCCACTGCGAGTTTGTGGATATCGACAACCCGGTGTGAGCCTCCCGGCGCTGACTGCGCGGCGTGTCGCCGCGACTGCCTGAACAGCCGCGCCGGGCCGGATCAAAGGCTTCCTTACAGCGCAGGCGTATCGACTTGATCCGGATCTACATCCGGTTCCAGCGTATCGGGATATTTCGCCATCTGCACTTTCAACATGTTCTGATGGTCGACTTCTTCGTCGCGGAGTTCCTCGAAAAGCTTGCGCACGGCGGCATCCTGGATGCTGGGCAGGGCTTTGTTGAAGAACTCGTAGGCCTTGATTTCCGATTCCATCGCCACGTTCAAGGCATGTCGCGGTGACATGTTGGGCCTTGGCTTGCCGCTGTCGGGAGCCTCGACATCCTCGATCATGTCGGCCGTGATCCGCGCCGCGGCATCACCGAAAAGCGAACGCCTGCGTGCCGCAAGTTCCTCGCCGTGGCGCCGCTCGTAGCCGGCCATGGTCTTGAAGAAATCCGCCGCATCGCCGCTGTAGTGCTCACCGAGCAGGTCTACAAACCAAAGGTAGCGCTCTTCAGCTTCCTTTTCGATCAGCACCGCCATATCGAGCGCATCCTGCAGATTCAGTTTCGAGATATCCAGTTGAGTCATCATCTTTTCCTAGAGGACAGGGTTTAAATAAGGGTAGGGATTTCAATCCTAATGAGGAGCTTGACTGTGGATATTGTAGTCAACATGTCGGGCTGCAAGGCCAGTGCATCGAGGAATTATGGGCTGCTTTTGATCCTGATCAACAGCCATATTGCTCGAAACAGTGATCATTGCGCTAATCCCAAGTATGGTTTTAGCGAAATACGTTTATTCTTGAACGTGTTCGTGGGAGCAATTACGGCAACCAACCAATAGCGAGAGCGAAAAATATGTCCAATGAACCCGTAAAAGCACGCCCGGTCGAGGAGCTTGACAGCGTAGTCATCCGCTTCGTCGGCGACTCCGGCGATGGTATGCAACTCACCGGCACCGAGTTTTCCAAGGCTGTCGCCAAGGCCGGCCACGGTTTCACTACTCACCCCGATTATCCGTCAGAGATCCGCGCCCCGACCGGCACGCTGTACGGCGTTTCCGGCTATCAGATCCAGTATTCCACCGGCCGGGTTTTCACCTCCGGCGACGCGCCGGACGTGCTGGTGGCCATGAATCCCGCGGCGCTGAAGACCAACCTGCCGGACGTCAAGCACGGCGGGATTCTCATCGTCAATAGCAGCGCCTTTACTCCGGGCAACCTGGAAAAGGCCAAGTACGCGAGCAACCCGCTGACCGACGGCAGCCTGCAAGGGCATCGCCTCTATGCGATTGACATCTCGACGCTGACCGCGAATGCGCTGACGGACTCCGGTCTCGGCAAGAAAGAAGTAGGCATGTGCAAAAACTACTTCTCGCTGGGGCTGATGATGTGCCTTTACAGCCGCCCGGTGGACAAGGAAATCACCGACATCGAGAAGAAGTTTGCCAAGAAGCCGAAAGTCGCCGCAGCCAACATCACCGCACTGCGCGCAGGCTACGCCTATGCCGAAGCCACCGAGATGTTCGCCGTCTCCTACCAGATGCGCGAATCGACGCCGGTACCGGGCAAGTACCGCAGCATCACCGGCAACACGGCATCTGCACTCGGCTTCGTCGCCGCTTCCGAGATTTCCGGCGTGCCGCTGTTCATCGGTTCCTATCCGATCACGCCGGCGACCGAGATCCTGCAGGAGTTGTCGAACCTCAAGCACTACAACGTGACGTCGTTCCAGGCGGAGGACGAGATCGCCGGCATTTGTTCGACCATCGGCGCTTCCTATGGCGGCGCACTGGCTTTGACGACAACCTCCGGGCCTGGCCTGGCGCTCAAAACGGAGGCGCTCGGACTGGCGGCCATCCTTGAAATTCCGATGGTGATCGTCGATGTCCAGCGCGCGGGTCCCTGCACCGGCATCCCGACCAAGACCGAGCAATCCGATCTGCTGCAGGCCTTGTATGGCCGCAACGGCGAATGCCCGATTCCGGTGATCGCCGCCAACTCGCCGTCCGATTGCTTCGATGCTGCGCTGGAAGCCTTCCGCATCGCCGTCAAGTACATGACGCCCGTCATCCTGCTGACCGAAGGCGGCATCGGCCAGGCCGCGGAACCCTGGCTGATTCCCGATGTGGCCAGCCTGCCGAAGATGGAAGTCAAGTATCGCACTGACCCGAACGGCTTTCAGCCCTACGCCCGCGATGGAAACCTGGCGCGCGCCTGGGTTCGTCCCGGTACGCCCGGCATGGAGCATCGTCTCGGCGGTCTGGAGAAGGACGCCCTGACCGGAAATATTTCCTCCGAGCCGCTCAATCACCAGATCATGTGCGAAACGCGTGCCGCCAAGGTCGCCGGCATCGCCAGGGATTTCCCGCCCTCGAAGGTCGAGGGTCCGGCAAAGGGCGATCTGCTGGTGATCGGCTGGGGCAGCACCTACGGCTCGATTGCCCAGGCCTGGCAAAAGGCCAGTACCGCGGGCAAATCGGTGGCCTTCGTGCATCTGCGCCACCTCAATCCGCTGCCTTCCGATCTTGGCGACATCATCAGCCGTTACAAGAAGGTACTGGTTCCTGAAACCAATCTGGGCCAACTCTCCAAGCTGCTGCGCGAACGCTACCTGGTTGATGTGGTTCAGTTGAACAAAATACAGGGCAAGCCCCTCAAGGTCACCGAAATCTATGACCGCATCCTGGAATTGTGCTGAGGAAACAATGATGACCGATATGACTGTAGCAACACCCGTTCAAGCGTTGACCAAGAAGGACTTCGAGTCCGGTCTGGACGTACGTTGGTGCCCGGGTTGCGGCGACTACGCCGTCCTCTCCCAGATCACCAAGCTGATGCCCAAGCTGGGCATCCCGCGCGAAAACTTCGCCTTCGTTTCCGGCATCGGCTGTTCCAGCCGTTTTCCCTACTACGTCCAGACCTACGGCCTGCACACCATTCATGGTCGTGCCCTGGCCATCGCCACCGGTCTCAAGATAAGCCGTCCGGATCTGTCGGTCTGGGTAGTCACGGGCGACGGCGATGCGCTGGCCATCGGCGGCAACCACTTCATCCATGCCGTGCGCCGCAACATCGGTCTGAAGGTCATCCTGCTCAACAACCGCATCTACGGCCTGACCAAGGGTCAGTATTCGCCGACGTCGGAACTGGGCAAGAAAACCAAGACCTCGCCGCTGGGCAACATCGATCAGCCCTTCAGCCCCGTGGCGCTTGCTCTGGGTGCCGGGGCCACCTTTGCGGCGCGCTGCATCGACGGCGATCAGGCCATGATGGCCGCCATCCTGGAACGTGCCGCGAAGCACGAGGGCACGGCGTTTGTCGAGATCCTGCAGAACTGCGTGGTGTTCAACGACGGCGCCTTCGACGCGCTGTCCGACAAGGCCACGCGTGATGACACGAGGCTGGTGATGGAACACGGCAAGCCGCTGATCTTCGGCAAGGAGCGCAACAAGGGCATCCGCCTGAGCGGCATGGACATGGAAGTGGTCACCATCGGTGAGAACGGCGTGACCGAGGCAGACATTCTGGTGCATAACGAGAACGCAGCACACAGCGGCCTGGCATTTTCACTCGGACAGTTCGAGTCACCGGATTTCCCGGTTCCGTTCGGCGTTTTCCGCGATGTCGACAAACCGAGCTACGAATCGCTCAGCCAGCAGTTGTCAGAATCCGCCCGCGCCGCCAAGGGTCGCGGCGACCTCCAGCGTCTGCTGAACAGCGGCGAGACATGGACAATCAAATAAGCTTATTTCAAGGAGAACAAAAATGGCATTGATGATCAATTCAGACTGCATCAACTGTGACGTGTGCGTACCCGAGTGCCCGAACGAGGCCATTACTCAGGGCGACGAGATTTACATCATCGACCCGGCCAAGTGCACTGAGTGCGTCGGGCATTTCGACGAGTCGCAGTGTGTTGAAGTATGTCCGGCCGATTGCATCCTGCCGGACCCCAATCATGCGGAAAGCAAGGAACAACTGCAGGCGAAGTTCCAGAGCCTGACCGGGGCTTAGGCATAGCAGATGCAAAAGGCTGAGGGGAACTCAGCCTTGTTGCCCGGGCGGTTCCTTGTTTCGTTTGACTGAGTCACGCTTTCTCCGGCCTGTCCGGAGAAAATTTTGTTGAGGTTGTCATCATGCGCATTCCCGTGTCCCGCCGTCGCTTCATCGCTTTTGTAGCAGCGGCTGCAGGTTTGCCGCTCCTGCTCAAGGCGGGCGGCGCACAGGCCAGGCTGGTCAGTTGGGAAGGCACCGCCCTCGGCGGGCCGGCCTCGATCCGGCTCTACCACACCGACGAGATGATCGCGCAGCAAGCCATCTCTGCGGCCCTGACCGAATTGCGGCGTCTCGAAGCGATCTTCAGCATCTATCGCAGCGACAGTGCGATTTCCCTGCTTAACCGCCAGGGAAAACTCGAACAGGCGCCCGCCGACCTGATGACCATGCTTGATCGCGCGCTGTCCCTGGCGCAGATCAGCGATGGTGTTTACGACCCGACGGTGCAGCCGCTCTGGAATCTGTATTCCTCGCATTTCTCCGCTACCAACCCCGACCCGGCCGGTCCTTCCGCGCATGACCGTGATGCGGCGCTGGCACTGGTCGATTGGCGCCAGGTAGAGGTGGATCACGCCTCGAGGCGCATCGCCTTTGGTCGTCCCGGCATGGGCTTGACGCTGAACAGCGGCGCCCAGGGCTACATCACCGACCGCGTCGCCGACCAGTTGCGCGCACACGGCTTCGACCGCATGCTGGTGGACATGGGCGAGCCGCGGGTTTTTGCGGCCAAGCCGGACGGTTCGGCCTGGCGCATCGGCATCGCCAATCCGGCCGACCGGACCGAGACGGTGGCCAGCCTCGACCTGGTCGACAAGTGCGTCTCCACCTCCGGCGGCTACGGAACCATTCTCGACAAAGCGGGACGGTTCACCCACATTTTCGACACCCGCAGCGGAGGCACGGCTGCGGCCATGTTCAGCGTTTCGGTGGTGGCTGATTCCGGCATGGCTGCCGACGGCTTGTCTACCGCCATGCTGATGGCCCCGGTCGACAAGCGCCAGGCGATTCTCAAGGCCGGCGGCGGTGAGCAGGCCATATTCGTCACGCCTCAGGGCGTGGTTGCTACAGTGAACGCTTGAGCGAAGGGTAATAAAAGGATGAGCCTGCTCTTCTGGCGCAAATCTGCGCTGCCCACTTTCTCGCGCGGGGGTGTCCATCCCGACGAGCACAAGGAACTCACTGAGAACCTGCCGATCGAGGATTTCATCCCGACCAACGTGTACCTGCCGGTGAGCCAGAGTCTCGGCCCGTCGGCCGAGCCGCTGGTGGCCAAGGCGACCAAGGTCAAGCGCGGCGACGTCATCGCCAGGGTGCCTGGCGGCGTTTCACTGCATGCGCCGGTGAGCGGCATCGTCAAGGGTGTGGCGACCGGTCCCCACGCCTCGCTAGTCTATGATACGGTCATCACAATCCAGACCAAGCCCGGCGACGACGATCCGCAGTTTCCCGAGCAGCCCGGCTGGCAGGCGCTGCCGGTGGCGCAGATGCTCGAGAGCATCCGCGATGCCGGTGTGGTGGGACTCGGCGGCGCCGCCTTCCCGACCTACCGCAAGCTTGCACTGCCCAAGGGTGCCAAGGTTGATACCCTGGTGATCAACGGCTCGGAGTGCGAACCCTATCTCACCTGCGACTACCGGCTGATGCTGGAGGAGAGCGAAAAAGTCGTGCTCGGCTCCTGGCTGATTGCCAAGATCATCGGCGTCGCCAACTGCGTCATCGGCGTCGAGGACAACAAGCAGCCCGCCGCCGAAAAGATGCGCCAGACCATCGCCGGACTCGGCCTCGAGAAGATGGAGCCGCCGGTCAAAATGACCGTGGTGGTCACCCAGACCCGTTATCCGCAGGGCTCGGAGAAGCAGCTGGTGCAGTCGCTGACCGGGCGTCTGGTGCCCAAAGGCGGACTGCCGCTTGCCGTCGGCGTCGTGGTGCAGAACGTTGCCACCGCCATCGCCTGCCTTGACGCGATCCGCAATGCCAAACCGGTGATGGAACGGGTCCTGACGGTATCCGGGCGGGGCATCCAGTCGCCACGGAATCTCAGGGTGCCGATCGGTACCTCGGTCGAAGACATCGTTGCCCATTGCGGCGGTTACACCAACGATCTGGTGAAGATCCTGCTCGGCGGCCCGATGATGGGGCGCACCATCGCCGACCTCGACGTTTCGGTGACCAAGGGCACCAGCGGTCTGCTCTTCCTCACTGCAGCGGAAACCAGCATCACCCGCTACCAGCCCTGCATCTCCTGCGGCGAATGCGTCGATGCCTGCCCGATGGGGCTGGAACCCAACCGCGTATCGCAGTACATGGAGGTGGGCCGGCCTCTGGAAACCGAACAGTTCGGCGTCAAGGAATGCTTCGAATGCGGCTGCTGTTCCTATAGTTGCCCATCCCACCGGCCCCTGGTGCAATTCATGCAGGTGGCGAAGGCCGCCTACCGCCGCCAAGAGAGGAAAACCAAGTGAGCGAAGCTGAAGTTACGTCGCCCCCGACCCTGCACTTGTCCAGCGGCCCGCACATCGCTTCGGGTCGCACCACCGCGCAGATAATGTGGATGGTCAACCTGTCGCTTTTGCCGGCGCTGCTTTGGGCCTGGGCCGTTTTCGGCTGGCCGGTGCTTGCCATCGCCGCGTCATCAATACTCGGTTGCGCCACCGCCGAGTACCTGTCTTGCCTCATCAGCAAGACGGAATCGACCCTGCCTGACGGCTCCGCGGTGTGCTCCGGCCTGCTGCTCGCCTACACCCTGCCGCCGGCGATCCCGGTCTGGATGCCTTTCATCGGCGGCCTGTTGGCAATCGTCTTCACCAAGGCCGTGTTCGGCGGCCTCGGTTACAACATCTTCAACGTCGCTCTGGTCGGGCGGGCCATGATGATGGCCACCTTCCCGGTAGAGATGACCACGCGCTGGCTGACGCCTGCGCTGGGCAATGTCGATGCCGTCTCCTCCGCCACGGTGCTGGCACAGATCAAGCTCGGCGGCCCCGAGGCGGTGAACAAGATTCTGGCGACGGTTCCCGACGGCGGCCACCTCTGGCTCGACTTCTTCCTCGGCATGCGTGCCGGATCGGTCGGCGAGGTTTCGGTGCTGATGATCATGCTCGGCGCGGCCTTCCTTCTGTGGAAGGGCATCATCAAGCTTTACATCCCGCTCAGCGTGCTGGCCGGCGTCGCGGTGATGGCGTTCTTCTCTCCCGCGCCGACGATCTACATGCTGTCCGGAGGCATATGGCTGGGCGCCTTCTTCATGGCGACCGACTATGTGACCAGTCCGACTACCGCCAAGGGACAGATCATCTTCGGCCTCGGCATCGGTCTGCTGACCGGCATTATCCGCAACTGGGGCGGTTACCCCGAAGGTATCTGTTACGCGATCATGCTGATGAACATTCTTACGCCGGCACTGAACGACTGGTTCAGGCCCAAGCGCCTCACTGCCGATGGGGTACCGTCATGACCTGCGTACCCGGCAAACCGGTAGTAGATCAGGCGCCGCCCAGCGGGCGCGAGATGGTGATCATCGCCGCCGGACTCACGGTGGTGTGCCTGGTCGCGGCGATGATCCTCGGCGGCCTGTATTTCGTGACCCAGCCTGCCAAGGAACACAACCTGCACGTTCGCGAGGAAACCATGATCCGCGGCCTGCTCGGCTTGACTCCGCAGGCCAGGATCCAGGAAGTGCGCCGCTATCTGAAGCGGGAAGGCAAGGACACGCAAGTCATCTACCTGACCGGCAAAAAACTCGCGCAACTGGAACTGGACGGCAAGGAGCTTGCCGCCCTTGATGTGCCGGGCGACGTCACTGCCGCAGGCTCTGCCGAGGCCAAGGACGAATGGGTGAAGAAGCAGATCAAGGTCGCCGACCCGGAGCACTTGAAATACGCCGGACGCTTCTTCGTCGGCATCGAAGGGTCGCAGCCTGCCGGCTATGTCGTCGAGGGCGTTACTCTCGGCTTCAAGACCTGGGTGCGCTTCTTCATGGCCATCGATTCGTCCTACACCATACAGGGCGTGGAGATCATCGAGCACGAGGAAGACCCCGGCCTCGGCGCCGAAATCGTGCAGCGCTATTTCAAGAACCAGTTCGCCGGCAGAAGCCTCGCCGACATCGAGAAGATCAGCGTCATCAAGGACCCGCTGCCCAAGGACTGGCAGACTGCGCTGGAGCAGCTCGGCGACATGCCTTTCCGGCCCTGGGCGGAGAAGTACCGCGAGATGCTGCCGAAGAACCCGAACATCTATGCAATTACGGGATCGACCATCAGCAGCACGGCGGTGACCGTCGGTGTCAAGGCCGCCCTCGGCAACTTCCGCAAACGGATGAACATCGTGGAGAAATATTTATGAGCGCCGTCCGCCGGGCCGCCCCAAGAACGGCGCAGCCAACACATGGAGCCGCACAGCGGCGAACCGTCGTCACCCCCTGCCGCGGGCAGGGGGCTGGGGGGAGGGCAGTGCTATGAGCGAGCATCGCACTCCGCCACCGGTATCGACCATGCTCATGCGTGGCCTGTTCGAGGAGAACCCGATTTTCCGGCTGGCCTTGAGCCTCTGTCCGGCCGTGGCGGTGACCACCTCGGTGAAGAATGGCCTGATGCTCGGCGTTGCCGTGCTCGTGGTGCAGGTGCTGTCGAGCATGTCCGGTTCCCTGGTCAAGCACATCATCAACCCGAAGATCCGTATCCCGGTGTTCACGCTGCTCATCGCCATCTGGGTGAGCGCCATGGACATGATCCTGGCGGCCTATTTCGCCGACATCTACCAGCAGGTCGGGCTATACGTGAAGCTGATCGTGGCCTTTGCCATCATCATTTCGCGCATGGAGCTGTTCTCCATGAAACACAGTGTCGTACCCTGCTTCTGGGATGGCCTGGGCATGGGCCTGGGCTTCCTCGTCGGTCTGGTGCTGGCCGGCGCTTTCCGGGAACTTCTGGGCAGCGGCAGCATTTTCGGCATTGCCATACTGCCGTTCAAACCCCTGCTGCTGGTAGTGTTGCCGGCCGGCGGATTCTTCACCATCGGCCTGATCATGGCACTATTCAACTGGGTTGATGTCAAACGGGGTCACAAGTTGCCCTCGGGCGGAGGAGGAGCACATGGCTGATGCAAAAGTAGTCTCACCCCACGAGATATTGGTTGAGGGCGCGCTGCCCGCCGATGCAGCATCGATACGCCTGGTGCGCAGTTCGGATGCGGACATTCCGTTGGCGGTAATTTCCGTCAAGCCGGGGGCGAAGTCCAACAGCTTCCTGCTGACCACCGCCGAGACGCTTAACAGCCAGGACAATTACCAGCTGACGGCCAAGGGAGTGGATCAGCCCTGGGAGATCGCACCGTCGCCTCTGGCGCTGGTGTTCTCGGTGATCATCGGCTCGGCCTTGATCAACAACTTCGTGTTCACCCGCTACCTCGGACTGTGCGTGTTCTTCGGCGTCAGCCGCAACAAGGACACCGCGATCGGCATGGGCGTCACCTTCACCATTGTCGGCCTGCTCTCCGGCATGATCGCCTGGGCACTCAACACCATCGCCCTCGTGCCGCTGAAGCTGGAGTTCATGCAGATCATCGCCTTCATCGGCATCGTCGCCTGCCTGGTGCAGGCAACCGACCTGATCCTGAAGAAGGTGAATCCGATCCTGCACAAGAAGTTCGGCATCTACCTGGTGCTGATCACCACCAACTGCATCATTCTGGCGGTGCCTCTGCTCAACGCCACCAGCGGCGCGACCATGCTGCAGGCCTTCGGGTTGTCCCTGGGCGCCGGTCTCGGTTTCGCGCTGGCCCTGTTCCTCATGAGCTGCGCCATCGAGAAGGTCAACATGGCGCCGGTGCCGATGGTGTTCAAAGGACTGCCGGTCGCCTTCATCATCGCCGGTTTGTTCGCTCTGAGTTTTCTCGGCTTCTCCGGCCTGAAGGTGGCATAACCCTATGGATCTCCTACACGTCGCACTTTGGGGTGTCCTGGTCTTCACGACGCTGGGACTCTTCTTCGGCATCGCCCTGGCCAGCGCCGCGCGCAAGTTCCATGTTCCGGTCAATCCGCTGGTCGAGGAGGTTCGCGAGAACCTTCCTTCCGCGAACTGCGGCGCCTGCGGTTTCGCCGGCTGCCAGACCTACGCGGAAAAGGTGGTCGAGGACGAAAACGTTTCGCCTACGCTGTGCACCCCCGGCGGCAAGGTCGTCGCCATCGACATCTCCCGTCTCACCAACAAGACGATGGGGGAAATGAAGGAAGTCGTGGCCATGCTGCGCTGCTCTGGCGATGATTCAGTTGCCCGCAGCCAGGCCGAGTACGACGGCATTCACACCTGTCTCGGCGCCAGCCTGGCCTTTGGCGGCCCGAAGGCCTGCAAATACGGCTGCCTCGGCCTGGGCGACTGCGTCCGCGTATGCTCCTTCGACGCCATGAAGATCGGCGACAAGGGCATCGTCGAAATCGATTACGCCAAATGCACCGGCTGCGGCATGTGTTTCGAGGTCTGCCCGAAGGACCTCCTGATCAGTTACCCGCGCACCTATCGCGTCGGACTCACCTGTCAGTCCAAAGGCAAGGGCAAAGCCGTCAAGGACACCTGCACGGTAGGTTGCGTCCAATGCAATGCCTGCATCAAGGAGTGCCCGGCCAAGGCGATTTCCATAATCGACGGTGTCCTGGTCATAGACCATGTGGCGTGCGTGGCCTATGGCCCGGATTGCAACGAGATCTGCATCACGGTCTGCCCCACCGACATCATCCACCACCCGGGTCAGCAGCCGGACGCCAACAAGCCCAAGCCGAAGAAGGTCGCCAAGCAGGCGGACGCAGCAACGGCAGAATAAGCACGTGCGATGCAGGCCGGCCGGCTTGCATCGCCTGCGGCGGCCATCGACAAGCCGGTGTGGCCAGGCGCTGCTTGAACCGGATCAATGACTCTTCTTGCGGGATTGCCTTGAGGGCGCCTGCTATCGGTCAATCGCCAGTAGCTGCTGCGGGCAACCTGCCCGCCTCCGGGATTCGCTTGCCCTGTGCTCGTTGGCGAGCGCATTGCCGCGCTGCAGCATAGAGTTCGCCGGTTCCAATAACAATCAGGAAGATGCTGATCTGCTTGGTGCGGCTATTGGCCTTATTACGGAATAAATTTCACAAGTATTGTTACTAATCGATAGATTGTGTTTGTTATTCAGGTGAGTAAACTGCACCCATTCGATGATGCATTGCATCATTTACCGAGGGAGTATTGAAATGGGATCATCCGAGTTTGCCGTCATCGTTGCAATGTCGCTGGTATTCGATCTGGTCATGACCGTCGTGCTCTAAAGTTTGAGCGGGATCGGGAAAAATCATCAAGGTCGGATGTAATGCGCGAGCAACGCGCGTAGCGCCGGATTTCTCGATCAGGTGAGTGTGGCAGATGGAAACGCGCCAGCAGCGTGTGATGCTTTGAATTGTTAAGTCTCCTCCTCCGATATCTTAATGACATCGGATTCAGTCCCGGCCTTGCGCCGGGATTTTTTTCGTCATTGCAAGCGGAAGCTCACCGGGAACAGTGTCTGGCGCGGGTTGCCGGGCAGGGCGCCGATGCGCTGCGTGGCGTCGAGCGCGGCCTGATCGAGCAAGGCATGGCCTGAACTGCGGGCGATGGACGCCGATACAACCCGGCCGTTGTCGGCCAGAGTCAATAGCAGGATGACGTCGCCTTCAAGTCCGCGTGCGATGGCCTGCGGCGGATAGAACAGGTGTTCGGAAAGAGCCGTCTGCGCCCGGCGCAGCGCGCTGCCCTGCAGGGTGCGGGGAGGGTTCGCAAGTGCTCGCGAGCGGCCCCCGGTGATCTCGGTGCTGACTGCCTCGGCCATTGCGCCGGGCTCGGCAGGCGGAAGGAGTTGCGCCTGAATGCTTGCCGCCGTCGCCGGGCGCGGCCTTGCCGGCAACCAGTCCGGGCCGAAGATCACGGCGGCGTGCAGGGCGATGCTCAACAGCAGTGCAAAGAGGACGGGCATGGCAAGGATTCTAGAGGCTTGCCGGTCATTCCGTTCCGGCGATACCGTCCGCCGCCTGAACGGTGGCAGACATATCCCACCAGGGGACGCATGTACGCGAAGCGAAATCCCATGCGTGCAAAGCCCCGTCCGCCGCCTGAACGGCGGCAGACATATACTGCGCGGGATGAAAATAGTTTCCATGGTTTTTTTGCTGCTGACGGCTGTCATGCCCCTGCACGCGGCAACTCTGCCCGATGCGGTGAGTTTTTCCATCGCCATCGAACGCGGCGACCTGTCGCTTGCCGGCGAATGGCTTGCCGCCGGCCTGCCTGCGGATTTCGAGGGGAAAACGATCGGCACCGGTTTGATGATCGGCGCCTGGGAAGGCAATATTCCGATGATGGAACTGTTTGCGGCACGCGGCGCCGACATCAACAAGGCCAATTCCTTGGGCGAGCAGGCGCTGTTGCACGCGGCATGGAAAGGTCGTCTGGACGCGGTGCGCTGGCTGGTGGAGCACGGCGCACGACTGAATCGGCAGGGCCGGGAATGGGCGGCCCTGCACTACGCCGCCTTCGCCGGGCACGCCGAGGTGGTGGGCTATCTGCTGCAGCGCGGCGCCGACGTCAATGCGCTGTCCAGCAACGGCTCGACGCCGCTGATGATGGCGGCGCGCGAGGGCAAGCAGGCGATTGCCTCGGCATTGCTGGCAGCCGGTGCCAGGCGCGATATCGTCAACGAGCGGGGTGATGACGCCCTGCGCTGGGCGATGCGCTACAACAACCTGATCATCGCCCGGGAAATTGCGGGCAGCGACGACTTTGCCGCTGCGGCGGCGAAACCGGCGGTCTCCTGGGGTCGCCCGGTGCGCTCGCAACCGGTCCCCGATCGCGCCGACCAGTTCCTCGCCCGGGCCCGAAAAATGGAGGCGGCGGGAAGGCGCGATGAGGCCTTGAAGCTGTATCGCGCGGCGCTGGTCGCAATTCGTCAGGCCGATGCCGCGACCACCAAGGCGGCGCCGCCGGTTCGCGCCGCTACCGGCATGACGATCAGCGCGCGGCGGGGCAAGCCGGCTGCGCAGTCGGCTGCCCTGAGTTACGCCACTCCCGCGACTGCAGCGGAGTCCCGCGCAGTGGGTGCTAACCAGTCGCCAGTTCCGGTGCCTGCCGCTGCGCCTGACATCGCCGACGACTGGTTGCGCCGCGCCCGCGAGTCCGAAGCTGCAGGCCGCCGCCAGGAGGCGCTGCAAGCCTATCGCCAGGCTGCTGCGGCTCTGCGCAGGGCAACCCAGGCGGCCGCCGCCGCCCCGGTAAGCCCCTGAGCGGTGCCGCCCGGCGAGGATGAACTATTTGACACTTAAAGCAAGAGGTATTACGATAAGGGTAATTCAATTACTCTAAATTGAATGAATGAACCCCGCCAAGGAGCACCCGATGAGTGAGAAGAAATTTGCCTCCCACGCTGACCTGGAAGAAAAGAAAGTCAGCTTCGAGAAACTGTCGGACAACGCCTATGCCTATACCGCCGAGGGTGATCCGAACACCGGCGTGATCATCGGTGATGATGCGGTGATGATCATCGACGCTACGGCAACGCCGGTGATGGCGCAGGACGTGATCCGCTACGTGCGCCAGGTGACCGACAAGCCGATCAGGTACGTCACGCTCACTCACTACCATGCGGTGCGGGTACTGGGTGCCTCGGGCTACAGGAAAGAAGGCCTGCAGGACATCATCGCCTCGAAACAGACGCGCGAACTCATCGTCGAGCGCGGCCAGCAGGACATGGATTCCGAGATCGGCCGTTTCCCGCGCCTGTTCAACGCGGTAGAGAGCGTGCCCGGCCTGACCTGGCCGACCGTCGTCTTCGACAAGGAACTGACGCTGTGGATGGGCGATCTCGAAGTCAGGATCATGCACCCGGGCCGCGGTCACACCAAGGGCGACACCGTGGTCTGGTTGCCGCAGCAGAAGATCCTGTTTTCAGGCGATCTGGTCGAGGCCGACGCCGCGTGCTACACCGGTGACGCCTATCTGGCCGACTGGCCGGCGACGCTGGATGCGCTGGCGGCGCTGAAGGCGGAGAAGATGATTCCCGGCCGCGGCCCGGCCCTCTTGAATCCGCAGCGGGTGCAGCAAGGCCTGGCCTACACCCGGGATTTCGTTTCCACGCTTTACCGCAGTGCGCAGGAGGCCGTGGCGCAGGGCATGGATCTCGCCGCCTGCATGGCGCACACGCGCCGGAACATGGATCCGAAATTCGCCAGCGTGTTCATCTACGAGCATTGCCTGCCTTTCGACGTGACCCGCGCCCACGACGAGGCTTCCGGCATCACGGACCCGCGCATCTGGACGGCGCAGCGCGATCAGGAAATGTGGCACGCCTTGCAGGCGGCGTAACCCTCCCGCGGATTTCTCACGGCAGCCGGCTCAATGCTGAAGACATACAACTATCCGCAGTTCGAGTACCGGACGCCGCCGGAAATCGCCAGCGGACAGACGCTGAAGGTGCCCGTGGTCGTGGTCGGCGCCGGTCCCGTGGGGCTCGCCGCCGCTCTCGACCTGCAACTGCAGGGTGTTCCGGTGCTGGTGCTGGACGAAGACGACACGGTTTCGATCGGTTCGCGCGGCGTGTGTTACGCCAAGCGTGCGCTGGAAATCCTCGATCGCTACGGTGTCGGCGATGCGGTCTGCAGCAAGGGCGTGTCGTGGAATGTCGGCCGCACTTTCTTCCGCGAGCAGGAGGTGTACAACTTCAACCTGGTGCCGGACCCGGATTACCACCGGCCGGGCATGGTGAACCTGCAGCAGTACTACCTCGAGGAATACATGGCGGCGGCTGCCGCTTCGCGGCCGGACATTGAACTGCGCTGGAAGAACAAGGTCGCCGCGGTGGCGCAGAGCGGCAAGACGGTGACGCTCAAGGTCGAGACCGGAGACGGCTTCTACACCGTCGAAACGGACTGGCTGATCGCCGCCGATGGCGCGCGCAGCCCGATCCGCCGCATGCTGGGCCTGGAAATCGAGGGCAAGGTTTTCATGGACCGCTTTCTCATCGCCGACGTGTTGATGAAGGCCGATTTTCCTGCCGAGCGCTGGTTCTGGTTCGATCCGCCGTTTCATCCGGGGCAGTCGGTGTTGCTGCACAAGCAGACCGACAGCGTTTTCCGCATCGATTTCCAACTTGGCTGGGACGCCGACCCCGAGGAGGCGAAGAAGCCGGAGAACGTCGTGCCGCGGATCAAGGCCATGCTCGGCGACGAGAGGGAGTTCGAACTGGAATGGGTCAGCGTCTACACCTTCCAGTGCCGGCGCATGGGGAGCTTCAATCACGGCCGCGTGCTGTTCGCCGGCGACGCCGCGCACCAGGTCTCGCCCTTCGGTGCGCGCGGCGCCAACTCCGGCCTGCAGGACGCCGACAATCTCGGCTGGAAACTCAAACTGGTGATTGACGGCAAGGCGCCGGCGGCGCTGCTGGACAGCTATACCGAGGAGCGGGTCTTCGCCGCCGACGAGAATCTGATGAATTCGACGCGTTCGACCGACTTCATCACGCCCAAGAGCAAGGTCAGCCGGACCTTCCGCAATGCGGTGCTGGGTCTGGCCAAGGACCATGCCTTCGGCCGCGCCCTGGTCAATTCCGGGCGCCTTTCCGTGCCGGCTTTCCTCACCGCGTCGAGCCTCAACACCCCCGATTGCGCACAGGATATTTTTGCCGGCCGCATGCTGCCGGGGGCGCCGATGGACGACGCGCCGGTGCTCGACAAGGGCGACGATGCCTGGCTGCTGGACAAGGTCGGGCACCGGTTCTGCGTCCTGTACTTCGCCGATGATCCGAATGCACTGGACGGTACGACCATCGCTGCACTGTCGAACCTGTCCAGCGGCGGCATCGCGGTGCAGCCCCTGGTGATTTCGCGCCAGCCGGGCACCGTCAAGGGCGACATTCCGCATCTCGAAGATCTGCGCGGCGTCGCCGCCGGGCGCTACGACGCGAAGCACGGCACGGTTTATCTGCTGCGCCCCGACCAGCATGTCGCCGCGCGCTGGCGCACGTTCGATGCAGCCAGGGTCAGGGCCGCAGTGGCCCGCGCCACTTGCAATTTATGAAACCGAAAACCAATAGCTCACCACAGAGGACACAGAGGTCACGGAGAAAAGCACACATGGCTTTGTGGCCCCCGTGTTCTCTGTGTCCTCTGTGGCCGCCTGACGTTTTGGCAAAACCGGAGACTAGGTCATGGCACTCAATCTGAACCCGAATTTCTCGGAGGCCGGCAAGCGCTACTTCAACGCTTATTCGCCCGGCGACGACTTCTACGAAATGCTCATCGGCGTGCACCGCGACCTGTCCGACGAGCAGTCCGAACTGCTCAATGCGCGCCTGATCCTGCTGCTTGCCAACCACATCGGCGACATCGATACGCTGCGCCAGGCCCTCACGCTTGCCCGCGAAGGAATCTGAACATGGCAGCCACTCTCGTCAGGAAAGTGCACCACGTCGCCTACCGTTGCAAGGACGCCAGGGAAACCGTCGAGTGGTACGGCAAGTACCTCGGCATGGGCTTCGTGCTGGCCATCGCCGAGGATGAGGTGCCCTCGACCAAGGCACCCGATCCCTACATGCATGTCTTCATCGATGCCGGCGGCGGCAACATCCTGGCTTTTTTCGAACTGCCGAAACAGGCGCCGATGGATCGCGACCGCAACACGCCGACCTGGACCCAGCACCTGGCCCTGGAAGTCGGCAGCATGGAAGAAATGCTGGAGGCCAAGGCGCGACTGGAGGCGGATGGCATTGAAGTCGTCGGCCCCACCGATCACACCATTTTCAAGTCCATCTATTTCTTCGATCCGAACGGCCATCGCCTGGAACTCGCCTTCAATACCGCCACGCCGGAAATGATGCAGCGACTCGACGACGTCAAATGGGCCATGCTCGAGGAATGGGCCAGGACCCGCAAGGCTCCCCATCATGCGCGCTGGATGCACGACGGCAGCTTTTCTGCAGGCGACAAGCCGTGAAGCTGGCCACGCTCAGGCATGGCGGGCGCGACGGCACGCTGGTGGTGGTCAGCCGCGATCTGGCGCGCTGCCAGACCGTCGGTGAAATTGCGCGGACCCTGCAGCAGGCGCTCGACCACTGGGACGACGTCGCGGCCGCACTCGCACTGGTGTATGACATGCTCAACAACGGGCATGCCCGCCACGCCATGCCCTTCGAGCCGCGGCATTGCCACAGTCCGCTGCCGCGCGCCTACCAGTGGGCCGATGGCTCGGCCTACCTCAATCACGTCGAACTGGTGCGCAAGGCTCGCGGTGCGGAGCTGCCGCCGCAGTTCCACCTCGATCCGCTGATGTACCAGGGCGGCTCGGACAGCTTTGCCGGTCCCTGCGACCCGGTGCTGGCCTGCGACGAAGCCTGGGGTATCGATTTCGAGGCCGAGGTAGCGGTGATCACCGGTGATGTGCCGCTCGGCGCCGCTGCCGAACAGTGCGCGCAGCAGATCCGTCTGCTGATGCTGGTCAATGACGTCAGTCTGCGCAACCTGATACCGGCCGAACTGGCCAAGGGTTTCGGCTTCCTGCAGTCCAAGCCGGCCTCGGCCTTCTCCCCGGTGGCGGTCACGCCCGACGAACTCGGCCCGGCCTGGCAAGACGCCAAAGTGCATTTGCCGCTTGAGGTCCGCTTGAACGGCGAACTCTTCGGCCAGCCGAACGCCGGCGCGGACATGAGCTTCAATTTCGCGCAACTGGTCGCCCATCTGGCGAAGACTCGCGAACTGGAAGCCGGCTCGATCATCGGTTCCGGCACGGTGTCCAACAAGCAGGGCAGCCTGTCAGGTTCCTCGGTGGCGAACGGCGGGGTGGGCTACTGCTGCCTGGCCGAACTCAGAATGTACGAAACCATCGAAACGGGAAAGCCGGCGACGCCGTTCATGCGCTTTGGCGACCGGATCAGGATCGAGATGCGCGACGGCAATGGCGCAAGCATCTTCGGCGCCATCGATCAGGTCGTCGAGCGCTGTACCCCGCCTGCTTGACACCGGAGGCTTTGGCGCCCATGAAGCTGCATAGCTATTTCCGCAGTTCGGCCGCCTTCCGCGTGCGCATCGCCCTAGCACTGAAGGGCCTCGACTACGAGTATGCAGCGGTGCATCTGCTGCAGGGCGGCGGCGAGCAGTTTGCCGATACATTCAAGGCCATCAACCCGGCTGCGCTGGTGCCGGTGCTGGAAGACGACGGCGTGGTGCTGACGCAATCCCTGGCCATCATCGAATACCTGGACGAGACGCGACCGCAACCGCCACTGCTCGCCGCCGATGCCGCCGGCCGGGCGCGGGTGCGGGCGCTGGCGCTGGCCATTGCCTGCGAGATCCATCCGCTCAACAACCTGCGTGTGCTGGGCTACCTGAGCAAGACGCTGGGGGTGTCGGCTGAGCAGAGGAGTGCCTGGTATCGCCACTGGGTGGAGACCGGGCTGGCGGCTGTCGAGGCCATGCTGGCCGGCGATCCCCGTACCGGCGCCTGCTGCCACGGCGACACTCCGACGCTGGCGGATATCTGTCTGGTACCGCAGATATTCAACGCCCAGCGCTTCGAGGCCAGGCTCGACCATGTGCCGACGGTGATGCGCATTCACCGTCACTGCCTGACGCTGCCCGCATTCGCCGCGTCGGTTCCGGCGCTGCAGCCGGATGCGGAGTAGTCATGGCTCTGCGTTGCCCTACGTAGGTACCGCAATTTGTCGCGCGATTCACGGATTGCAAAGCCCTTCCGTTTTGCCAAAATGCGGTTTCATGCTCACCACCCTTGATCCGACGTGTTGTCCAGCAGCTTTCCCCATATGTTGAAACGAGACGGCAGCAACCAATGCCCGGCCGGGAATACATGATGAGCCGGGTGCCAGGCCCGGCGCCGCTTGAATTCGACATCGGCATTGCCGAAATCGACTTGCAGCATCGCGAGTTGAATAGCCTTCTCGAACGCCTGCGGGCATCGACCGACAAGCACTACGATTACGCCACCAACGTCATTCTTGCGGAACTGGCAATACAGACCCGGATTCATTTTGCCATCGAGGAAAGTTTGATGCGGCTGCTTTCGTTTCCCGATGTCGATTCCCACGTCATGGAACACCGCAAGCTGACGGAACAGTTGGGGAAGTTCAGGCAGCGCGCACAGGACTTCGATGTTTCAGAAGGACTTTCAGGCTTTATCCAGACCTGGCTGATCGATCACATCAACGAATATGATCGCAAGTTCGTCGCCCACTTTCTGAGC
>Ga0194037_1000873_pt1 | contig 23234 bp, 14 predicted proteins | sample JunL306m_MetaG_FD_148653 | JGI IMG/M metagenome (GOLD analysis project Ga0194037, IMG submission 148653) | Anoxic zone freshwater microbial communities from boreal shield lake in IISD Experimental Lakes Area, Ontario, Canada - Jun2016-L304-6m | ecosystem: Environmental > Aquatic > Freshwater >...
GCCCCCCAGTACCATGATATTTAAGTTAACACCTGTTTCTAGCAATATGATAATAGCCCCCATCAATGAAACGGGTATGGCCAAGGCAGAAATAAATGCAGTACGAAAGTTATATAAGAACAAATACAAAATAATGAGTACGAATAAAGCACCTATTAACAAATGTCCTGATAAATTGCTTAATGATCTTTCTATATAATCGGCTGGACGAAATAAATGTTGATAAAAATTAATGGCCTCTTGCTTAAAGAGTGGTTCAAATTCTTTTAAAACGACTTCAACTTGTCTTGATACCGTTAAAGTATTAGCGCCGTATTGACCAATAATCATCAAAACGATACCTGACTTACCGCCAATTTGCGCAGCACCAATAGGCGGTTCTGCGGCATATTTTAAAGTTGCGACTTCACCTAGAGTAATATTACGACCTTGCTCACGCTTAACAATAATTTTAGCGAATTGTTCTGGCGTACTTGGCAAACCAGTAACTTGTAGGGTAAAGCGCTGATTGTTATTTTCAATAAAGCCACCGCCTTGAATAACAGCGGCCTGTGAAGATGCCTGAATAATATCTTCAACGGCTATATTAAAACGATTTAACTGTATCGGATCGACTTGAATTTGTAGTTGCGTCACTTCTCCGCCAAATACATTGACATCAGCAACACCAGGCACTGTAAGCAAGCGTGGCACGATAGTCCAATCAACCAAGCTGCGTAATGCCATTAAATCTTTACTGTCGGAGTTTAAGCCGATCGTCAACACAGTGGCCGAGGATGAAGATAAGGGAATGACTAGCGGTGTAATACCAGTGGGTATATGACTCGCTAATCCTGTTAGTCTCTCGTTGATCAGTTGACGATTACGATAAATATCGCTGTTCTCATTAAAAGTCGCCGTAACAATTGACAAGCCCTGTATAGATTCTGAGCGAACTGACTCTAAACCTATCAAGCCACTAATTGAGACTTCAATCTGCCTTGTAACTAACAATTCAACTTGTTCGGATGAAAGACCTGGCGATTCCGTTTGAATAATGACTCGCTTAGGTGCAAATTCAGGAAAAATATCTAGGCCAGCTGTCGTAAACCGATAACTACCGTAGATCAATACCAATAAAGCCAAAGCAATAACAATGCCGTAAAAACGGATTGAAAAACGAATTAAGTAACTAAGCATAGATTAAACTAAATCGTCACCTTAACTTCGTAGCCAGTATATTTACGAATATTGATGACGCCTGTATCTAGCAACAAATATTGACCTTTAATACCTTGAAGGATGCCCTGCACTTCTGGATCTTTATCTAAATTTAACGATTTAATTTTAACTGGATAGTGATCAACGGGGAACTGGATATCTACAATCGGTTCTTCTGGTAAAAAGGTAATCGCTGCTAGGCCAAAACGCTGAACAATATCGTCTATCTCAACTTTACAAAGCTGTATTAAGTCATCTCTTTTTTCAGCTAAGTCGATAGGCTGCACGTGATTTTTAAGCATTTGTTGCCAACTGGTTTTATCACTAACGTGATTAGCTATAGCAACCTCAATTAAACCTGAAATATAGCGAGATTGAACTCTAAATATGGGTAAAGCTTGTATCGCACCTTGATCTATCCAGCGAGTGGGTATTTGAGTTTGTCGAGTAATACCAACTTTAATGCCACTAGAGTTTGCTAAGTAAACGGTATGTGGTTTTAAGCAAAACTCCTCACCCCACGCAGAATCTCTACAAGTACCTGCTGCATAATGACATGTTTCTGGCTTCATTATACACATATCGCATTCAGCTAAAGAGATAAAACAAGGGTAGCAATAACCTTGATTAAAGCTCTTTTTAATCGATCGATTGCAATTTACACAACTGATATTGCCTGTGTAGGTAAATTTGAAGGGTTTACCAATTAAAGCATTTAATGCTAAGCGTTGCTCACCGATGACAAACTCATATTGCACAGGGCTACCCAAACGTACCTGCATTTTTTTCAAAATTCCTTGCATGCTGATTTTCCTTTTAGTCCATTAACGACATCTTGTTATAAATCTAACCAATTTTGAGGCTTTAAATAGCGCTCATAAAGCACTGCCTCGGCACTACCCTGCTCAGGTTGCCAATTGTATTTCCATTTTGCTGCGGGAGGCATAGACATTAATATAGATTCAGTACGACCACCTGATTGCAAGCCAAACAAAGTGCCTCGATCATAAACCAAGTTAAACTCAACATAGCGCCCTCTACGATAGAGTTGAAAGTCTCGCTCTCTTTCAGTGTGTGGCGTGTCTTTTCGATTCTGAACAATAGGTAAATAAGCATCTATATAATGATCACCTACGCTTTGCATAAAGGCAAAACAGCGCTCAAATGACCACTCATTCAAATCATCAAAAAATAAACCACCCACACCTCGCGTTTCTTCTCTATGAGGCAAAAAGAAATATTCATCACACCATTGCTTATAAGTAGGATAAATATCATCACCAAATGGAATACAGGCTTTTTTTGCCGTTGCGTGCCAGTGAATGACATCTTCTTCAAAAGGATAGAAAGGTGTTAAATCAAAACCTCCCCCAAACCACCAAATAGCCGGCGAACCAGGTTTTTCAGCAATTAAAAAACGGACATTAGCGTGAGAGGTAGGTACATAAGGATTTTTAGGATGAATAACTAATGAAACCCCCATCGCATGAAATTGCCGATTAGCCAATTCAGGGCGCTTAGCTGTTGCAGAGGCCGGTAAACTAATACCACGTACATAAGAAAAATTAACGCCGCCTTGTTCGAAAACTTGACCATTTTCTATGACACGACTGCGACCTCCTCCACCTTCAGCACGATCCCAAATATCTTCTATAAAACGAGCTTCGGGCTCTACACTCTCTAAAGCTTTACAAATTTGATCTTGTAAGTTTAAGAGATAATTTTTAACTTTAGTAATGTCATCAGTGTTCATAAATCTTCGGTCTTTTTTAGGGATTATGTCTTATGTTAGAGGTGTATAGCTAATGGTTAATAGGCTGCTGATAAGACATTGCAGTATAACATTTATCGTTCCCACGCTTTGCGTTACTGCCCATAGATAAAGATTGGCGAATGAATTCGCCCCTACAAACCCTTAACTTTGGGCAGTGACCCAAAGCGTGGGAACGATATATTATTCAAACTGTCTAGCCTTAGCTTGATAGCAAGGGATGAGAAATTTAGAGAGCGGGCAATTCTGCTACTTTCGATAAAATACTCAAAACATCTTCGCAATGCTCTTTAACTTTAACTTTTCGCCATTCATGTATCAGCACGCCATTTGGATCGATAAGAAAAGTGCTACGCTCAATCCCTCTAACTTGCTTTCCATACATAGCCTTCATTTTTATCACATCAAACAGGGTACACAAGGCTTCATCAGGGTCTGAAAGTAAATCAAAAGGGAATGCCTGTTTAGCTTTAAAGTTTTCGTGCATTCGTATGCTGTCTCTTGATACACCCAAAATAACAGTATTCAAGGCATTGAATTTCTCAAAAGAATCACGAAAAGCGATGCCTTCTTGAGTACAACCAGGCGTACTATCCTTAGGATAAAAATAGAGAACAACATAGCGTCCTAGGAAATCAGATAAATTAATGCTCTTGTCACCGGTAGATAAGGCTACAAAATTAGTAACGGCATCGCCAATATTAATAGGATTCATAATTACCTAGCGTTTTACAGGTTCAAGTATGGCATCAATATTTAATTGGTCACAAAAATCTAAAAACTCTTCTCTTAAGTTTAAAAGTGATAATTGTGATGGAACCAATATGATGAATTTAGTAGAAAATACAGTGGATTGTATATAGGCCGCTTGATATGAACTACCAGAAATTTCTTCGATACCAATATCACGATCAAAGAGAAAAGAAGTAATAGATTCAATAACATTATCTCTATCTAAAGAGATTGTTTCTAGTGAGTAAGGCAAGTAATCTTTTTCTTTTTCCTTATCTTTTTGTTCTGGGCGCAATAAATGAAGCTTAATATCAAGACGCTTTTGAATATTATCTAAGGTCGTTTCAAGCTTAGCAATCTGATTCCAGTTACCTTGCACCAACAAATAAGCTGCTGCTGATTTGCCTAGCCTCGATGATCTTATTTCTAAAATACTACAATTACAATCTCTTATAGCGGGTAAAATTTCTACTATAAAATTGATTTGGTTGCTACCTAAAGCAGTAATGGATAGTTGCATGTTATTATATATAATAGTTTTTCTTAGAGTTTAGCACTAAATGTAATGAACCTTTACCAAAATTAAGTAATTCTACTTTTAAAACACCTCATTTAATTGAATGGCTACTCTACAAAATTTGATTTATTTTCCAATTCTCTATTACCTAACTACTTAAAATGACTAAAAAACGTAGCTCTAAGCCTATTAATTCGTTCGAAGACAAAAACGAGCAGTATGAAGAATTTATTTTAGCGGATTTGGATTTAATGCGTAAAGATTGGGAGTTGGCACCTGTTTCGTTGGACGATGTAATGGATGATCATCACATAGTTACCGGTGAAGAATTTATAATACCAGTCGATTATGACCCTCTATCTACAGATTCTAATTTCTTTGATGAAGCAAGCATTATCCCTGAAGTTAAAATCATTGAGGAATCGACTAAAACTGACAAAGAAAACCACGATAAAACAAAATATACTGAGGCGTTCAATGTATTTGATCACCCTATTGATGAACGTTTAAGAGACATAGAAACTGAAACCTCCTCGGATAGCTATATGGATATTGAAATTCCAACCATTACGCCCTCTATGATGCCCCCCAAAAAACCTTTGACTGAGGAGCTATTAAATAAAAAAAGCACGAAACGAGGGCAAGAAGATAATACAACAATCCAAGCACTTAAATTGTATGAAAATAAGCTAAAGAAATCACTCCGAATCTCTTATTTCGCATTAAGTTTTAGCATGCTTGCTTTAGTCGCAATAGTAATCCTAAGTACTATGGTTTATAACACTCAAGCGAATAACACAAAATTAATTGAATTAACGACTCAGCTTCAAGAAAACATAAGTGATTTAAAGGCTAAATACGAAAGCCTAGAGTTTAGCAGAAAAAATGTCGACATGGACTCAATAAATCAGCAAAAAATTGATAATACGATACAGCCAGTTACAATACCTCCCGAGTATAAAATAATAGATCAATATGTAAAATCGAATCCTTTAAAAAAAGTAATAATTAAACCATCGCCGCTTAAACAACCCTCGATTGTTTATGATGGAACAAAAAAAAATAAAAAAACTTTCACTCAATTAACTAAGGTGTCGCCTTATACTTCTCAAACAGAACATATAAACAGAACTAACTACTACAAAAATCGTTGATAAATCAGGCTAAAATCAGTATCAGTCGATTAAACAGCTCATGTTATAAAATATCAGAGACTTTCCAAGTTTCTACTTAAACAATTCATCTAATGTTAATTCATAACTTGAAGTAAACGTATCTAAAAAATATTGAACTTCTGGCAAATTAATGGCTTTTAATTTCGCCTCTATATCTTTTTCAGCAATAGAAAACTCCTGATTTCCCGCTGCCACTTCCATTTTGCATTTCAAATAAGCAGAAATGGTATCCGCTGCCTTTATAATGACTTTATGTTCTATAGGTAATTCTTCTTCAAGCATAAAAGGCTTGTATTGAACTTTAAGCTTTTCTGGCAAAAGATTTATTAATTCATGCTCTGCTTTCTTTTCGATTAACTTATAAGCTTTGGTTATTTCAGGCGAATGGTATTTTATTGGTGATGGCATATCACCCGTTAAAACCTCACTGCAATCATGATAAAGCGCAGCAACCACAATGGCATTCACATCAAGAGTACCTTCAAAATAACAATTTCTTATTAAAGCCAGCGCATGAGCAATAACAGAGACCTCCCAACTATGTTCCATCACATTCTCAGTAACCGTATTACGCTTTAAACCCCAACGCTGCAACCAACGAATTTTACTGATGTAAGCAAAAAAATGACTTTTCATTATTATCTCTCTGAGGCTATAAACACATGTGCTTTGTGTATTTGCCAATTGAATACCGGGAGAACGCCTCCCTAAATTTATGGCCTGAATAAGACCACCCAAGCTCAGCGCGTGGTGGCGTTTCTGGGGCAGGAACACTACCAATGCCGGAAACGCTTCACTCGCTTACGCTTGTAAAGTCTTATTCCGGCCTACGATTCTAACGCACTAACCACCTTTGAGTATTTGTGGCCTCAATAAGACCACCCAAGCTCAGCGCGTGGTGGCGTTTCTGGGGCAGGAACGCTACCAATGCCGGAAACGCTTCACTCGCTTACGCTTGTAAAGTCTTATTCTGGCCTACGATTCTAACGCACTACTTATGTACGATCACTTCTTGCTGCCATCAACCATGATGGATAAGGTTGCCAATCTGTTAACCATTTCAGCACCTGATCAGCAGACATAGGTTTAGCAATTGCATAACCTTGACCGAGCTCACAACCCAGCTTTATTAAAAGTTCACCTTGCTCTATGGTTTCAACGCCTTCTGCAACAACCTGTTTTCCCATATCATTGGCTAAATGGGTAATATTCGCTATCAACTTAACATCTAGGTTGCTATGAGTAATTTCAGCGATAAAACTGCGATCAATCTTTAAAGTTCTAATGGGTAATTCTTTTAAATAAGTGATAGATGAATAACCTGTACCAAAATCATCTAATGCAAACTCAACACCCAGTGCTCTACAATCATTAATTACCTTAATTACATTGTTCCGATCGTTAAGTTCGATGGTTTCTAAAATTTCCAGCTCTAATCCATCGGGCTTAAGATAAGGGTGCTTATCCATTTCAGCTTTTAAATGTTCAACAAAATTGCTTTGCGTTAATTGCCTAGCATCAACATTAACACTTAAAGTAATTTGCAAGCCTAGTTCATGCCATTGCGCTAATTGCGCCAAGGCTGTTTTAACAACCCACCAACCGAGCTCAATACCAACAGGATTATTTTGCACTAAAGGCAAAAATGTCATCGGCTCTAATAATTCAGAGTGATTCTTATTCCAACGAATTAAAACCTCAAAACCTAACACCTCTCCACTACGCATATTAACTTTGGGTTGGTAATAAAGTTCAAATTCATTGTTACTTAAACCCAACTGAATAGCAGCAATAGAAGTATTACGAGTTAAAGTAATATTATCTTGGTCTTTATCAAAGTAATGATAAGTGTTTTTACCTTGACGCTTAGCAACATACATTGCTTGATCAGCTTGATTTAAAATAGTTTCCGCATCAGCAGACAAGCTTTCAGTATCAATGGGGTATACGCTACAACCTATACTCGCTGACACCTTTAATCTAAGCCCTTTTAACAAAACCTCAGTACGGCAAACTTTTGATATGGCGGGAATAACAACATTGAGATCATCCGTACTTTTCAAATCATCTAAAATAATAACAAACTCATCACCGCCTAAGCGCGCTAAGGTATCGCTATCGCGTATAGCGACTCTCATATTTTGACTGATCGCGATCAAAAACTCGTCACCCACATCATGGCCATAATGATCATTAATAGCCTTAAAGCCATCTAAATCAATAAATAACACTGCAACTAAACCTGCGTGGCGCTTAATACGACTCATCGCTTGTTTAAGTCTATCCATTAACAGTGTGCGGTTGGCTAATCCTGTTAAATTATCATAATAGGCTAAATGTTCTAATTGTTGCTTCTTCTTAGTCAAGATAGATATATCACTAGCAACTGCTAAATAACGGTGAGGCCTACCGTGACTATCAGGCACAACAGAGATTGTGGTAATTAATGTACTTAAATCGCCTTTTTTTGTTTGATTGATTAACTCACCACGCCAAAATCCTTTGATAAGAATATCTTGCCACATTTGGGCATAAAAGTGAGAATCGTGCAGCCCTGATTTTAGCATACGGACATTTTTACCCAATGCTTCCTCTCGACTATAACCTGTGATTTCACAAAAACGTTCATTACAATCTAAAATAATGCAGTTGAGATCAGTGGTATAAATCATTTCATGGGCGACCTTAAAAAAATCGGTCGCGGCTTTAGAATTTCTTACGTTGGTAATATCTGCACACGTGCCTACATAACCTTCAAAGTCTCCATTAACTGAATACTGTGGCACGCCATGTCCATCTATCCAGCGATATTCGCCATCATGACGACGTAAACGATATTCAACACAAAATTCAATTTGTTGATCAAATGCCTCAAAATAAGTATTTTTAAATTGTTCTAGATCTTCTGGATGTATGCCCTGCATCCAACCTTGTCCTTGCTCATCTTCTATACTTCGACCGGTAAAGGTTAACCAGCCCTTATTAAACCAAAAACGATTTTTGTGGATATCTGCTTGCCATATTAAGGTAGGCGCCACATCAGAGAGTCCACGAAAACGCTGCTCAGAGTGAGCCAATGCGTCTTGCTGTAGTTTTTTATCGGTAATATCACGCATCACGCCAACAAATTGGCTTAATTGATTTTGGCTATTAAAAATCGGGCTAATGGTCAGTTCACTCCAATAGCTAGCCCCATTTTTTCTGTAATTTAATATTTCGCCAAAAAAAACTTTCTGCTCATTCAATGCCTTTCTAATCACTTGAATTTGAGCAGGGTCAGTATCTTGCCCCTGTAAGATAGAACAATATTTACCCAATACTTCCTGTAATTGATAACCCGTAAAGCCTTCAAAATCTTTATTAACAAAGGTGATACGTCTTTGTGGATCTGTGATGACAATACCGTTAGGAATTAAATTAATGAGATCTACTTGTGTCTGTTGAGCTTCAAAAAATTCATTTTTTAATTGATGGGACTTTTGAAAATCCGTGATCGATTTCTTAAATAATTGCGCTAAATTGATTTCATCCTCTGACCAAGGTTCAGCACGCCCTCGCCAAGTTTCAGACCAAGTTTCAAATGATTGGCGTGGTGTTAGTTGGTATTGACCATCCTCTGATTGAGTTAAGCCTTGAGCATAAGCGCCTGCCCAATTCACAGTCCTAAGCTTTTCTTGACGCAACCAAACTATGCAATTTTGCATAGTGTTCACGGGTCGGATAGCTAATAAGCCAGAAACTTTATCTTGATAAAGTGCAGAATCAACAAACTCGCTGGATAATTGACTGCTGACAATAGTTCCCTCGTTGATATGATGATTTAGCCAAGCTAATAAGTCGGTGGTATCTCTCTGTGTAGGTGTTATACCACTCATAAAACGTTCGCCATCAACAACGACAATTATGCCCGTAGCGTTTAATAGTGACATCAATTCTGGCAGTAAGTCTTTGTACATATTTTTTGATAACTTACTTAATAGACTTACGATCTGTACATTTAAATCCAAAAACTTATTCGTTAAAGAATGCTTTTTAGCCAATTCAAGCATGAATAGTTTACTAGCTATCATTTTACTAATTAAATAAGCCGTCTCCCGCAGAGTCACAGAAATTCTTTTTGGCGTGAGATGGTGACAGGCAATTAAGCCCCACAACTTGCCATTTTGCAGCAAAGAGATCGTCATAGTCGCAGCGGTACCCATATTACGTAGATACTTTAAATGAATGGGCGACAAACTACGTAAAGACGATGAACTTAAATCCAAAGGGACATTTGTGTGAGGATTAAGCGTGGGAATAAAAGCCACGGTAGGTGCATCGACATCAGTTAAAACACGAACCAAATTATGCGTATAAAGTGCTCGCGCTTGAGGGGGAATATCACTCGCTGGAAAATGAGCACCTAAATAATCAGTCGCGGCATCACAACGACTCTGTGCGATAACTTGACCATCCCAATTCTCATCAAACCGATAAATCATGACATTGTCGTAAGCCATGATTTCGCGAATTAGGCAGGCTATTTTTTGTAAATATTCAACAAAATTCTCTTCGTTATCGGCCTCTAGCAATAAAATCTGTTTTTTTAATAGCAAGCTAGAGATATCTTCTGGCTTATCAAGACAAGAATCATCGCATAACTCCAGCACAGGAAATCCATCTGAGAAAAAGACATGAACATCAAGCTTATTAAGAGCTAGATTAGCTACGTCAATAATACCAATAGCCGTATTTGTAGAAGACTGGTGGGCTGTAGCAATCAGAAGTTGTACTTGCTGAGCAGCCGTTTCACCTAACACAGCTTGTAAAGATTGATTTAAAGCGAGATCTGCAGATATACCAAGCAGAGTTGCCAAGTTTGCACTGGCTTGGATTATGTTGTAATCAGAAGATGAGTTTAAAACCAGTGCGACACCATGCGATTGGATAGCCCCTAATTGATGAATAGGTTCTGCCGCGCATTGTTGGAGTGCTTGCTCTAAAGCGGAGTCGAGGTTATTAGTCATGGCAAGCACCTAGTGAGGATTAAATTGGCTTGCTTGCTTGCTTAATATTGTATGTGCTGGCATAGAAAAGTAAAGTAATGTTTTAACCAAAGATTATTACAGAAATTAAACCCGAACAAAATGTCAATTAAAGGCATTATTTACCTTTTTCTCCGATCTTAAAACGAATCCAAAAAAACAATAAAAAACCAGGCATGTAGCAAGGGTTAGTGATAGAAACTTTGAAAGTATATGACTTTAGAGACAGTAAAAGTATGGCTCTATGTAAATTAGAGTGGGTAGGCGTGTTGTGCTGATGGTTGGTAGGGGCGTATTGCATACGCCCTATTAAAAAGGCTTTTTCCGAACAGTCTATTTTAATCACCAAACTACAATCTTTATCTTTATTTGAATGGGCGTATGCAATACGCCCCTACGGTATGCTCTATGTGTTTTTTTATGATTAGCTACGATATGACGGGTTATGTAACGATACTTTATATTGCTCCGCTGTAGGGGCTACAGATTCGCCCAGTACAATTTATAAGGAGATAATAACGAATATCTGTATAAGGCTGGCTTGCTTTATTCCTATGCTGACAAAAGTCAAGCTATAAGCTGTGTTTTAGCAAAGAACGATTGAATTTTACGCAGATTAAGGACAGCTTTATCTTAGCGGATTGTAATTTAGGAATAAATTTTTCGGGTTTTAAGCGACAAACTTCTAATTTGTTTAGCTCCGATTGCACTTTGATTAGCCAATTATCGCCAAGAAAAATATTTTTCAGCAATTAGTCACCAATCATTGCCAATAGCGATTCCTCATATTGCAAATTGCGAGCAGCAAAGTTGCAACGCGTCGCTATCAAACCCTCACTGGGCGCAGGCAATTCCAGCTCGAGTTAAACGAAAGTGCCTATTTGTCTCAGCAAAATGCAATCGTCAGCCTATAAACGGCAATTTGGCACAGTAAAACTGCCTGTTTTTTTGCTTATTTTCAAGCATTTCGTCAATTAAACGATAATTAACTTAAAATAAATACAATAAGATCATTAGTTTAGAATAATCCAAGTGCTATCCACAACGACTAACTACTGATAGGCGATTATAAGACAGGTTCGGTGGGCAATGCCTTTGAGACTGTGTAGTATTATGATTTTAGCTTCCCCCCTTTGTAAAAGGGCATAGGTATCTACACAAATAATGGTTTGCATTCCCACGCGCGAACGATAACATTGAGGTGAAGATCGTAGGGGCGTATTGCATACGCCCTTATAAAACAAGCTCTATAACCTATAGACTTTCGATGTTGGGCGTATGCAATAAGCCCCTGCGGTGTTTTTTATCGTTTCCTCTTCGATAAGAAACTTGTTTAGATACCTATGCCTTAACGGTGGGCAACGAAGCTTAATCCAATATTTCAATGCCAATAGGCAGCACTTAACGCTGTACAAAAAGGGTATGATTAAAATTGCTGGAAATTAATAATAAGCTTAGATTCTCAACTTAGGATAAGACACAATAATAACCAGCACCTATAGTTTTAGTGTATTAAATATTTTGGAATGCATCACCACGCTACTCAGTTAAGCGATTTGCAAAGCCCTCAATATCGGTAATTGTTTTTCTGCAAAATATAAAGCCAACTCAGTTAACTCGGCAAGATTTTGTTCTGGCGTTTCTAATACCTCACCCTCTTTAACTATCTTTTCATTATTCGCTATAAGCGCCTCCAAGGTCATTTGTACCCAGTCAGCAGGTTGTTTTTTACCTAAACTTAATGCTAATAAAAATAGCTGCTGAATATGACCAATGGCAAAGCCACCTCCGCTGACCGGGCTAGCCAAAAAGTTAATATCATTACGGCTACGTGCTTTATCGAGCAAATAGGTGTTTAGTTTGTCTGTTTGTTTTTTAGCGTTGGCAACCACCAACTCATCTTGCGCTGAGATCAAATAACCTAAACCCGCCATTACCATGATAGCTTCGTTTAATTGATCAAATAAGAGGCCTGAAGGTATTAGCAACTGCTCAATCTGGCCTATAGTCTTAATTTTGTGATCAGCTAATAGATCGAGTATTGGATCATAAATACTATCATGCAAAGTAACCTCACCCATTGTGGAGGTCGTCTTTAGCGACACATCAATGCGAGGTGTTACCAAGAGTATTTTCTGAGCACGTAATGCCTCAGTCTGTTCTATCGAACTGAGTTGCCTAACTCCCTTAACCCAATAATCCTTACGGAACTGTTTGTTAACGCAAAAATCCCTAACTGTTTCACGAAAAAGGCTATCAGGGATGTCATTAAGCAATGCTTGTTGCTCAGAACTCAGGTTAATAGAGTCAATATGATCTAAATAATGCGCTGAACAAGCATAGTTTAGTTTCGCAGGACTTAGCCACTGCACCAGCCTAGTGAAAGACATAGGCAACCAATCTCGATTAAAATACTCATGAGCAAGATAGCTACGATCCTGATCTTTAATCTGATTAAAGCGCTCTACAACCTGTGGATTGACTTTAGTATAATGAGGAGTAGTAGCGAACAACTTGCCTACAAAATCTAAGGCACCGTCAATACGAGGTATCATCCCATATCCAGGCGACCCCATGACCTCGCTGTGTTCAGTTAATAAATCTCTAAATGGTAGCATCGCTGCCCAGCCGGGCTGAGTGTTATAGCTAATATAAAGCACACCGCCTACTTTGAGTTTACGGCGAAGGAAATCGACAATAACCGCGCGATTATCATCAGAAATCCAGCTCCAAACACCATGTAAACCAATACTATCAAAGTCTGGCAAATCAGTACGACTACAGAAATCAACAAATGATTCATCAGTCAGCTGTGCATTTGCGCCAGAAACCTTAGCAAGCTCTTGAGCAAAGCTGGCTTGATCTGGATTAAAATCATTTGCATACCAAATACTTTCTGAACCAGCAGCGTGCATATTTACACAAACTCCCTGACCATAGCCCAGCTCACAATGATAACCTTGCTTAGGTGGCAGCAATCCAGCATTAAGAAAAGCTAGCTTAATTCTCAAAGGGTTAAGTTCAGTATAATAGCCGTAAGTATAAGCTATATCGACAATGTAGCCAGAGGTCCAGTCAGTCATGAGTTGCATGCAATTACTTAGTTGATTAGGGATTACTATAATTTTAAGTCCCACTGATTTAGAACACTAAAACAGCGTATACAAGAGAATAAAGTTAAGCAAAACTCATGAGTTTTGACTCCTACACATAGTAATATATTGGCTTTACATAAACCCAGCTAAAGCAACCTAAGCTCGCTTTTATCAAGACTAATTAGCTTGTTCTTATAAAGTGTACCGATAGCCTGCTTGAAGGCTTTTTTACTGACACCGAAAGTCGCATAGATCAATTCAGGCGGACTTTTATCACTCAGAGCCAAGACGCCATTATTATCTTTTAACTTACTTAGAATAGCTTCATTTAATGAGTCGAACTCATTGTAAATGGGCTTATGTAAACTCAGGTCTATCTTATAATCGTCCCTGATTTTTTTTATGTAACCGTCTAAACGCTGGCCTCTTTTTAAGGTCTGAAACAGTTCATTTTGATATAACAAGCCCCAATGAGTATTCTCAATAATGGCTTTAAAACCTAACTCGGTTTGGTCCGTAATCATTAAAGATACTTTTTGACCGACTTTAAAATCAGTATTTTCTTCACTGATAAAACGATCAATTTTAGTAGTGGCTACAATTCTATTTTTATCATCTAAAAAGACTTTAACTAAATAAGATCGACCCACTTCCATTTCATGATGCTGCTCACTAAAAGGTAGCAGTAAATCTTTACGCAGACCCCAATCTAAAAAAGCACCTACATAGTTAAGAGATACGACTTTTAGCCAAGTAATGTCATCAACTTGGGCTAAGGGCACTTGTGTGGTGGCGGCTAAATGACCATCGCCATCGACATAAACAAAAACGTCTAAGGTATCGCCCACCTCGCATTCAGCAGGCAATTGCTTGTCTGTAAGTAAGACTTTTCCTGAGGTACCGCTGTCAAGATAAACGCTAGCACCTTGTTGTTTAACGATGGTTAATTTATTGATTTTACCGATAGATAACATTGCAACTCTCAACTGGTGATGACGAAACGCACAGCGTCCAATCTTAAATGGGCGGCTTGAATATTTTCATGAGCTAGCATGGTCATATCTTTAAGTTGCTCAATTTCTTCTTCTTTAATAGTTGGATTCACTTTTTTCAAGCGTATTAGACGTTTGATTTCTACCGCTAATGAAGTCAACATAGCATTGGTGGCTGACTCAATTAAAGCTTGCATATCCTCTTTAGCTTTTTGTTCAGCTTCAGTAATTAATTGAGTAATTAGAGCTCGCTGATTATTTAGAAAGTTGACGATCTGATCTTTATCAAAGTTTTTACCCGTTTCTACTAAGCTGCTATGCTCAAAAGCCAGTGTTAAATCGACTTTATGTTGATTAATCAGCACGCGTATCGGAGTGGACGGTAAAAATCGACCAATTTGTAATTCAGCTGGCGCACTACATTCAACGATAAATAAACATTCAAGCAAGAACTGCCCAGCTTTCAATTCGGGATGATGGATTACACTAACTACCGCATTACCGGTTTCGGTTGATAATACCAATTCCATTGCACCCGTCACCATAGGATGCTCCCAAGTCAAAAACTTGAGATCTTCTCTTGCCAGTGCCAACTCCCTATCTACTGTAATGGTCATACCATCTTCAGATAAGCCGGGAATGTTTGAAACCCTAAGTTGATCACTAGGTCGGACTATAAAACAATCTGCCGAATGATATTCGGTATCAACACCAAAACAGTCAAATAAATCGACCATATAAGGCCACAACGCGCCATCATGTTCATAGTCATTAAGTTGAGCAATTAATTGCTCGGCTAAGTCTTTACGACATGAGTTTAACTCTAATAACTGATCGCGACCATGATGAAGTTGCGCCTCAATTTCTGAGCTTAGGGCATGAGTTTTTTCAACAAAGGTAGCCATATCGACTTCATCATTAGCTAAAACAGCACTGAGTTCGACTTGTAATTGATCAGCGACCGCTTGAGCGGCCGAGTTATTACTACGGAAGGCATTAAGGCCTTGGTCATACCATTGATATAAGCGATGCTGCTCGGTATTGAGCAAATAAGGCACATGTATTTGAATGATATGTTTTTGACCTATGCGATCTAAGCGCCCGATACGTTGTTGCAACAAATCTGGATTAGTCGGTAAGTCCCATAAGATTAGATGATGAACAAATTGAAAATTTCTACCTTCACTGCCAATTTCAGAACAAATCAATAATCTAGCAGAGCTTTCTTGATCAGCAAAATAAGCGGCTGCACGGTCACGCTCAATAATGCTCATGCCTTCATGAAAAACAGCAGCGGCAATACCGGCACGATTCTTTAAGGTCTCTTCTAAATCAATAGCCGTCTGCGCGTGTTTACAAATAAGCAGGGCTTTTTGACCGCGTAAAGAACTGCCCTCTGAACCTTTTACTTGCTTAGTTAATTTATCAACCAACCAAATATATCTAGGATCAAGTTGCAAGTCAGTATTATTGGCTATTCCCGCTAAAGCATAACCAAAGCGTTCGCGCTCTGGAAAACCTTGGATAGTTTGCCTAGAGTTTCTAAATAATATGCGCCCTGTACCATGATGGTCTAGCAAGATATTAATTAAAGATTGTCGTGCCGCAGCCGATTTTAAAGGGTCACTCAGATTCTTTAACAAATTATCGACATTATCATCTTTAAGTAAACGTGTTAGGTTTTGCTTATCTTGTTCATCTAAGACTTGATCTGCTAGTAATATTTTAGCGGCGTCGGCAACGGGTTCAAACAAGCGTTCTTCTTCAAGAAAAGCAGAAAAACTATAAAATCGATCAGGATCTAGCAATCTTAAACGCGCAAAATGACTTTCTTTACCGAGCTGTTCTGGTGTGGCTGTCAATAAAATCAAGCTGGGTGTACGTAAGCCGAGTTGCTCAACAAACTGATATTCAGGGCTGGCGTTTTGTTCACTCCACTTTAGATGATGAGCCTCATCAACAATAACCATATCCCAACCTGCCAACAAGGCTTGTTGCTGTCTACGCGGATAATTAGAAAAAAACTGTTGGCTACACAGCACTAATTGTTCGCTAGAAAAGGGATTATTATCATCAGCTGAAAGCTCATCATCTTGCAGGCCGTCATCATTAAGCTCTTCAAGACAACGCTCTTCATCAAATACACTAAAATGCAGATTAAAGCGTCTTAGCATCTCAACTAACCATTGATGCAAAAGACTTTCAGGCACAATAATCAAGACGCGCTTAGTCAGGCTATTAATCAGCCTATGATGTAGAATCAAACCAGCTTCTATGGTTTTACCTAAACCCACTTCATCGGCCAACATAATACGCGGCGCGGATCGACTGGCCGCTTCATGGGCAATATAAAGTTGATGCGGTATTAAAGATACCCTACCCCCTAACAAGCCTTTAACAGGTGATTGTTGAAGTTGTTGCAAGCGACGTCTGGTTTCATAGCGCAATAAAAACCAAGAGCTAGGATCAAGCTGTCCTGTAAATAAACGATCTTGGGGCTTATTAAATTGAATATGATGATTGAGTTCTATTTCCTCTAGGTGTAACTCTTGGCCTTCTTTGTTTTTACCTACATAAATAATTAAGCCATCGGTTTCAATTAAACGCGTCACCGTGAGCTTATCTTCATCTATCGATTCAATGATGTCGCCTACTGCGAATTTTACGCGTGTTAATGGTGCGTTATCGCTAGCATAAATACGTCGCTCATCACTGGCTAAAAACAAAACCGTGATGCGTTTAAAACTGACTTCGAGAATAAGACCTAAACCAAGCTCTGACTCGGTGTTACTAATCCAACGTTGACCGGGGATAAAATCTGTCATTGATTAACTGCCATTACACTTTAAAAAACGCCTATTATAAGGGTTACAACAAATATATTGTATTAAACGTAGCAAAAGTTATTGTAGTTAGCCTTAAGAGCTCCACGCGAGAACGATAACATTGTGGTGAAGATCGTAGGGGCGTATTGCATACGCCCTTATAAAATAAGCTCTATTACATTGGGCATTCGATGTTGGGCTTATGCAATACGACCCTACGCTGTTTTTTATCGTTTCCACGCCGATAAGAAACTTGTGTAGATACCTATGTTGCTAAAGAGGGGGACATGAAGAATACTTTCACAGTCTCTCACTCAACCCCACTATTGTAAGCAGTTTAAAGTATGATCATAAGCACTTATCTAGCCTTATATTGTTGCCAATGCAAGGCTTCCCAGGCTCTTATCAAATCGGTCAACCGCTCTTTATACGGTGTAGCTTGTATGGCTTCTTGATAAGGTTTCCATACTTTTAAATCACTAAAGAAAACTTGTTCAGTACGAAAATCAAACAATGTTCTAACACCATTATGTGCGACCTGAGCAATTAAGGTAGGTTGAGTGATACTGCCCACCCATTGAAAAACAGTCTTCTTATCATTATTCCATTGGTTTTTTAATGCTAATGCTGATCTTATTGTGAGTTCTGCCACATCAGTTTGCCCTATGGGTTCATTAACAACAATTGTAGGATCGTTGAGGATAAGAGGAATTTTTGTTTGTATGTCATCAATTGCATGTCCATGTCCTAAAAAACCATCATCAAACAATGATTCGCCATGATCTCCAACAATTACTAACGTAACATTATTGAGTAGTTGACGATTTATTAAGGGCTCAAGTATTTTACCGACAGCCCAATCCGCATTAGCCATAGCATTCCAATAAGCAGCACTCAGTCGATCTTTATTTTTTGCATTAATTTCTGATCTAGGAATAAGTTCTGATACTAAGCGCTTAGGCATAGTGGGATATCCATAAGGAAAATGCCCTGCTTGTATATTGATGTAAAAAAACTGTGGCTTAGTCAAATCAACTTCATTGATTCGCGTGTTAAATTCTTCAACGACTCTGGCTTCACTCAGCCGTAAGCTACCTGACTCCTTACTGGAAAATACGCGATCATCAATAGCAGTTCTCGCATCAAAATATGAAATACCAGCTTGTTTCATACCCGTATCAGTAGAAACCTTACCGAAGGATTCATCTTGTCCTGAGATTATCGACAGTTGATAACCTGCAGCTTGCAAAAATTGAATTAAGGTTATTTTAGGATTATCTTCAACCAAACTTCTGTTAAATAGGGCTTTAATAGAAGGAACAGTATAACCAGCATGACTATAAGCGTAATTGATGGCGGTACCATTCTTTGCGATGCCATTCATAACTGTAGCAACTTGTTGGTCGTTTATTTTTTGCTGAAGTAATTCAGCCCTAGCACTTTCTAAGACAATAAGAATGATATGCTTACCTGATACAGGCGATATCTCAGCAAGGCTATCTTGCTCTAATGGTTGAATAATGGCATCGCCTAAAAAGCCATCTTCATCGACTCCATTACCTGGAATATCAACAGCTCCGGGATAGATACTCGCATCAAAAATAGCTTTGTCTTGTGGATAAGCGAAACTACCAAAGCCGTCAAAATCAATATCAGAGAGACGATCCAAACTCAAACTAATAAGCCGAAAGGACATTTTCTTCTCTAAACCATATCTTAAAAAGGCATCATGAGAAATGTAGCTAGTGAATAAAGGTGTTGCCAGTATCGTTACGATCAGTAATTTTGTATAAGTTTTATGGGCGACACTATTTATAGAAACGTGCTGAATAAAAGATCTTTTAGATAAAAACTTTATAATAAAAAATACAATAACACTCGCAATACACAGTAGACCAATAAACAAGGCAATTTCATTACTGATATATAGCAAGGCTTCTCTTAAGCTCCCACCCGCTAAGTTTTTAATAATCTGTAAATTGATCGTATCATTAAAATAAGATAATAATTTGAATTTGACCAACAGCCAAAGTGCTGCAATAAAAACTACGATAACACTGAAGCTATAATAAATTTTCTGCCCATACTTATTGAGCTTGTCAGCGCCTAGAAACCAGAGACTTGCTAACAAACTGACTAGAGTTAGATCGTACCAAATTGAAATAATAAAGAAACTTAGACGATGCTCGACTGTTTGATAAGAGAAAGGTTGTAAAAACCCCCCACTAAATAAATCATATTTAAAATGTAATAGTATTATTTCAAATACTTGTATAAAAATAAGTACAATGACCACCACAAGCAATCGACGATAGCTTGCAAATATGTCCTGCAGTTTGTTAAAAAACATGAATAATATCCTAGTTTACTACTTAAGTTAGTTACGCAATTAAGCAGGTAAGTCTATAAGCAAAGCTTAATAGAAATTTATTGAATTTATAATGGTGGTGGTGCATAACTTTTGCAGCGCAATGTGTAATGGTGAGCAATAGATGATATCTATCAGCCACTATCTGCTGCTGCAAGTTATAGCTCCAGTAACACAAATACATAAGAGCATCTGTAGATTTAATCAATATTATGAGTTGTAACACTTAGGCCCGCTTGCTGATATTGACGATAACGATTTCTACCTGCAGCCTTAGTGACTTCGCAATTATCTAGTATTTCAAGTATGCGTTTAGTTTTTGATATGTCTTCAGGATATTTTGACGATAAATTGAACAGCAGCGATTGACTCTGTTCAGGTGCGTTAACAGTCCCAATCAAAACAACATTATCAGAATTCGGTGTTAGTCCATTATATATTTCATGGGGAATAAAACTACCTGCCCTGAAAGTCCAGAGCAGGTCGTCTAACAGCTGGCTTTGTTCGTTATTGTCAGTGAGTATATAACAGAATTGACCGTTGCGATAAGCTTTCTCAATAAGCTTACAGGCAAACAGATATTTATCTTCTATTAATGCGGATGACAATATATAAAAGCTAACTTCAGCCATAGGCCTTGTTCAGCAAATATTGGATTAATAATGGAACTGGGCGACCTGTTGCGCCTTTATTATTGCCGGTGCGCCATGCAGTACCGGCGATATCAAGATGTGCCCAGTTAAAATTTTCAGCAAAATGAGATAAAAAACAAGCTGCGGTAATCGTACCCGCATCCTTACCACCTATATTAGCTAAATCAGCAAAATTAGATTTAAGTTGCTCTTGATATTCTTCCCATAATGGTAAACGCCATAAGCTATCATTTGCAGTAATACTCGCAGCAATTAAGCTATCGCACAAATCATCATTATTACCTAACAAACCACTAGGAACACGGCCGAGTGCAACCAAACACGCCCCTGTTAAGGTGGCTAAATCGATAACAACATCTGGATTAAAGCGTTCTGCATAAGTTAAAGTGTCACAAAGTAGCAATCGACCTTCTGCATCGGTATTTAATACTTCAATCGTTTTTCCAGCCATACTAGTGACTATGTCACCTGGCTTATTAGCATCGCCATCAGGCATATTTTCTGATGAAGGAACCAAGCCAATAATGTTCAAAGGTAATTGCATTTGCGCTGCTGCAAGCAAAGTACCTAAAACACTTGCCCCGCCACACATGTCATATTTCATTTCATCCATGCCGGGCGCTTGTTTTAATGAAATTCCACCCGCATCAAAAGTAAGACCTTTGCCAATTAACACGATGGGCTTGCTGTTTGCTTCTCCACCTTGATAATTTAAAGTAATTAATTTAGCTGGTTGACGACTACCACGAGATACTGACAAGAAAGCACCCATACCTAGCTTTACCATATCAGCTTCTTCGAGAATACTAACTTCTAATTTAGTGTAGGTTTTAGCTAAGGCTAAAGCTTGATCAGCTAGAAAACTGGGCGTACATATATTACCCGGCAAATCTGCTAAATGCTTAGTCAGGTTAATACCCTCGGCAATCGCTTTTCCTTGTTGTAAGCCAGTCTTTGCAAGTGCTAATTCATTGTCAGAACTAGCAATGACCAAATGTTTAATATTGAAGTCAGTTTCTTTATCCGATTTACAAGTCGTGAATTGGTAGACGGTATCGCTAAACACTTCAATGATTTGTCTAGTTTTCCAAGCGCTATCGACATCAATGACGGCACAATCTGCCATAGTACAAACTACGGTACTTATTGTTGTCTTTTTTAAACTGTTAATAGCAGAGACTAAAGCCTTACGATAATTTTTAATCGTTAATGGTTGGTTTTCACCTAAACCTACTAACAAAATTCTATCGATAGTGTTACTGGGGACGGCATTAATTAGAACAGTTTCTCCATTTTTGCCAGCAATATCTGCCCTAGCAATAATCTTAGCCAGTAACTCTTGAGTACTTTCGTTAAGTGTCTTCGCCGATGCGCTAAGTTGCTGATCTTGATAAAGACCTAATATAAGACAATCACATGATAATGTATCTAAGGACGCGGTTTCTAAAGAATAATCCATATCATAACTCGTAATAGTAGCATTAATAAAAACTCATATTGAATGGAAAAATTAATTTACTTTCAAGATAAGCTATCTGATGGCGGGATTATACAACCAATAAAATAGTCATCACGATTTTTTAAAGAATCTAGCCAGTAAAAGCAATGTTTATGAAATAAATTTAAAATAATTTAAATTTAATCTAGTTTATTTTTTTTTCTGCTATATAATACCCAGCTTATCAAAGTTACCGAAGCCTCGGTGGCGAAATTGGTAGACGCAAGGGACTTAAAATCCCTCGTTCGTAAGGACGTGCCGGTTCGACTCCGGCCCGAGGCACCATAAAAAAATAAGGACTTAGGATTTTATCCAAGTCCTTTTTTTATGCCTGAAAGAAAACCACCCCAACTCAACTATTCCAAAATAAATCATTTATCATAAAAATTCAGGCATAAAAAAACCGATGGCAATTTTCGGCATGGTTCACTACGGTGTTTCATAGCCCAGTAGGGTGGGTAACGCTTTTCTGCCCTTTTCGAAGGAACTTGATTTTATAGGGCGTTGCAATACGTTCCTACGACCAGCACCACAATATTTATAGATAACTGCAAAAACATTTGTAACGATTAATACTTTATTAATAAAATAAGACTTCTTCCCTGCCTCCCTCTAATGACATGTTATACTATTCAACTGACATTAATTTCGAAGCTATAACTAATTAAAAAACTCACATTAGACCAACACCCTCTTTGCAATTATTCTCAGCTCAGTGACATAAACCCAATATTTAAAGCTTTATAAATGAGCTCACCCTATTAACTTTACCTTATGTTTACTCCATCAATGACCTACTGATTAGAGACTGTCAAAAACTAAACTCAATATAATAATGATTACAGATAAACAAAAAATAGAAATAGCTATCAGCTTTATGCAGCTGCATCCAACAACCGTTTCAGCATGGTCACCTGATAAGGAATATGAATCAGATGATGAACAACACTTGAGCATCTATGACAATCTGATAATGGGCGTATACGGTGATTGTTATGGCATAAATGCGGAATATGATGAAGATGGCGAGTTATTGACAGAAGCTACTGAATTTGAAATTGAAGTGGTGCAATTTGAAACTCCTAATGATCCACCTGAAAAATTCACCTTTGAAATATACAGCGAACCGACTGAATTTAGTAAATTTATAGAAGACCATGGCAAAAACGGTAATTGGTAGTATCTTAAAAATTACAATCAACAATTTGAGCTCACCAACTATAGCTATCTAAAGTAGACTTATATAACCTCATAGGGCATAGGTATCTACACAAGTATCTTATCGGCGTGGAAACGATAAAAATCACCGTAGGGGCGTATTGCATACGCCCAACATCGAAAGTCCAATGTTATAGAGCTTATTTTATAAGGGCGTATGCAATAC
>Ga0194037_1000876_pt1 | contig 23187 bp, 25 predicted proteins | sample JunL306m_MetaG_FD_148653 | JGI IMG/M metagenome (GOLD analysis project Ga0194037, IMG submission 148653) | Anoxic zone freshwater microbial communities from boreal shield lake in IISD Experimental Lakes Area, Ontario, Canada - Jun2016-L304-6m | ecosystem: Environmental > Aquatic > Freshwater >...
AATCCAGAACTACGTAAAAAATCAGGGGAGAAAGTACAGACAGATTTATAAAAGCCAACTTACCCTTTTCGACAATCCTTGAACGGAGCCTCTGATACCTCGGGGCTCTGCCCCGAGGTGATTCATTGAGAATCCATTATTGCGTATGACCCAAAATAACCGTAACGGATCATGAGGAGATGGGTGGATTGTCCGAATAGCGGATTGTCCGAATATTGACAATATCGCCCATCCGGTATAGTATTCTCAGGTGAAAAATTACTTTTCTAACATTAACATTTTGATATGAAAACAGCCCAGCCGATGCGGTCCGCAATGATCAGTGTGGCTAAAGGCCTGCTCCAAAAGGCAGATGCGAAGCCCTTGAAAGAGCCACTGATCGGAGCATGGCGGAATGATTCGGGTCTTTCCCTGTTCGTGTTTCCGGAGAAAATGAAGGTGGAGATTAAGACACAGGTATCGATTGCCTCGTTCAGCTTCGAGTCGGAAAACTACGTGGTGATACTCGGATCGAATTGAAAAAGAGTGGTTCAAATAGAGCCACTCTTTTCCTTATCTTTTTTCAAAAGCTGTCGTAGCTCGTGAAGCTCTCGAAGCCTCTTTCCTTACTTATACCGCAGTGCCTCGAGGGCGTCGGTCTTGGCGGCCTTGCTGGCCGGGATGATGCCGGTGAGGAAGCCGACGAATGCGCCGAAGACGACGATGGCGGAGAGAAACCAGAGCGGGCTAAGGAAAAGATTCACTTTTTGTCCGCCGAAATTCGAAGCGATGATGTTGAAGACCAGGTTCACGGTCGCTCCACCGACGAGTCCGAGCAGGATACCCATGAGGCTGCCGAGGAGGCCCATGAGCGTCGACTCCATGACGAACATGAGGGAGATGGATCCGGGGGAGGCGCCGATCGATTTCATGATGCCGATTTCCTCCGTCCGTTCAAGAAGCGTGATGGTCATCGTGTTGAACATACCGATCGCGGAGACGATGAGCGCGATAACGCCGAAGGACATAAGGAGGAGCTGGATGGCCTGGAAGACCTTGTTCGCCTGGTCGATCGTCTCGGAGATGGACGAGGCGGTGAGACCGAGGTCCTGTATCTGGGTGCGAAGATCGGGAAGGACGGCCGTCGAGGCTCCCTTGACCTTGATTTTCGTCGCCGAAGGAAGCGCGATATTTCCGAGGGAATCCGGAGAGATATAGAAGAGATTCTCGTCGCTTTCCGCGATACCGACGATCGTGAATCCGCTTTCGGGTGAGAATTCCTTCTCGGCCCCGCCGCCGGTCTGCGGGATGAAGAGGGAGAGCGTGATGTTCTGGCCGACGAGTCCGGCTGGGTCCTTTCCGAAGGCCTTCGCGATGCCCGACGTGATCACGACTTCTTGTCCGCTTTCCGAAATGATATCTCCCGATGCCATCTTGATTCCCTCGAGGCCGAAGTATTTTGACGAGGCTACGATGGCGCCCGAGTCGAGCGTTATGCCGGTGACCTTCATCTGTCCGCGCAATTCGTGGACGGGAATGACGGCCTCGACCCCTTGAAGAACCGCAAGTTTGTCGGCCGTTTCTTCGTCAAGCGTTGGCGCATCGGTGCTTTCTGCCGTGACGTCGAGCGTGGAGAGCGCATCGGATGTGGTGATTTTCTGGAGAAGCGTTTCCTGAAGCCCATATCCGAAGGAGACAAGAAAAACGATCGCGGAAATGCCGACGCCCATGCCGAGTATCGTAAGGAAGGTCCGAAGGGCGCGGGCCTTGAACATACGTAGCGACAGTCTGAGAAGATCGGAGAAAAGCATAACGTCGGTTATGAGTATTTGAGGAGCATGACAATTTCCACTTCGCGGGCGATCTTTTCGGCGGTCTGGCTATACAGGCCGATACCGCCTTGGATTTCCGGCAGGTCGAGGCGACGTTTCAGTTCGGCCCGGGCGATCTTGCTGCTGATTCGGAGGGAAAGGGCGTTTTGGAGGCGGAGGAGATTCGTCGGGTCGAGGGTGAGATGGAATAACTCGACCAGATACGTGGCGAACGAGACGGAAGATTCTTCCGGAGATTTTTTCAACGATTCGACCTGCGTCAGAATCTTTTGGATCCGTTCCGTGAAGTGCTTCGCGCGGATCTGGTTCCATCCGCCGCCACCCTTCTCGTAATCGAGGTCGAGCCGTTCCATCAGGTCCTGGATGGTGATGTTCTTGAACAACGTTTCCCGGATGAGGTTCTCGGCCGTCGTGATCTGTTCCTCGTTCATATCCGAGAGAAGATGGCTCAGCAACTGCTTCGCCTTGTAGGGGACGAGGAGCATATTGACCTGCTGTGGGAGGAGGCTCTTGAACGAGGACATGAGGATGCTGAGTTCCCTTGTCGCCGGGTCTTCCTCCTGCTGGACGAGCATGTCGGTCTTTACGGCCTCGACAGGCCGCTTTTCCTGGTTCACCTCTTCCTTGATGATGCGACCGTCGCGCATGTGGATGATGCGGTCGGCATAGGCGAGGTGTTCCGGATTGTGCGTGACCATGATAATGGTCTGCTGGTCCACCTCGTTGAGGTCTTTAAGAATCTGGAGCACGTTCCGGGCCGATTCGCTGTCGAGGTTTCCGACCGGCTCGTCGGCGAGGATGATTTTCGGGTTGTTGATGAGGGCACGGGAAATGGCGACACGTTGCTTTTGTCCGCCGGAAAGCTGACTCGGGTACTTGTCGGCCTGTTCGAGGATACCGAATCGACGAAGGGATTGGATCCCGTCCTCGTTGCGGTCGGCCCGTCGTTTGCCACGGAAGGCCTGTGGGAGGCAGACATTGTCGAGAATGGTGAGCGAGGGAATGAGGTAGAACGCCTGGAATATGAGTCCTATTCCGGTCTGGTGGAGTTCAAGCATTTCCTTCTTCGTCATCTTCGAGAAGGCTTTGCCGTTGATCGTGATGTCGCCGTACGTCGGCTTCTGGAGGCCGGCGATGGAATAGAGAAGCGTTGACTTCCCACAGCCGGACGGGCCGTAGATGATGACGTACTCCCGTGGAAAAATCTGGAGGTTGGTTTCCTCGAGCGACCGGGTTTCGTTCGGTTTCCCCTGGTTATAGATGACCCGGAGCTTGTCGATGGAGATGAGCGGTTCCATGGTTCGTAGGTATGTTTGTATTCCTTGAAAATAGTATAGCACACTTTCTTGTTTTTTGCTTTCGGGATACAATGGGAGCCGTACATGCGGATTATGTTTTGGTCGGCTACCATGGATTTCTTACTTATCACCCTCCGTTTTTATGGCTGATCTTTCCTCGTTGCTCCGGATGTGGCGTGCCAAGCAGGCGTCCAAAGAAGGCATCGAACCGTATCGCGTGCTGACGAATGTCGCCCTCGACGGTATCGCTTCGCGCCGCCCGACGACATCGGACGAGCTTATGGAAGTGAAGGGGATCAAGGACGCGAAGTGCCGGCAGTACGGGAAGGAGATTTTGGAAATTGTTTCGCGCTCCGGTAGTGGCCCTGGAAACCTATCCTTTCCCGGTGTTCCGCGGGCTGAATCCATACCGGATGATGTTTCCGAGTCGTCGGCGGAATATCCTGTGGTGGCCGTTGATGAAACGCTTTCCGTGAGTCGGTTTCTTGACGGGCTCAATCTCGAACTCTCCGGCATGGCGGCCCGGGTCCGGGGCGAAGTCTCATCGGTGGACGAACGCGACCGGGTCGTGTATTTCTCGATCAAGGATGCGACGGACGACAGTCTACTGAATTGTCTCATGTTCCGATGGCAGTACGACGTGTCCGGAGTCCGGCTACGTGCCGGGGACGAGATTATCGTCGAAGGGGTGCCGGAAATCTGGAAGCCGATGGGCAAACTGTCGCTCAAGGTCGGGATGATCGAGGTGGCTGGGGAAGGAGCCTTGAAAAAGGCGTATGATGCGCTTTTCCGGCAGTTCGAATCCGAGGGCATTTTCGCTTCGGAGCGCAAGCGATCGCTTCCAGAATTTCCCGAGCGTATCGCACTCATCACATCCGAACAGGGCGCGGCGATTGGAGATTTCCTGACCAATCTCGGCCGACTCGGTATCAAGGTCGACCTGTATCCGTCGAGCGTGGAGGGAAAGCGGGCCGTACTGGAATTGTTGAAGGCGGTGACGTATTTCCGTGCGCATGCGAATCAATATGATTTGCTGGTCATGATTCGCGGCGGGGGAAGCATCGAGAGCCTGCAGGCATTCAATACCGAAGCGCTCGTCCGAGCGATTGCGGAATGTGAGATTCCGGTCCTCGCCGGTATCGGACATGAGAAGGACGTGACATTAGTGGCGCTCGCGGCCGACCTCATGGTGTCCACGCCGACTGCGGTCGCACGTACCATTCGGGAGCCGTGGGACAGAGCTCGTCAGACGCTCGTCCAAAGCGAACGAACCATCGTTTCCATTTACGAGGGGACGCTTTCCGAATCGTCCGATCGGCTCGGAAAAAGTGTCACGACTTTTCTTACCTTTCTTTCGGGCGTTTCCGAGCGGTTCGAACGGGCGACGAACGCGCTTCATTCGAAATTGTCGGTGCTTGAATATCGGTTACGCGAGTCGTCTGTGCTGATAGACGGTTCATCTCGTCGGATACTGGAAGGATGGAATATCGCCGCCAAGAATGTCCGGGAACGACTGTCTCGGGCCGAAGGCTCGCTCCGACAATACGACCCGAACCGGGTGCTTTCTCTCGGGTACGCCATTGTCCGGGCAGGAGGGAGGGTGCTCTCGAAGGTGGGCGATGTCGCTGTCGGTCAGGAGGTAGACATCAGATTGTCGGACGGAAGTGTTACGGCAGAGGTGAAAGAGTGTAAAATGAAAAGCGAAAAATGAAAAAGTATGTCGAAAAAGAACATTGTTATTTCCGGGAGCGCTTCGCTGCAAAAAGAAATGTTGAATTGGGTTAAATTTTGGGAGGAAAAGGACGCCGAAGTGCTCGCATGGCCGGTTAAGATTGAGGAAGTTGATTTTGACGTTGAATGGCCGAAGGTACATGATATCTTTTATAAGGCCATAGATAAAACGGATTTTTTGTTCGTCGCGAATGCCGGAAAAAACGGTATTGAGGGGTATGTCGGTCCGAATACGTTTGCAGAAATTTCGTTCGCTGTTGGTCTGAACTTCATCCGTAAACGGAAAATCAGGGTTATCCTTCAGAATATGCCAATGGACGAGTCGTCCTATGGGGAGGTGTTGCGGTTATGGATAAAAAACGGCTGGATGGAGATTTTCGATGAAAAGAGTGGCCTATGAAGCAATCAAACAATAAAACAATGTATCAATGTATCAATATAACCATGTAACCATACTACCGTATGTCACAGGAAAAAAAGCAGTCACTCGGGGAGTCGCTGAAGAAGTTGGAAGAGATCGTTACCTGGTTCGAAGAGCAGGAGGAAGTCGATGTGGAGGAGGGGCTTGCCAAGGTGAAGGAGGGAGCCGTTCTCGTAAAGGCTTCCCGCGAGAAGCTCAAGGAAGCCGAGAACGAGTTCGAGATCGTGAAGAAGGAGCTGGAAGGGGACGGGGAGTAGACAGAAGTGAGGAGTGTGGAGTGAGAAAAAGAGCGAAAAGAAGTTAATGCACAGAAGTCCTATGGATCCGAAATTTCCTTCGTTATCAAAGGAAACATCAGGAGAGGAAGTACAGTCAGATGGGGCTCATTTGGCTTTAGAGAAAGAAGGGAAGGCCCGGATGATTCGAGAGAAGATCTTAAATCGATTATCCGACGAAGAAATCGAACGTTTGAGTCATAGCGTAGAAGTGAATACGTCCGCTGATGCTTCCATGGACAACCCTGTTTTTCTTCTCCGTGGTGATAATTTTAAGAAAATCGTACGAGAAAGCGGAACAGATACGTTATTGGATTTGGGATCCGCCGATACATATATCAATAGCATCGAGACCGGTTTCAATTGCGCGAAAAATTTTGTATCTGATAAGGGTAGTATCGGTCTTTCGATGGTAGGTATCCATAAATATATCGGTATCGATCTTGGTATACGTACTACCGAGTGGAGGACCGCTGATCCTCAACAAACGATTGAGACCGACGGATTGGAATATCGATTTTTAAATGATGAGATTTTACACGCTCTTCATTCTTTGCCCGATGATTATGCCAATGCATGTATGATGGGCATAGAGAGCGGGACGGTTATTCATAAGGGGACTTGGGATTGGGCGGCCGGGGTGATTTCCGAATTGAAGCGAGTCGTTCCGGAAGGCGGATTCGTTTATACGGATTACGGGATTCTTGGAGACATCATTGAGTATGTCGAGCCGAAGCTGGCTCAAATTCGCAGCGCCGTACAACAGGGCAGGCATGAAGAACTGAATGAATATGAGATAAGGGATGACGATCCGTTTTTTTCGAATCTTGGTTCCGAGGGCTACGGATATGTTGTTAGCAACGAAGATCTTGGTTTTCGTATTTATCTCATGGCAAATAAGTGGGATGGCCGCAGTATTTATGATTGGAGCACTCAGTTGATCATTATAAATGCATCGAAAGAGAGAAATATACCGTCAAGTGAGCCGTTGCTGTCCTCGTGAAGGAAAGCCGCGAGAAGCTCAAGGAAGCCGAGAACGAGTTCGAGATCGTGAAGAAGGAATTGGAGGGGGATGGGTCGGGGCAGTAGACAGAAGTGAGAAGTGAGAAATTTCGGTAGACTCATACAAACTATTGGTTGAATATCCCGCCAGTCTTCGGACGAGGGCGGGATATTGTTACCTGCTGATTTCTCAAATATTGTGATGACTGAACATGCTATAAATGATGATCTTATACCATTTCTAAGAAACCGGCTCCCTCTGTCTCCGCGAGAATTTGCGTCTTCGGAAATCCGTGGCGGTCCAGGTCTGTGCTCTATAAATCCTGGTCACCGTCGTTCGCGAACGACGTGACTGGATTGCCACGCCCGAATACGGGCTCGCAAAGACATCTGTATAGGGAATGTATTATTTTGAAATGGTATTATTCAATCATTCTCACTTCTTGCTGCCGACTTCCTCAACTCGTTAACCCGCGAACTCGTTAACCAGCTATCTGTTCCCGCTCCTTACTCCTTACTACGTTCTACTTGCTACTGACTGCATCCCGCTCCTCGCTCCTTACTGCTGGCTGTTTATTCCCGCTCCCCGTATGCTATACTAGAGCAATCAATGAAAGGAAAAAATATGTCACATTATTCAAAGGATATTTCCATAGTCGTCGGCGGAGCGGCCGGGCAGGGGATACAGACGGTCGAGGCGGCGCTCATGCGGATTTTGAAGGATGCCGGGTATGGCGTGTTCGCCTGCAAGGAATATATGTCGCGTGTGCGGGGCGGAAGCAACTCGGTCGAGATTCGACTTTCCTCCAATAAGGAACCGAGAAAGGCATACGTGCGACGCATCGATTTCCTCTTCGCGCTCGATGCTCCGGCACTCGAACACCTGCGGTGGCGGATCGGTGAGGGAACGACGGTGTTTGCCGAGAAGACGGATGGGGAAAATGTCGGACGCAGGTTCGTGAACACCCCGCTGATACGGTTCGCGACGGAAGCAGGCGGGAGTCCTCTTTATGCGAATTCCGTCGCGCTCGGAGTGATTCTCGGCGTGCTCGGCGTCGCATCGGAGGGAGCGGAAACGTTCCTAAAGAAAGCCTTCACCCGAAAGGGTGATGATATCGTCGCAAAGAATATCACGGCCCTGATGATGGGATATGATTTCGGCCGACATACCGCTTATGCGGAAGGCATCGAGGTCCTCTTGTCTCCCGAGGAGGGCCGAAAAGATGATTTATTGCTTGATGGGACGACCGCACTCGGTATCGGCGCTTTGGCTGCCGGATGTGATTTTATTTCCTCCTACCCGATGTCTCCCGGCACCGGTGTGCTTGCGTTTTTGGCACAGCACTCGAAACGGTGCGAGGTCGTCGTCGATCAGGCAGAGGACGAGATTTCGGCCATCAATGCCGGGCTCGGGGCATCGTACGCCGGTGCGAGAGCTCTGGTCACGACGTCGGGTGGCGGGTTCGACCTGATGCAAGAAGGCGTGAGTCTGTCCGGCATGATCGAGACCCCGATTGTCATCCATATCGGCCAGCGACCGGGACCGGCGACGGGGTTGCCGACACGGACGGAACAAGGGGACCTCAACCTCGCGCTCTATGCCGGGCATGGGGAGTTTGTGCGGGCTATCTATGCGCCGGGAACGCCGGCCGAGGCGATCGCGGTGATGGAACGCGCGTTCGATGTCGCCGATGAATATCAGATTCCGACCTTCGTGCTCTCCGATCAGTATTTTCTCGACGCGATCGAGCCGATCGACGTAACGGATGTTCCGCGCCTGCCTGTTAAACGGCACATCGTAAAGACAGAGTCGGGATATCTTCGTTATGCTCTGACTAAGGACGGCCTGTCTCCACGTGGCGTTCCGGGATACGGCGAGGGACTCGTGTGCGTCGATTCGGATGAGCATGATGAGAGCGGACACATAACCGAGAGTTTCGAGACGCGCCGGGCGATGATGGACAAGCGGTTCAGGAGACTCGAAACGCTTCGTGAAAAGGCGATGATGCCGAACGAACTCGATAATTTCAAGGAATCGGAAACGGCAGTCGTTTCCTGGGGATCGAATGGTGGCGTTCTTGAGGAATCACTCGGCAAGCTTGGGAGCAAACGGCTTGGCGGACTGCATTTCGCCCAGGTATTTCCGATCAATCCGGAGGTGAAACGTCGGCTCGAAGGGAAGAAAATCGTCGTCGTCGAGAACAACCACGTCGGGCAGTTCGCCGACCTGCTTTCGCGTGAACTTGGGGTGACGGTGTCGCGGCATATTCTCAAATCGACCGGCGAACCGTTCTGTGTCGAGGAACTCATGGAAGAACTGAAGTCCGAAGCCTAAGAGTGGTAGCAAGTAGGCAGTAGAACGCAGTAAGGCTCCGCTTATTCGGACTTTCGAACGTACGGACTTGATAAACTTTCGACTTTTTCACTTTTGACTCACAATCCTATGTTTTCCTTCGATATGCCACAAGAGACCGATGTCGCCTGGTGTCCCGGCTGCGGGAACTTCCCGCTCCTCACCATCCTCAAGAACGCGCTTCGCGAACTCGGCAAACTGCCGGAAGAGACCGTGATCGCGTCCGGTATCGGCCAGGCGGCCAAGATGCCACAGTATGTCGACGCGCATATGTTCAACGGTCTGCATGGCCGTTCGCTTCCGGTCGCGATGGGTATCAAGCTCGCGAATAGGAACCTGACCGTCATCGCGGAATCCGGCGATGGCGACATCTACGGCGAGGGCGGGAACCATCTCTTGCACGTCGCACGTCGTAATCCGGATATCACCGTCCTCGTGCACAACAATATGGTGTACGGCCTCACGAAGGGCCAGGCCTCGCCGACCTCGGAAGAGGGAATGAAGAATCCGCTCCAGCCGGACGGGGTCATCGTCGAACCGTTCAATCCGATGGCGGTGGCGCTGTCTGTGGATGTGCCGTTCATCGCACGCGCGAACGTGGGTGATCCGAATCATGCCAAGGAAATCATCAAGCAGGCCATATCGTTTAAGGGATTTTCGGTCGTGGATCTCTTCGTGCCGTGTGTGGTCTTCAACAAGACGAATACCTACCAGTGGTTCAAGGAACACACGTATCCTATTCCCGAATCACATGATCCATCCGATCGAGTCGCTGCGTTTCAGTACGCGCTCGAGACCGACAAACTTCCGCTCGGCATTCTGTATAAAAACGACTCCCGCGAGCTCTATGAGGACCGTCTCGGCATCACCGACACCCCGCTCTACCAGCGCGATTTTTCCGAAGCAGCCTTTCAGGAGGTCCTGGCGGGGTATCGATAAACCAAGAAAGACGTCTTTGAATATCCGACCAAAGAATATCATAATATCGAATAGTCTTGACTATTCGATATTTTACTGTCGAATGGTCGGGTTCCGGCTTCAATATTTTTGGCTACCTCTCCTCGTGGGAGAGGGTTGGGGTGAGGGTGTATATTCGAGTATATATAATGAAAATCAGTTGACGGTGACCTGAATGGGTGCTACTTTCAGAGAAGATTTGTTGTTTATCAAACCAAGAAAACGGAGGGAAATATGTGTACACATAATGAAAGCGCCAGTGAACGGTATATGAACTGGCTTTCCTTTTGTAGAGCCGCCGGTTTACCACTTACGATCGGACGTGAGAGGATAACCGAGGATAAGTCCGACGAGTTGATCGCAACGATAACGTATACGGATGAGGGCGTCATCGTTGAACGTCATGATGATGGGGCCGTATCGGATGTCTTGAATGAGAATGGTGAAGCATGTACGATCAAATACGCCTCCGCTCCCGGCTCCGAATTTATCGGTCATGTAAGGTTAAATCCTGAAGGTGCCGAAGTCACCACATATGACCGCGAACGGTTCAAAGATCTTACTGGCCGGTATCCCAAAGAGACCTGATACTTCTTTAATAAAAAGTTCCCATCAATAGTGGGAACTTTCTTTTATTCAGAACGAGACTTTCTACTTCGCCACTGCCCACAGAGTCTCGAAGATGCTTTTGAAACTTGAGTGAATCGCCTGGCTATCAATAATAAAGGCGAACTTTTCCTTGTAGGAAATTATGGCTATCTTGTTCTTTTCATAAATAAGCATCTCGATGTCGATCTTGAACAGTCCTGGCGGAAGGAATTTCGCCTGACGCAAGTGTTGGACGCTTTTTCCCGAGAACGCGCGCATCTGTTCGTTGTCCGGCATCAGCGTCCGAGAAAGGATTTTCTGCCTGATCCGTTCCGGCCGATACGTTTTCTCGAAGAACTCGTCGCCGAAGTCCGAAAAGTATGATTCCGAGAACATCATCAGTATTTCTTTTCCGGGGAATTCCAGGGTCTGCATAAGGACTTCCTTGATTCCTTCCTCGCCCTCGAAATAGCGGATTTCCGGTTTGTTGTCGATGAGATTCGTGAATGCGAGAAGTTGAGGGATGATGTCCGATATTTCCTTTTTTCGTTCTTCCATAATCCTCTCAAGGTCTCTCGGATCTTCTGCGAAGTAAAGGGTCTTTCCGCCTTTCTTGATGGCACTGACCAGGCCCTTCTTCATCAAGTTGTCCAGGGAAAGATAGACTGTGGTTCGTTTGATAACGGACTTGAGGGCGATACGACTGACCGAGGTTTGACCCAATTCGAGCGCAGCGAGATATATCTTCGCCTCGTTCTCGTTTAGCCCGGCGCTTTGGAGTTGTTTATGGAGCATAAAGAAAGATTATCATGTCTTGTCATCAGAAATGGCGACAAAATAAGTATAGCATATATTCATTTTAATGGCAATAATAAAGCATAATTATTGATATATGCATTCTTCATAATGAAATTATTGGCATTACTAGTGACAAAAAATTGATTCGGCGTTATACTATTCCGTTACGATGCGTTGACAAGTCTAAACGCAATAGGAACGTTCCTTCATAATTTCAATACCAACCAAATCAAAACAAAGGGAAAATCATGAAATACATAGTTATGGCGATAGCGTTGTTGATGGGACTGGCGATTGAATGTCAGGCGGCCGAAGTCACCGTCAGTCAGGCGGTACTGTCCGATTACGTCAACAAGTCGGGAAGTCATGGTGGCGTCCCTATCGAACAGTCGATGGTTAGTCTCGGTGCGAACGGATATTACGGTTGCATCTGGAACAATATCGATCTTGAGAAACGGGTCGTCAGCGAAACTGACTATGTTATCGGAAAACGGGTAACCGTCGACCATACGTACGGCAGATTTTCCGCCGACCTAAGCATCCAACGCTGGTGCGTAGCGGGATCATCCGAGAATATGCTCGAACTGGTCCTGAAACAAAATGGCCCCGTATGCGGTTCCGTGATATGGACCAAGCAGGTCACGACCGGGATAGCTTCCGGAAAGAACCGACTGTATGTCGAACTTGGCAAGCAGGCTGTCTTCGAAGGGCTGACTGTGACACCATCGATAGCGATCGCGTATCTCGACGGTTTCTACGCGACCAACGGGTGGGCACATGTGACGGGAAGAGTGCGGGCGGAGTACCCTGTGAGCGGAAATATCTCGTTCATCGCGCAGGGGAATATCCAGCACGGCCTCCTACACAAGAAAGACGACCTGATCTACGGCAGCGTGGGTATGAAACTCCTGCTGTAAAGTTGTTTCAAACGAAGGGCGGGAACATCGTTTCCCGCCTCCAATATCTCAAATCGCCATAGTGGCGGAAAAGACGAGGAGTGAGACATGAACGACAAAATGAAGCAGACATATGATGCTATCAGTGCCGAATACGCGAGAGCGACCGCGACCGATCCGAACAAGCGGTACGTACAGTATCCCGAATCACTGCGACTCTGCGGTGATCTTCGAGGGAAAAGCGTCTTCGATATCGGATGCGCGAACGGAAAGTTCACGAGGATGATGAAGCTGGCCGGGGCAAGCGATGTGACAGGGTATGATCCGTCGCGCAGGGAGCTGGATGATGCCCGGTACGAAGAGTCGCAAAATTCTCAGGGTATCGAATATATCACTGATTATTCGGAATTGTCTGTCGGAAAACGATTCGATATCGTGGCCGCGATAATGGTCATACCGGCGGTGGAACCGGAACAGCTGGAGGAACTCTTCGGTCATGCTGGAAGGTTTCTTGCAGAAGACGGAGTGTTCGTCGCCCTAACACTGAATCCGGATTTTAGACGGTTCGGAACGGTTGTGAACTGCAGACAATTTTTCAAAAGACCCGATGGTAGGATCGACATCGATTTTCTCAATGAGAACGGTCGGACGTACCTGTCCATCGTCGATGCCGATTTTTCCAAGCAGGACGTGGAATGTGCCGCGCGGGGAGCTGGCTTCACGGACGTGTGTTGGGAGCCGTTGAAGATAGACCCGGCAGGTATCGAGCGATACGGAGTCGACTATTGGGCGGGGTATGAAGAAGACTGCCCGTATATCGGGCTCACCGCGAAAAAGTGACTGGTTATGGTTTGAAGCAGAAGAAATGAACCATTTCTTCTGCTTTTTTCATTCGAAGCCAAGTCGATCTTCGTCTCTTCGGTCATGCGGTCGGGGGACCATGGGGGGGTCGAAAACTCGCCTTTCCAGCCACCTCTCCCAATGGGAGAGGGCAGGGGTGAGGGTTGATGCTGAAAGGACTATATAGTGAGTCTGTAAAAGTAGTGGCGCTTCTCGGAATGGAAAAAGACCCGCTTCCAGAAACCGTATATCATTTCTTAAACCCCTCTAAATATTCCGGCAGCTTGAGAATCCATTGGGCCTGTTGGGGATAGAACAAAAATCGTTCGACGTCTTTGACCGCTAGTGGGAGATCGCTTTTTTTGGCTTGCGCATCCAAAAAGTCAATCAACTCGGTGCGGTTGCCGATTGCGACGCCCTTTTCTTTAAAAATCGCATAGTTTGGTTCAAGATTTTTCTGGCTCAAAAACCAGACCAGATCATAGAAATCACGCCCTTTTTGATAGGGACGAAAAAGAATGGCAATGACTTTTTGGGCAAAAAGCGTTTCTAGGGTGTTGACAAGCATCGGAAAGCGCTCATTGAAACTGTCAGAAAACTTTGTTTCTGTTTTGATATTTGTAGAGGGGGCAAAATCGATTTCAAATTTGATCAAAATCTTTTCATCCTTCGGCACGCTGAGTCCGAACTCACGTAATACATTTTTAAACTTGAAAAATACGATGTGGATATTCTCCGTGGTTTTCGTCCTTGTATCCACTTGGAAGCCTTGTAGCTCTAGCTGTCTGCTAATCTTCTTGGCTAATGTGTCCACATCAAAGCCAGCTTTTTTGAGTAAATCAAAATCCAAGTCTTCCGAAAAACGATCGATGCCATGTGCAAAACGTAGGCATGTGCCGCCTAAAAATGATAAATGGTCGTTGAATTCGCTGAGTGAGAGCGCTTTGAGAATGTGCGTTTGGAGATATTCGAGCAAGATATTGCGGTCTTGCCAAGGAATATTTCTTTCTCGGGCGTATTGTTTGAAAAAATCTTTGTTAGGAAGCATAGTATTGGATAAACGCACGAGTGAGGAATACGGTCTTTTTGTTCTGAAACGCTTTGGCAAAAGAAAGTAATTTTTTGGCATCGTAGGGAAAATCTTCACTAAACCGGTAGCCTTGAAATTGTCCCAACGCTCCAGTGAGGATGTCGCGGTTGAGATAGAAAAAATCAACAAGAGCCTTTTCTGGCAGGGCGATATTAAAAGAGATCTTGCCGTTCTTTTGGGTCTCATATCCGCCAAATGCCTCCTTTTTGATTTTTTGATACTTGAAAAGGCCTTGAGGCGTTTCGAATTGTTTTGTTTTCCGGGTGGTTACGGAGGTTACCGTGAATACGGCCTCGGGAATGATTCCGTAGAAGCCGAGAGCCATTTCTAAACTTACATATGATGGCGGATAGATTTTGGTAGCAAAAGTCATCGAATCATTTTTTCTCGCCTCTTCGGTGGTAATGTAGAGCCCTCGCCTCAGCATAACCAGATGGCCTTTTTTGAGCCAGTTTTTTAAGTTGAGGAGTGTTGTTTTGGTAAAACGAGTGCCTAAAATAAGCCGTAATTCCTTCGTTTCGAAATAGGGTAATTCCTCGATAGCCTTTGTGAATTCGAAAAAGTTCATTTCTTTTATAGATATTATTATATCAATAAAGGAATTGTATCATTACGAGTTACGTTTGTCAATAACACTGTTTTATGCCGTGGTATCGTGAAGTATTGAAAATAGTCCACAAAGGGTTAGCCTTTAAAAGAAAGCTGAGTCTAAGTATCTATCTCAAATCTCATGTCGAGCTGTAAATCCGAAAATTTCGTTTGAGCGCCAACCAGAGGTTGGTCACCCTCTGGGTGAAAAACCATGAAAAAGGAGAGAAGGCTACTGTCGTAACCTGACGAGTTTTGAATGGTTTGTAGCCGAAATTTTCGGATTTCAGCCGGCAAGCGGATTTTTTGGCTTATTATCGCGGTGAGATTTGAGATAGATACTAAGCGAAGCCGAGCCTGATCTTGGTCTCCTCGGTCATGCGGTCAGGGGACCAGGGCGGGTCGAAGGTAAGGTTGATCTTCACTTCTTCCACCTCTGGAAGCTCGAGGAGGCGGTCCTCGATATCCTTCTCGATCACGAAAAAAAGCGAGCAACCGATGGTTGTGAGCGTCATGGAGACTGTGGCGATGCCTTTCGGCGAGACTTTCACGTCATAGATAAGCCCGAGATCGACGATGGATACGCCGAGCTCCGGGTCGAGGACCTCCCTCAGCTTTTGCATCGCGCGCTCCTTTTTGGTAGTCCTTTTTTGTTCCATATCAGGGTTGTTTGGGCTCTATGGTATATGAAAACTTCCTTTTTGGGAAGGAAGTTTTCAATGGGCCCGTTTTGACTGTCCGATACCTAGTTCACCTTGATCGCGCCGACGGGGCAGCCTGAAACGGCGCTATTGATCACCGTCGAGGCATCGAGGTCCGCCGACGCAAGGACGGTTGATTTTCCTTCGTCATCGAGGCCGAAGGTATTTGAGGCGATGGCTGTGCAACCCCCACATCCGATGCAGAGCTCGCGATCCACCGATACGACCAGACCGTTCTCGAGCGTGACAGGTCCGCTCGGATTCGAAGCATCTTTGAACGTCATACCGTTTTGCTTAATGGTTTACGACATTCCTATCATACCTTATCTCCGGAGCCGGAGGCAAGAGCCTGTTTTAGCGTCTCAAGTGAAAGAAGGGCGCATTTGAGACGGTTCGGGGAGAGTTCGACACCAAGTAGGGTAACGATATCTTCGGGCGTGAGCGTGAGAGCCGCCTCGATAGGCTTTCCTTTCACCGATTCGGAAAGGAGTGAGGCGGACGCCTGTGAGATGGCACAGCCCTGTCCGGTAAATCGGATGTCCGTGATGATGCCGTTTTCTGTAAGGATATCCATTGAGAGCGAGTCACCACAGGTCGGATTCTTGGCTTCCCCGTGATGATTGGCATGTTCAAGATGCCCGCAATTTCGCGGATGTTTGGAATGGTCGAGGATGACGGCCTGGTAGAGGGAGGGCATAGGACAGTAGTGAGTAGACAGTAGTGAGAAGTGAGGGAGAGACAGAGAAAGGAGTGCGCGGGGATGGAGAGAATTATGAAGTGAGACGAGAAGAATTACATTTAGCGGTGGCGCAGGGATTTTCTGTTTCTTGATAGGGGCTACGGCCTGAACAGCCTAACTGTATCTTTTAATCCTTCAATAAGCTTTTCGATATCCGCTTCGGTATTATACACCGAGAAGGTGGCGCGGGCGGTTGCCGGGAGTGAGAGGGCACGATGCAACGGGGCGGCGCAGTGTTCGCCGGCACGGATGCAGATATCACGCTCGCCGAGCACTTGCGCGATGTCGTGCGGATGGATGCCCTCGAGACTGAAGGAAAGGATCCCGCTTTCGCGTCGCACGGGGCCGAGAACCGTGATCGAACCGCCGAATGCGTCGTGAAGTGCCGTGGCGGCTTCGTTCGCAAGCGCGGTCTCGCGTTCATGGATTGTTCCGATGCCGACTTGTTCGACGAAGTCGAGCGCCGCACCGAAACCGAGGACGGCGGCGATATCCGGCGTGCCCGCCTCGAAGCGGTGGGGCGATTTCATGTATACGGCGTCGTCCGCGGTCGAATCGAGGACCATGCCGCCACCGACCTGATACGGCGGAAGCGCGGCGAGCAGCGAGGATTTCCCGTAGAGGACGCCGACGCCGGTCGGTCCGAACATCTTGTGTCCCGAGAAGGCGAGGAAATCGCAGTCCCAGGAGCGGACGTCGATATGCGCATGTCCCGCAGTCTGTGCCGCGTCGACGATGGTCAGGATATCCGGGCTTGCTTCCTTTGCCGTGCGGACGAGATCGGCTACCGGATTCGGCGTTCCGAAGACATTCGATATGGCGGAGAAGGCGAAGATTTTCGTTTTTGAGTCGAAAAATTTTCGTGCCGTTTCTCTGTTGATCAAGCCATCTTGTTCGAAAGGGACTATGCGAAGTTCCGCACGTCGCTTTGCGGCGAGTCGTTTCCACGGGAGGAAATTCGAATGGTGTTCAAGAGCGGTGACAACGATATTGTCTCCGGCTTCGATTCGGTCTTCGAGTACCGATGCGAGGAGGTTGATCCCTTCGGTCGTATTGCGCGTGAAAACGATTTCGTCGGCATCGGAACCGAGGAATCGTGCCGTCTTTTCTCGCACCTCCTCGAAACCAGTCGTCGTTTCTTCGGCGGTCGCATAGAGTCCGCGACCGACATTGGCGGAGAGTGCGTGGTAATAGTCCGAGACCGTGTCGATCACGGTCTGAGGCTTGAGCGACGTCGCGCCGGAATCGAGATACGCGAGGTCCGGCCTGGCGGTGAAGATGGGAAATCGGGATCTGATATTGTGCATAGGTTCTATAGTTCGAGTGGTGTATAGGGCGTTGTGTAGAAAGCAAATTATGTATATAAGTCTCCCTCTTTGTCCCAAAGGGGGAACAAGGGGGATTGGGAAAATAATCACCGAACATATGTATCGTATTTCATCTTGTTTCAACCCCTCCTGTCCTCCCCTTGAGACAAGGGGAGAGAACGAAAGAGCGCGATAGAGAATTATGAGTGGATATCCTGCATAGAATATGAAATGAAAAATTTTGAATTATGAATCAGGGGACTGAGCGTCTACCTGCTCCCCTCATGGAGGGGAGCTCCACGCTCTGCGTGGTGAGGGGAGGAGGTATTTTGAGTATATTTTTTCCGTGTCCGGTGGTTTTCTGATGTCAGTGGTGAGTTGTTGGTTGTAAGTTTATTCATTGTTTCCTTCGCGTCTTTGAAGAACCCGTCGGCGAGGAGTGCGACAGCTTTGTTCCTAGAGATGCCACGGGTCGCGAGGTAGGCGAGTTGTTCCGCGTCGGGAGGGGCGATCGAGGCGGCATGCGAGCAGGTCACGTCGTCGGTATCGATCTCGAGCTCCGGTTTAGCGGAAGCGGAAGCATCGGCAGAGAGGAGGAGCGCCCGGCAGTCCTGTTTCGCATCGGACGAATCCGCGCCCTTCGTGATATCCACGAGCCCCCGAACATCGATCGAAGACGTACCGTCGAGTCGGGCGCGGACGGTAGCGGAAGAGACAGTATTCGGGGCGAGATGCCGCTGGATAATACGGGGCGTGAAGTGCTCATCGTCTATACCAGTATACAACGCGAAGATATGTGTCTCGGCACCCGGCCCCGCGAGCTCGAAGGTAGTCTCACTGTCTCGGTTTTCCATCATAAACACGACCTGTTCGTTTTCACCGAGCCGGTACGTCTTTCTCGGGTCATTTGTGATGTCGATAAATTTCATAGTCATGAATGATTCAATTCTGCCCGCTCCCCTGCCCAAGGGGGATTATCCGACGAGGAGGAGGATAATCCGGCGAGTCTTCGAGACACGTCGTTCTCGAACGACTGTGTCGAGACTGAGGGGAGGGAGACTCGACTCACCTCTCCTTTATCCTCCCCTCGGAAAGGGGAGGAGACTTCTTTTCTTGTTATTTGTTCACTGTTTTCCGCTATATGGTTCATCCGACCGAACCTTCCATCTCCAGGTTGATCAGCCGGTTGAGCTCGAGGGAATATTCCATCGGGACTTCTTTCACCACTGGCTCGATGAATCCGTTGACCAGGAGTCCGCCCGCTTCCTGCGGCGAGAGTCCGCGCGAGGCGAGGTAGAAGAGCTTTTCCTCGCCAATCTTCTCGATGGTCGCCTCGTGCATGAGCCTGGCATCGGACGCGTCGGTGCGAAGTGACGGGTACGTGTCCGATCGCGAGTCCTTGTCGAGGATAAGCGCATCGCAGACGCTCGAGGAGGAACAGCCGGTCGCGTGCTTGGCGACACGGATGTCGCCGCGGAAGGATGACCGCCCGCCGTTCTTGGAAATCGATTTGGAAACGATACGCGAGTGCGTGTCCGGAGCGAGGTGAATCATGCGCGCGCCGGTATCCTGATGCTGTCCAGAGCCTGCGAGCGCGAGCGAAAGCATCTCTCCGCGTGCGCCACGGCCCGCAAGGATGACGGCCGGGTACTTCATCGTGACCTTGGAGCCAAGGTTGCAGTCCACCCATTCCATAACGGCGTTCTCTTCGGCCTTGGCACGTTTGGTGACGAGGTTGTAGATGTTGCCGCTCCAGTTCTGGACGGTCGTGTAGCGAACCCGGGCACCCTTTTTAACGAAGATTTCGACGACGGCGGAATGAAGCGAGTCGGTCCGGTAGATGGGCGCGGTACAGCCTTCGAGGTAGTGGACGGAGCTTCCTTCCTCGGCGATGATGAGCGTTCGTTCGAACTGGCCGAACGCCTCGGAATTGATACGGAAATAGGCCTGAAGGGGAAGGGTGACTTTCACGCCCTTCGGGATATGGACGAACGAACCGCCCGACCACGCGGCGGAATTGAGCGCCGAAGAAAAATTGTCGGCAGCCGGGACAAGCGTGCCGAAATATTCGCGGACGATATCCGGATATTTCTTCACGGCGGTATCCATGTCGCAGAAGACGACTCCCTGTTTGGTCAGTTCCTTCTGAACGCTTTCGTATACGACCTCGCTTTCATACTGTGCGGACACCCCGGCAAGAAAATCCTTTTCCGCCTCGGGAACGCCGATCCGATCGTAGGTCTCGCGGATTTCCGGCGGGAGGTCGTCCCAACTTTTTACGGCCTGTTCGGTCGACTTTTTGTAATACGTGATCGAATCGTAGTCGAGTGCCGAGAGGTCGGGACCCCACTTCGGTCGTGATGCTTTTGTGAATCGTTCGAAGGCTGTGAGGCGGAATTCGAGCATCCATTTCGGCTCACCCTTGATTTCCGATATCTGCCGGACGACGGACGCCGAAAGACCACGCCCGGTCCATTGGACCGTCCGCTCAGGTACGGAGAAGCCGTATTTGTAGTCGTCAGAATCCATAAAATACAGTAGAAAGTAGTATGTAGTCTGTAGACAGGGCAGGGAACAGTAGACAGGAGTGTGTAGTGTGTAGACAGGGTGGGGAATGGGGGATAATACCTCAAAGATTATCAGTCCTTACTACTTACTACTTACTACTACCTCTCTCTCAAATCCATCGCGGAGTGTCTTAGTCGCCAGATCGTGCCCGCCCTCCGCTACGACTTTGCCATCTTTAAGGATGATGACCAAATCCGGCTTGATAAGTTCGATGAGACGCGGAGAGTGGGTGATGTAAATTTTCGTCGTTTCATTCGGAAGATGCGATGTAAGGAATTCGGCGATACGTTTCACGGCGTCCGTATCGGTACCGGTATCGATCTCGTCGAAGATCGCGAGCGACGGTGTGAGAAGTGCGGCTTGGATCGCCTCGATCTTTTTGCGTTCGCCCCCGGAAAATCCGTCGTGAATGGAACGCGTGAGAAATTCCTCGGCAAGACCGATCTCCTTGGCAAGCACGCGCAGTTCCTTGTGGAGCGCAACCGGATCCATCCTCCCGTCGAGTGCGACACGGAGGAGTTCCTCGACCGACACGCCCGGAATCGGAAGTGGGGACTGGAAGGAAAGGAAGATGCCGAGCTTCGCGCGTTTGTCCGCGGACAACGGCTTCAAATCCACACCGTTCCACGTAAGCTCGGAATCGTCTGAAAGGAAAATGTCCGGCCGGCCCATGATCGTGGCCGACAAGGTTGACTTGCCGGAGCCGTTCGGCCCGAGGACGACGTACGTCTTTCCCGGTTCGAAGTTGAGAGAAATATCGTGAAGTATTTCCTTGTCGCCGATAGTGGTGGTGAGATGGTTGATTTTTAGCATAAACAGTGAGCTGATAACAATAGCGAGGCGGTTTCCTGCTCCTCTGTCGGAGGGGAGCTGTCGAGTCTTCGAGACTGAGGGGTGGAAGAATAATAAAAAGTGTTTGTATTAGAAATTGAGTATCTGATTTGATTGTTGATAATTTGAAATATATAGCGTTATTCTTTTGCACCCACCCCTCACCCTGCAAGGCCAGGGAGCCCCCCTCAGGCAGGGGAGCGGGCAGATGTTATCTCGTCAGGTCTCGATTCTTCCCTTCTCATATTATTTTTTGCAGATACCATCCGACCAATCATTATGCCTGATAATGTCTTTTCGATTTCGGTCTCGAGCCTTCGTAGTACGTCGTTCGTCTGACAGTGGGAAGGGAAATTACAGGGAAGGGTGCCTTTGCCGCCTGGGGAAGAGAAGGTCCGTACCGGTCCATCAAGTGATTTGAGGATGTCCCAGACCGAGACGTCTTTACGGGACAGTGTATAGCCACCTTCGACGCCCTTGGTCGATTCGACGATGTCGGACTTTCTCAGTTTCTGCAGGATCTTCTCGAGGAAGTCCTCGGGGATATGTTCCCGCTGTGCAAGCTCGCGAGCTGAAATCGGCCCAGCCGCTTCCGCGAGGCTGACCGCTGCTCTGAGGCCGTAGTACGCCTTTTTTGAGATTTTCATCCCCGTTTCTCTAATATGGACTATTTCAGTCCTATTTAAGCATATGGCCTGAAAAATGTAAAGAAAGACCCGTGGCTGTTTTGTCGCAGGTGTTTAGTGATAACCTTTGCTTAAGAATTAGTCGAATCATTCGTGAAGCAGAAGGTGCTCCCCGAAGAGCTCCGATTCGAGTCGGACCTCCTGGTCACGGGGGACCGGCTGATGTTGGTGTCGTTCGAGAACCTCGTTGCGGTCATCATTACCGACCGTGCGATCGCCGACATGCAACGTCGATTCCTGAAGTTCATCTGGAAACGGGTGTAGCGGTTTCGCGGTAGAGGCGGGGCATACCCCGCCTCTACGGTTCTTGCTTCTTTCTCATCGGGAAGATACCATTCCTTCATGGAAACGAATTTTTGGAAACAACTGAAGAAACCGTTTTTCGCGCTTGCGCCGATGGACGACGTGACGGATTTTCCGTTCCGGACCATGCTCGCGCGGCACGGCAAGTCGGATGTGATGTGGACCGAGTTCGTGTCCGCGGACGGATTGATGCATCCGGATGGCCTGAAAGCCCTTTTGCCGAAGCTCGAATACGATGGAGAGACCGAGCGTCCTATCGTGGCACAGCTTTTTTCCGCGTCGCCTGAGAAGATACGTCAGGCGGCGTATCTGATCGCGGACCTCGGGTTCGATGGGGTGGATATCAATATGGGATGCCCCGACCGGGCAGTCAATAAGCAAGGCGCGGGAGCGGCACTCATCAAAGATCCGACGCTTGCCAAGGAGATGATTATCGCGGCGAAAGAAGGCGTCGCTTCGCATCACCGGCCGATTCCGGTTTCGGTAAAAACACGCATCGGATGGAACCAAGATGAGCTCGAAACCTGGCTTCCGGAACTGCTCTCGACGAATCCCGCGGCTATCACGGTACACGCGCGGACACGCAAGGAAATGTCGCTCGTGCCGGCGCGCTGGGACCGTATCACCCGTGCGGTCGAGATCGCGAAGGGGAGCGGAGTGCTCATCATCGGTAATGGTGACGTAGCAGACCTTTCCGACGGCCGTGTGAAGGCGAAAGAAACCGGCGCGGACGGAATCATGATCGGTCGGGCGAGCCTGGGGAACCCGTGGGTGTTCAATGCACGCAAGAAGAAGATCAGTGTGGAAGAAAAACTCCTCGCGCTTGTCGAGCATTCCAAACTCTTCGAACAGTTCTACGGCGAGGGCCACCGTTTCGAAATCATGCGCAAGCATTACAAGGCATACGCCACCGGTTTCTCAGGCGCCAAACCGCTCCGCTTCGCACTCATGGAATCCAAAAACGCCGCCGACACGGAACGGATCGTAGCGGAGTTTCTCTTGTCGGTAGGAGTGAGTGTTACGGACCTGATTCGCCTGAAGTGAGGTAATATATCTGAAAATGCCATATATTAGGGCCTACATTCTAGCTTGAAGTGCAATCGCCTTCCCTTCCACGAAGACCTCGTGCGGAGTAAGATAGCCGAGACGTTTTCTTGGTCGATGGTTGATTAGATGAACCGCCCGGTCGACGTCCTTTTGACTCAGTGTAGCAAACTTCATTCGTAAGATACCTCGGGGCTCTGCCCCGAGGATCTGAAAATGGAATGGCATGGTAGTATAAAAACATGGAAACCAATGAACATGTCCACAAGGCCCACAATGTCAGCCTGCTCCTGTATCACCTTGTCTGCCCCATGAAATACCGTCGAAAAGTGCTGAACGAGACCACTGAGCAGACCCTCA
>Ga0194037_1000877_pt1 | contig 23161 bp, 18 predicted proteins | sample JunL306m_MetaG_FD_148653 | JGI IMG/M metagenome (GOLD analysis project Ga0194037, IMG submission 148653) | Anoxic zone freshwater microbial communities from boreal shield lake in IISD Experimental Lakes Area, Ontario, Canada - Jun2016-L304-6m | ecosystem: Environmental > Aquatic > Freshwater >...
ATATTGAAGAATTTTTTCCCAAAGTTCTGGGATGCCAGCGCCTTGTAGAGCACTCATACACTGGACTACTGGGTGCCAATAATCCTGATCGTGAGAAGCATGATCGGGGTTTCCCTGGAAACCCAATAAACGCAATGAGCTGCTAATAAATAATTGCGCGCGCATGGCGGCATCCGGGTCAATGTCGGCCTTGTTGATGACAATCAAATCAGCGATTTCCATGACACCTTTTTTAATTGCCTGAAGATCGTCACCAGCATTGGGGAGTTGCAATAACAAAAACATATCGGTCATCCCTGCAACCGCGATTTCGCTCTGCCCTACACCAACCGTCTCAATAATGACCACATCAAATCCAGCGGCCTCTGCTACCAGCATGGCTTCACGCGTTTTTTCAGCTACGCCACCTAAGGTTCCAGATGAAGGGCTTGGGCGTATAAAGGCAGCGTCAAGAACAGATAAACGCTCCATCCGCGTCTTGTCGCCCAATATGGATCCGCCAGAGAGAGTCGAAGATGGATCAATAGCCAATACGGCAACCCTGTGACCTTTTTCTATCAGGTAGAGACCCAAGGTCTCAATTAAAGTTGACTTACCGACACCGGGTACGCCAGAGATACCCAAGCGAAACGATTTACCCGTTTTAGGAAGCAAAGCATTCAGAACTTCATCTGCACGCTTACGATGGTCTAAACGCGTCGACTCAAGCAGGGTAATAATCTTAGCTAAAGCACGACGTTGCGCTGACGAGGGTGCGCCGGTAAGATCACTTACTAAAGTCTGATCGGCGGCGTTTAGCATGCTCAGCGATCCGAACTTAAGTGGGCTTTACAGATTTACGAATCTGCTCAAGCACATCTTTTGCTGATGCCGGAATTGGAGTGCCTGGGCCATAGATTCCCTTCACGCCAGATTCATAGAGGAATTCATAATCCTGACGAGGGATGACGCCACCAACGAAAACGATGATGTCATCGGCGCCCTGCTTCTTCAATTCTGCAATGATTGCCGGAACTAAGGTCTTATGACCAGCAGCTAAGGTAGAAACCCCCAGAGCATGAACATCATTTTCAATCGCCTGGCGTGCACACTCTTCTGGAGTTTGGAACAATGGTCCGATATCGACGTCAAACCCAAGATCGGCATACGCAGTAGCAACTACTTTAGCTCCGCGGTCATGGCCATCTTGACCCAGCTTGGCAATCATGACTCGAGGACGACGTCCAAAGTCTTTGGCAAAGTCAGCAATTTCTACTTTGAGTTTTTCCCAGCCTTCGGCTGAGTCATAGGCAGCTGCATACACACCGGTCACCTTTTGAGTATCGGCGCGATGGCGCCCGTAAACTTTTTCCAATGCATCAGAAACTTCACCAACGGTAGCGCGCAAGCGAATGGCATTGACTGCCAATTCGAGCAAGTTTCCAGTGTTTTCTTCTGCAGCCTTTGTTAATGCATCTAGTGCAGCTTCTACTTGCTTGCTATCGCGCTTCGCTTTAATCGTATTTAAGCGTGCAATTTGACTATCGCGAACTTGATCGTTATCAATCATGCGCACATCGACTAAATCTTCTTTAGCAAGCTTGTATTTATTGACACCAACAATCACGTCAGATCCAGAATCAATCTTCGCCTGCTTCTCGGCAGCAGCAGCTTCAATTTTGAGCTTAGCCCAACCACTCTCCACCGCTTTAGTCATGCCACCCATACCATCTACTTCTTGAATAATTTCCCAAGCTTTATCGGCCATCTCTTGTGTCAAGTTCTCCATCATGTAAGAACCAGCCCATGGATCAATCACACTAGTAATATGGGTTTCTTCTTGAATAATGAGTTGCGTATTGCGGGCAATGCGACTTGAGAATTCAGAAGGCAAAGCAATGGCTTCATCAAATGAATTGGTATGCAAAGATTGGGTACCCCCAAATATCGCAGACATTGCTTCGATCGTGGTGCGTACAACGTTGTTGTATGGGTCTTGCTCTGTTAGAGACCAGCCAGATGTTTGGCAATGCGTGCGCAACATCAGTGACTTTGGATTCTTCGGATCGAAGGCCTTCATGATGCGCCACCACAGTAGTCGGGCAGCGCGCAATTTAGCAACCTCTAGATAAAAGTTCATGCCCATTGCAAAGAAGAATGAGAGGCGACCCGCAAAGCCATCCACATCAAGGCCTTTGGCCAATGCTGTTTTAACGTACTCTTTCCCATCAGCCAGCGTGAAAGCTAATTCCAAGACTTGATTGGCACCAGCTTCTTGAATGTGATAACCCGAAATCGAAATCGAGTTGAACTTTGGCATATGCTTAGCGGTGTACTCAATGATGTCGCCAATGATGCGCATGGAAGGCTCTGGTGGGTAAATGTAGGTATTACGCACCATGAACTCTTTCAGAATGTCATTCTGAATCGTTCCAGAGAGAAGTTCTTGCTTTACGCCCTGCTCCTCACCCGCAACAATGTAACCAGCCAAGACCGGCAGCACGGCACCATTCATCGTCATCGACACGGAAACTTTATCTAATGGAATGCCATCAAACAAAATCTTCATATCTTCAACAGAATCAATTGCCACACCAGCCTTACCAACGTCACCCGTTACGCGCGGATGATCGGAGTCATAGCCGCGATGTGTTGCCAAATCAAATGCAACTGAAACGCCTTGACCACCTGCATCAAGTGCTTTGCGATAAAAGGCATTGGATTCTTCGGCCGTAGAAAAGCCAGCGTACTGACGAATCGTCCAAGGGCGAACTGAATACATTGTGGCTTGTGGTCCACGCACAAATGGCTCAAAGCCTGGCAATGAGTTTGCATATTGCAAACCATCTGTGTCCGCAGATGTGTAAAGCGCTTTTAAGTGAATGCCGTCAGGGGTTTTCCAACCCAATTCATCGACGTTACCGTTGGGTGCAGATTTTTGCGCTGATTTCTTCCAGTCACCCAAATTACTTTCTGACACACTTGGCCAAGTAGTTGACGCAGATTTTTTTTCATTGCTACTCATAAAGCACTCCCGGTTGGCTTTATTGCTCTTATGCAACATTAATACGCCTATTCTGCTTGACTTTTTTGTATTTGTCTAGATACTGTATACATAATTATGAATACAAAGCTCATTAATCGTCCCTTATACGAAGACGTGGCAGAACGCCTTCGGGCACAGATATTTGCCCATGAACTGGCGCCAGGCAGCTGGTTAGACGAGCAAAGCCTGGCTCAACAGTTCGGCATCAGCAGAACCCCAATGCGTGAGGCAATCAAAGTATTGGCTTCAGAAGGCCTAGTAACCACCAAAATGAATCGTGGCGCCTATGTAACCGAGGTTGATAGGCGTGATTTAGAGCAAATTTTTACTGTCCTCTCCTTGCTAGAGGGCCAGGCAGCGAAAGAAACAGCCTCTAAAGCGACTGAGGAAGAATTAAATCTATTGGATGACTTACATCACCGCCTTGAAAAAGCAGCCGCAGATCGGGATGTAGAGCAGTTTTTTGAAATTAACGTTAAATTTCATGAGCTTATACAAGATATTGCAAGTAATGCGTGGATGAATGGGGTCATAGCAGACCTCAGGAAAGTACTAAAACTTCAACGTCGCGACTCCCTGACACGCACTGGACGGCTTCAAAACTCCCTCCTTGAGCATCGAGAAATCCTGCAGGCCATCCTAAAGCGCGATCCAACGGCCGCTGAAGCCGCCATGCGAAAACACCTAGCACGAGGCCTAGAAGCGGCAAAGTAATCAATCAACCTTAAAAAAGAAAAAGGCCTAGAAAACTAGGCCTTTAACATTTTGCGCAGAGAGTTTATTTCTTAACGACGAAATTTCCTGGCAAAGAAGAAACATAAGCAGCGATATCACGTAAGTCAGCATCAGAGAAAGCCTGAACCTGTGATGACATCACTGCATTGCTACGACCATACTGAGCATTGCCATTACCTACTTGATAGGCATGCAAAGCATAGTAGAGATAGTCAGCATGTTGGCCCGCTAACTTAGGATAGACCGGCAAAATTGGTGCATTTAAGCCGGCACCATGACAAGAAGCACAATTGGCCTTCTCAACCAGGGCTTGGCCTTTATCCAGGTTAGCGGCATTCGCCAAACCAATGCTAGACAATAAAACGGCGGTAAATAGTGTGACTTTCATAAACAGGTCTCTAAATATCACTTCAATGGGTTATTAGGTGAGGTGGCAGTCTGCGCAGCATAGTATTCGCCGATATCAGCCATATCTTGATCAGATAAGCTCGTGGCAATCGCGCGCATCGTTGGATGCTTTCTTTCGCCTTTTTTGTACTCAGATAATGCGGTAGCAATATAGGCGCCGTTTTGGCCGCCAATCATTGGAACCTTATAAACCAGAGGATAGTCAGCGCGGTAGTCAGGAATGGAATGGCAACCAATACAAAGCCAAACCTTACCTTTGCCCGCATCGGCTGAACCTTGAACATCGGCAGCCTGGGCTGAAAATCCAGCAAATGCCAAAATAGCGCAAGCGGCTAATTGGGAGAGAGTGAAGAGTTTTTTCATAAAAATCACTATTTAATCGGTTTGATCCAGAACAAGTTGTGGAAGTATAGCGGAGAGAAGGCAAAACCGTCTTATAAGCACTAAAAATTGGCAAAAACGCTGATAATTACCTCCCTTTTACCTATACTGAGGCGCTCAATAAAGGACTTTTAACTCGATATGACCCAGAATAAATCTCGCTTTGATGGCTCCCAAACTTATGTGGCCACCGATGATCTAAAACTAGCTGTTAATGCGGCGATTACTTTACAGCGCCCCCTTTTAATCAAAGGCGAACCGGGAACCGGCAAAACGATGCTGGCAGAAGAAGTTGCGGCTGCCCTGAAGATGCCCTTGTTGCAATGGCATATCAAATCTACCACCAAGGCCCAACAAGGTCTCTATGAATATGATGCTGTTAGTCGTCTGCGCGATTCTCAGTTGGGTGATGAAAAAGTAAATGACATTCGTAACTACATTGTTAAGGGTGTCTTATGGCAAGCGTTTGAAGCGAACGAGCCTACCGTACTACTCATTGATGAAATTGACAAAGCCGATATTGAGTTTCCAAATGATCTGCTGCGCGAAATTGACCGCATGGAGTTTTATGTTTATGAAACTCGTGAACTGATCAAAGCAAAGCACCGCCCTCTTGTCATCATCACCTCGAACAATGAAAAAGAATTGCCGGACGCATTTTTGCGTCGCTGCTTCTTTCATTACATTTCTTTCCCGGATGCGGGCACGATGCAAAGTATTGTGGACGTACATCACCCTAACATTAAGCAAGACCTACTTGATGCAGCCCTCAAATCGTTTTATCAAATCAGAGCCCTGCCGGGCCTTAAGAAAAAGCCTTCTACTTCTGAATTGATTGACTGGTTAAAGCTTCTCTTGGCCGAAGATATCCCAGCCGAAGCCCTCTATAGCTCTGATGAAAAGATTGTGGTGCCGCCTTTGCATGGAGCTCTGCTCAAGAACGAACAAGATGTTCACCTCTTTGAACGATTAGTCATGATGAATCGCAATCATCGCTAATCGCTAGATCATCCAATCATTTAGATGCTGATTCAATTTTTCCTCAATTTGAAGGATGCCAAAGTGCCGGTGTCAGTAAGAGAATTTTTGATGCTACTTGAGGCGCTCAAGTCTGGTGTGATTGAGCCTTCCATTGATGATTTTTACCAATTGGCCAAAATGACTCTGGTCAAGGATGAACAGTACTTTGATCGCTTTGATCAAGTCTTTGGCGCCTACTTCAATGGTATCGAGCAAATTATTGCGCTCCAGCCAGATATTCCACTCGACTGGTTAGAGAAAAAACTCCAACGCGTATTGACCGATGAAGAAAAAGCAGCCCTAAAGAAGCTGGGCGGAGCAGAGGCGCTGCAAAAACGTCTTGAAGAGCTCATGAAAGAGCAAAAAGAATGGCATGGTGGTGGCAAAAAGTGGATTGGCGCAGGCGGCTCGTCCCCCTTTGGTCATAGTGGCTATCACCCTGAAGGCATTCGGATTGGCGGAGAAAGTGCTGGCAATCGCACCGCAATCAAAGTCTGGGAAGCACGAGAATTTAAAGACTATGACAGCGATCTCGCCTTGGGTACACGCAATATCAAATTGGCATTACGCAGACTCAGACGCTTTGCTAGAGAAGGCTCTCATCTAGAGTTGGACTTAGATAAAACGATACATTCAACCGCTGCCAATGCTGGCATGCTTGATATTCAAATGCGGCCTGAGCGTCACAACCAAGTAAAAGTATTATTGCTAATGGATGTGGGTGGTTCGATGGATGATCACATTCAAAGGATTGCAGAGCTCTTCTCTGCTGCCAAAACAGAATTTAAACACCTTGAGCATTATTACTTTCATAACTGCGTGTACGAGAATTTGTGGCAGAGCAATCGTCGACGTCGTGATCAAGTTACAAAAACTCAAGACATCATCAATAAATATGGCCCTGAATACAAGCTTATTTTTGTGGGAGACGCCACGATGTCGCCCTATGAAATTTTGAGCCCAAACGGTTCCGTTGAATACAACAACCCAGAAGCTGGGGCAACCTGGGTCAATCGCCTGATTGATCACTTCCCTCATTTTGCTTGGCTTAACCCCGAACCTGAATCGGTCTGGCAATATCGTCAATCGATCGATATTATGCAAAAACTCATGAAAGATAGGATGTATCCAGTTACATTGAATGGCTTAGAAAGTGCCATGCGCCAACTTTCAAAGTAAGATCAAGTCATTCATTTCAAACGTATATTTATCCCTAGAGAAACCATATGACTACCAATATTAGCGATCGCTTAAAATCCCTTGGAATTGACCTGCCACCACCAGGACCGCCTGCTGCTGCCTATGTTATGGCTGCTACCACAGGCAACACGGTATTTTTATCCGGTCATATTGCTAAGCGAGACGGCAAGCCATGGGTTGGAAAATTGGGCGTGGACATGAATACTGAAACTGGTAAAGCTGCAGCCAGATCTATCGCAATTGATTTGATCTCCACATTGCAGAGTCATCTTGGTTCACTAGACAAAGTAAAGCGCATTGTCAAAGTCATGGGGCTCGTGAACTCGACATCTGAATACACCGAGCAACACTTAGTTATTAATGGCTGCTCAGAGTTACTTTTTGAAGTCTTTGGTGATGCTGGTAAGCATGCACGCAGTGCCTTTGGTGTAGCGCAAATTCCTTTGGGGGCTTGCGTTGAAATTGAGTTGATTGCTGAGATTTAAAAATCAGCTCAATGTGAGCTTTTCTCGTTGGATGTCTTCAAAGGTGTCGACATCCAGCACAAATCCTTGAAGCTCTGTTTGCATTAACCTCAGTAGTTCTGGGTGCTTGTCCATGTATGGGCGGCATACCATGTCTGGAATAGCCAAAATATCGTTGATAGCGGCATAGGAAAATAAAACAGGATTACCTCTCCTGTTATCAACGGTTGGCAAAATCACTTCCTGATCTTTCTCTTTATGAGAATACTCATCAAGCAAGGCTTGCACTTCTGGTGATCCAATCCCAGGTTGATCAGATAGTGCCACCAACAGCACATCGTATTGACCTTGCAAGGATTCAAGGCCCAAACGCACGGATGTTGCCTGACCATCTTTTGAGGATAAATTTCTAACGACGGTAATGTGAAATGGTGAGACTTGTTGGATGGAATCAATCTCATTCTCAATGAGGTCCGCATGAAAGCCTGTCACCACAACAAATTGAACCGGCTCAAATGTCACCAAGGCAGTGCAAAACCGCCTTAAAAGCGACTGGCCATCTCTTTTAAGAAGCGCTTTAGGATGAGATCCCAAGCGGCTACCCTCGCCAGCCGCAAGCAATAAGACTGCTAAACGAATCGATGCGTTGGGGGATATTCCTAGTGTGTTCATTAGGGTGATAATAAATAGATATTTCAAAAACAAAAGATAAAGCATGAACAGCACCGATTTAAGCGTTCTCAAGTCCGCGGTTGACTGGCTTAAGGCCGGTCATCCAGTAGCGATTGCCACGGTTGTACAAACCTGGGGCTCCGCACCAAGGCCGGTGGGTTCTTGGCTAGCCATTCGTCAAGACGGGCAAGTTGCAGGATCAGTATCTGGCGGTTGCGTTGAGGATGATCTTATCCGCCGCGTACAGACGGAGATTCTGACGCGTAACATACCTGAAATGGTTGTTTATGGCGTCAGTCAACAAGAGGCAGCTCGTTTTGGCATTCCTTGTGGCGGCACCCTCAGATTACTCATAGAACCAAAACCTGAGCTGGCGGTTTTAGAAAAGCTTCTCAATGCCATCTCATCACAGCAAATTACCCTGCGCAGCGTTGATCTTTTAACTGGCAAGTCCACATTGGAAGATGGTGATCGAAACGATCTTTTCTTCTGCAATGAGAAGGTCATGCGCACTACCTATGGACCACGCTGGCGCATGGTACTGATTGGTGCTGGTCAGCTATCACTGTATACAGCAGACTTTGCATTAGCCTCAGACTTTGAGGTGATAGTGATTGATCCGCGTGAGGAGTATGCCGAAGGTATTGCACGAAATGACGTCACCTTTATTAAAGGCATGCCTGACGATGTCTTGCTTGAGCTGGGTATCGATGCCCATACGGCTGTGATAGCCCTCACACATGACCCCAAACTCGATGACATGGCGCTCATGGAAGCTCTCAAGTCCCCTGCTTTTTATGTTGGTGCCTTGGGTAGCAAGATCAACACCCAGAAACGTAAAGAACGTCTCTTGGAATTTGATGTTACTAAAGCGCAAGTAGATAAATTACATGGTCCTGTTGGACTCCACATTGGCGCACTAACCCCACCAGAAATTGCTGTGTCGATCATGGCTGAGGTGATTGCTGTGAAGTACGGTATCGCCAGTCCAAAGTAAGTAAGCTAACAATGAAAAAACCCGGCAGTGTGAACTGACCGGGTTTCTTTGTTAATACAGAGGATAAGAAGAATTAGTTTGCTTTAAGCTTGCCATCCTTCAGGCGAGGCTCAACAAAATGACCCTTGCGAGCACGATTGCCAGCGAATGACTTCAAGGTTTTAGCGTCCAAAGAGAGTTCTGTTGGCTTACCGGCGCGACCCGCACCAGAATATGTGGCGCCATCAGGACCAACAGCGATCGCTGAAGCTAACTTCTCTGCTCCATCTAAGCCCATCAAGATCACACCCTTGCCGCCTGTTGGCAAGCGTTTTAACTCATCTAATGGGAAGACCAATAACTTAGAGGCTTCAGATAGGCAGGCAACCTGTTTCATGCCAAGCTTCACTTTAGCTGCGCCTAAAGGTGCATCGCCACCAGGGAACTTGGCATCGATACCAACGAAGGATTTGCCCGCCTTATTGCGTGTTGTCATATCCGCGACATTGGCCAGGAAGCCATTGCCCGATCTGGTCGAAATCAAGACAAGATCATCTGGTTGACCAGCGTAATAAGCCACCATCTGCGAACCAGGGGCTAGATTGACATAGCTGGTTAATGGCGAGCCATCACCACGAGCGCCTGGCAACTCACTCACGGGCACGGTGTAGACGCGACCATCACTACCAAATCCTTGCATGACATCTACCGTGCGGCATTCAAAGGTGGAATACATCGTATCACCGGCCTTGAAGCCAAACTGGGTAGCATCGTGCTCATGACCTTGCCGAACGCGTACCCAACCTTTTTGGGAAACAATCACCGTAACAGGCTCATCAATCACTTTAGTCTCTGCAACCGCGCGCTTATCTTCCTGAATCAAGGTGCGACGATCATCGCCATAATCCTTCATATCAGATTCGATTTCTTTGATGATGCGCTTACGCAAAACAGTATCACTTTGGAGTAAGCCTTCTAATTCATCGCGTTCAGCTTTCAACTCTTTGAGCTCTTGCTCGATCTTGATACCCTCAAGGCGAGCTAACTGACGCAAACGAATATCAAGAATATCTTCAGCTTGACGATCGCTGAGTTTGAACTCTTTGATTAAGTCGGCTTTAGGCTCATCGCTATTGCGAATGATCTTAATCACCTTATCAATGTTCAGAAGAACAGTTAAACGCCCTTCCAAAATATGCATACGGTCTTTGACTTTACCGAGGCGATATTGGGTGCGCCGCGTAACAGTAGCAACCCGGAATGCAATCCACTCGGAAATAATTTCTTTTAGACCTTTTTGACGTGGTCGACCATCATTGCCAATCATCACCAAGTTCATTGGCGCATTGGACTCTAAAGAGGTGTGTGCTAGCAAGAGATTGACGAACTCATTCACGTCAATGTTTTTGCTCTTCGGTTCAAAAACCAAGCGTACAGCTGCGTCCTTACTAGATTCATCACGAACACCGTCCAACACATTCAGAATGGTGGATTTGAGATTATTTTGCTCGGGCGTTAAGGATTTCTTGCCGACTCTGACTTTTGGATTGGTAATCTCCTCAATCTCTTGCAGCACCCGTTGTGATGAGGTTGCTGGAGGAAGTTCATTCACCACAATCTGCCACTGACCGCGAGCAAGCTCTTCAACTGACCAACGCGCACGAACTTTCAGGCTACCGCGACCAGCTTCATAAATCTGAGCAATGTCTGCTGGCGTTGAAATAATTTGGCCACCGCCTGGGAAGTCTGGTCCAGGAATAATCTCCAGCAATTCAGCCGTAGAAAGTTTTGGAGTCTTCATTAAAGCAATTGCTGCTGCAGCTACTTCACGCAAGTTATGCGATGGAATCTCGGTTGCCATACCAACAGCAATCCCTGAGGCGCCGTTGAGCAAAACAAATGGTAAACGCGCTGGCAATAACTTAGGCTCTTGGAATGAACCGTCATAGTTCGCCGTGAAATCGACCGTACCCTCGTCAATCTCGCTTAGTAGTAAGTTTGCAATCTTGGTTAAGCGCGCTTCGGTGTAACGCATTGCAGCAGCGCCATCACCATCGCGTGAGCCAAAGTTACCTTGACCATCAATTAAGGGGTATCGCAGAGAAAAACTTTGTGCCAAACGTACTAATGCGTCATATGCAGATTGGTCGCCATGCGGATGAAACTTACCGAGCACATCACCCACAACGCGGGCGCTCTTGACGGGTTTCGCATCGGCACGCAGCCCCATCTCGCTCATCGAGAACAAAATACGGCGCTGGACAGGTTTTTGACCATCCGCCACATCAGGCAATGCCCGACCCTTCACAACGCTAATAGCGTAATCCAAGTAGGCGCGCTCGGCATAAACAGCCAGCGTCAAACTATCTTTGTCGTCTTCGTTTAATTCCACAACCTTTGGATCATGTGGATCCTTAGGGCCACCAGCAGATGCTACTTTTGCGGTGGACTTCGGAATCTCAACAATATTTATCTCGTCAACGCCAGAAAATAAATCAGCCTGATCCAGATCGGATGTGCCAGGTGTTTTTTTAGTAACCATTAAATATCTGCCTCAACTTCATTACCGCGCTCTTCTAACCAATCGCGACGCGCACCGGATTCTGATTTACCCATCAACATGTCCATAGTCTTGATTGTTTCATCTTGTGTCCATGCACCTAAAGTCACTGGTAATAAACGGCGGGTATCTGGATTTAGGGTGGTATCCCATAATTGTTCGGCACTCATCTCACCCAAACCTTTGAAACGAGAGATTTGCCAAGCAGATTCTTTAACACCGTCTTTACGCAGCTTATCTTCAATCGCGGTTAGCTCGCTTGCATCCAGTGCATAGATTTTCTGCGCAGGTTTCTTGCCGCGTGCTGGTGCATCAACCCTAAACAAAGGCGGGCGGGAAATATAGATATGCCCTAAATCAATCAATTTAGGAAAATGCTTATAGAACAGGGTTAATAACAGAACTTGAATGTGCGCACCATCAACGTCCGCATCGGACAAAATACAAACCTTGCCGTAACGAAGGTTTGATAAATCAGGAGTGTCATTAGCGCCATGGGGATCAACACCAATCGCTACGGCGATATCGTGCACTTCATTATTGGCAAATAGGCGGTCGCGCTCGGCTTCCCAAGTATTGAGAACCTTGCCGCGTAAAGGCAGAATGGCTTGATATTCTTTATTGCGACCCATCTTCGCTGAACCACCGGCGGAATCTCCCTCAACTAAGAAGATTTCATTCATGCCGATGTCTTGGCTCTCACAATCGGTGAGCTTGCCAGGCAGAACAGCTACACCAGAAGATTTTTTCTTCTCTACCTTCTGGCCGGCTCGTGTTCTTGCTTGGGCTTGCTTAATCACCAAATCAGCCAACTTGCGACCGTAATCGACGTGCTCATTTAGCCAAAGCTCTAAAGCAGATTTTGTATAGCCAGAAACCAGGCGAACGGCATCACGTGAATTTAAGCGCTCTTTAATCTGACCTTGAAACTGCGGATCTAAGACCTTGGCTGACAAAATAAAGGAAGCGCGTGCAAATACGTCCTCAGGCATAAGTTTCACACCTTTGGGTTGCAGCGCATGCATCTCGATAAAACCTTTTACCGCGTTAAATAAACCTTCACGCAAGCCGCTTTCATGCGTGCCGCCAGCAGGTGTTGGAATTAAATTGACGTAACTTTCACGCACTGGCGGACCATCTTCAGTCCAGGCGACAACCCAAGCAGCGCCCTCGCCCTCAGCGAATGAATCATCATCCCCATTACCAGTTGCATATTGCTCAGCTTCAAATGGTGGAATCACTTCAGCACCATGACCAGCTTGCGCTATAGCTTCATTCAAGTAACCGCGTAAACCTTGGGCGTATTGCCAAGTTTGGCTGTCGCCAGATTTTTCTTGAATCAACGTCACTTTGACACCTGGCAGCAATACCGCCTTTGATCTCAGTAGACGTATTAACTCAGGCATCGGAATTGCTGAGTTATCAAAATATTTACCGTCAGGCCAGGCACGAACTCGCGTACCGTGCGACTTGTCGTCCTTACCTGAAGCGCGTGTTTTTAGCTTCTCGATGACTCTGCCGTCTGCAAAAGTCAGTGTTGATACTTGGCCTTCACGCCATACGGTCACTTCTAAGCGCTTGGATAAGGCATTTGTAACAGATACACCAACGCCATGCAAACCGCCAGAGAAGGCATAAGCACCGCCGCTACCTTTTTCAAACTTACCACCTGCATGTAACTGGGTGAAGACAATCTCCACGACCGGCAATTTCTCAGTCGGATGCATTCCCACCGGAATACCACGACCATCATCCTCAACACTCACACTGCTATCAGTGTGCAAAGTAACGGTAATGTGCTTACCAAAACCACCAAGGGCTTCGTCAGAAGCGTTATCCAGGACTTCCTGGATCACATGTAGCGGATTGTCGGTGCGCGTGTACATTCCAGGCCGCTGACGGACTGGTTCCAGTCCTTTTAGGACTTGGATTGATGATTCGCTGTATTCAGAGGTTTTACGGGTAGCCATGCGCGCAAATTGTAGTCATGTCTGAGGCAAAGTCGGAACTTTTCCCGAATTACCCCATCATCCATGCCAAAATTAGAGCATGGGAGCCTTAAGTCATATACGTGTTTTAGATCTAAGCCGGGTGCTAGCTGGACCTTGGTGTGCGCAAAACCTCGCCGACCTTGGTGCTGACGTTATCAAGGTCGAGCGGCCAGGAGCTGGGGACGACACTCGCCACTGGGGGCCTCCCTTTGCGAAAGACGCCCAAGGCAAAGATACCGAAGAAACCGCCTATTTCATCGCGATTAACCGCAATAAACAGTCGATTACGGTCGATATTAGCCAACCTGAAGGCCAAGAAATCATCCGCAAGTTGGCCGCTGAATCGGATATCGTCATTGAAAATTACAAAGTCGATCAGCTCAAAAAGTATGGTTTGGACTACGAGAGCCTTAAAAAGGTCAAATCTGACCTAATCTACTGTTCCATAACGGGTTTTGGTCAAACAGGCCCTTATGCCCATCGCCCAGGGTATGACTTCATCGTCCAAGGGATGGGTGGCTTTATGAGCGTGACGGGCGAGGAACATGAATTTACTGGGGCAAGCCCCCAAAAAGCCGGCGTTGCCATTGCCGATATCTTTACTGGCATGTATGCCAGCACAGCCATTTTGGCTGCCGTGGTGCATCGTGATCGCACTGGTGAAGGTCAATATATCGACATGGCACTCCTAGATACTCAGATTGCGGTGATGGCCAATGTGGCAAGTGCTTATTTGTGCTCTGATGAAGTCCCATTACGCTGGGGCAATGCTTCTCCAACCATCGTTCCTTACCAAACCCTCCCGACAGCGGACGGCTGGATCATTGTTGCCGCTGGGAATAACGGTCAATTTAAACACTTCGTCACTGCGGGGGGCGAAGCCCATCTCGCAGACAATCCGCTCTATTGTGAAAACCCCCTGCGTGTTCAACATCGCAAGCAATTGGTTCCTTTGCTAGAAGAAATGACTCGCAAGAAAACCAAAGCAGAATGGATTACCTTGCTTGAAACAGCACGCGTACCTTGTGGACCTATTAACAATTTCAAGGAAGTTTTTGAGAACGAGCAAGTTAAAGCGCGTGAGATTGAGCTCCATGTACCTCACCCCACCACTGGCCAAATGAAGCTAGTCGCCAGTCCAATGCGTCTCTCCAAAACGCCAGTAGAACTGCGGATGCCACCGCCAACCTTAGGTCAGCATACCGATGCGATATTGCATGAGCGCCTCAAGCTTGATACTCAAGCGATAGAGCAGCTGCGCAAAAAAGGAGTTATCTAAACCCAATGTCTGATAACAAGCCAGCAAACTCACTATCTCTCAAACAAGTATTGATATTTGGTGGCCTCATGGTGACGCTATCCATGGGTATCCGCCATGGCTTTGGCTTATTCAACCTACCTATCACCTCTGCTAATGGCTGGGGTAGAGAAACCTTTGCTCTGACTATTGCGTTGCAAAATCTCATTTGGGGCGCCTTTCAACCGATCACTGGGGCGCTAGCGGATCGCTATGGTGCGTTCAAAATCATGATTGCCGGTGGTATTTTGTATGCGCTTGGATTGGCTGGGATGGCTCTCTCGAGCGATGTATTGAACTTTACCTTTGCTGGCGGTCTACTCATTGGTCTTGCACAAACAGCAACGACTTATAGCGTGATCTACGGCATCTTAGGGCGCAACGTCTCTGCAGATAAGCGTGTTTGGGCAATGGGTATTGCAGCAGCAGCAGGATCATTCGGGCAATTCCTGATGATTCCAACAGAGCAAGGCTTGTTAAGTAATTTTGGCTCGCAAGATGCGCTCCTGATACTTGCCTTGATGGCCAGTCTGATGATCCCAATTGCCTTTATGTTGCGTGAAAAGAATTTTGTTCATACACATAATCTCGGCGATCAAACGATCAAAGAGGCCTTGCGAGAGGCCATTAAAAATCCAAGCTTTAGATTCCTGACTTTGGGTTATTTTGTTTGCGGCTTTCAGGTGGTCTTTATTGCCGTTCACCTTGCCCCTTACCTGAAGGATTTATCCAAGATTTATCCTGATGTTGGTGCACCTGCCGTTGCAACAACTGCTTTAGCCTTAATTGGGCTGTTCAACATCTTTGGTACCTATGCCGCAGGCATGTTAGGCCAACACTTCCCTAAGCGTTACTTACTGTCTGGCATCTATTTGGGAAGATCTATAGCCATCATCGGCTTCCTATGGCTACCACTAAGCCCCATGACTACCTACATCTTTGCTTCGATTATGGGTTTCCTCTGGCTTTCTACCATCCCCCTCACCAATGGGATTGTTGCCCAGATCTTCGGTGTTAAATACCTCACCATGCTTTCTGGTTTAATTTTCTTTTCACACCAACTGGGCAGCTTTTGCGGCGCATACTTGGGTGGCTATCTATTCGATAAGACCGGCTCCTACTTAATTGTTTGGGAAATTGCCATTGCCTTGGGCGTTTTTGCTTTCATGATCAATCTACCCGTCAAAGAACGTGCAATCCACCGACCTGCTACAGCCTAAAAGAAAGAAGAGTCTCATGCGGTGGACTCTTTACATTGCTGCCTTGTTCATTTTGGCGGCAGTATTTTCAAGTTACTTTGCACCCACTATGATGGTTGCCTTAACAAACCAGGTTTGGGCTCTTTGTGGTTGGTAATAGTTTCAATACCATATTTTTCAGCTCGCCGTAGCACAATGGATAGTGCACATGCCTCCTAAGCGTGGGATACAGGTTCGATTCCTGTCGGCGGGACCAAAACTTATCCACAGCTTTTGTGGATAAATCGACAAAAGTTTTCGTAAGTCACCGATTTGTATAGACAGACCTGTCTTGCCTAAATATTAGGCACTACTTACCAGTAAAGAAATAATCGTTTACATTGTGTATAAGCCAATGCTTGATATAGCTAAAGAATATAAAGACGGAGACAGAAATGAAAAAGATTCACCATGGATGTGCAAGCGCAGCAAGTTTCATTGCTGCCACTATTGTGTGTTGCGCATCAATCACACTCAGTGCATACGCACAAAGTACATTTCCGAATAAGCCAATTCGTTTAGTTGTTCCGTTTCCTGCTGGTGGTGCAACTGATAACATTGCGCGCCCCATTCAGAATGAATTACTTTCTACAGCGAAGTGGACTGTTGTCATCGATAACAAACCAGGTGCCGGTGGAAATATTGGCGCTGAAGCGGTAGCAAAATCTCCGCCTGATGGATACACCTGGCTCATGGCGTCAGTTGGCACGCACGGAATTAACCTTCCTTTGTATACCCAAGGTGGTGGCAAATTACCTTTTGATCCGATTAAAGATTTCACACCGATTACGCTTGCTGCTGAGCTGCCAAACGTCATTGTGCTCAACCCAGAATTTGCAGCAAAGAACAATATCAATTCCGTCAATGACTTAATCCGCTACGCTAAGGCCAATCCAGGAAAAATCAATATGGCCTCTAGTGGCAATGGGACCTCAACCCATATGGCCGGAGAACTATTTAAGTCCATGACAAAGACATTCATGACCCACCTGCCTTATAAGGGCAGTCCGCCGGCCGTGACTGATCTCATGGCGGGCAATGTTGACCTGATGTTTGATAACTTACCTTCTTGCATTAACTACATTCGTGCTGGGCGCCTAAAAGCACTGGCAGTGACTAGCTTAAAACGCTCACCTGCATTCCCGGATTTGCCAACCGTTGCTGAAGCAGCGAATTTACCTGGTTATGAAGCAACCGCCTGGTTCGGAATTGTTGGTCCCGCTGGAATGCCGCAAGATCTTGTCAATAAAGAAAGTGCGGAACTCATCAAAGCCATCAATAGCCCATCAGTAAGAGAAAAATATATTGCAATGGGTGCAGAGCCGGTTGGCAATACGCCAGCGCAATTTACTGCCTACATTAAGAATGAAATTGCCAAGTGGACTAAAGTTGTAAAAGACTCTGGTGCAAAAGTCGATTAATGACTTAAGTAGCGATATTTCAATTAAGGGCATTAAAAAAGGGCGCTTAGCGCCCTTTTCTTTTTTCGTGCTTCGATAAATCACTTCCCTAGTTGTGAGAGCAGCTTTGATGGAGAGATCACCTCTTGATCTAACACCAGCTCAATGAGAGCACCACGATTGCTTGCTAGAGCTTTGGCAAAAGCTGGCGCAAACTCATCGGTCTTACTCACGCGATATGCTGGCATACCAAAGCTATCTGCAAACTTAATGAAATCCGGATTGGTTAAGCCCGTGCCCATGACGCGTTGATTGAACTCGCGCTCTTGATGCATGCGTATAGTCCCGAGCATGCTGTTATTGACTAAGAGAATGATTGGGAATGCTTCATAACGCGCTGCTGTTGCTAGCTCTTGGCAATTCATCATGAAATCACCATCACCACACACTGCAATCACCACTCTGCTGGGATCCACAATTTTTGCAGCGATGGCCGCTGGGAGGCCATACCCCATAGAGCCGTTTGCGGGCGCTAATTGACTTTTAAATCCGCCATAGGGGTAAAAGCGGTGTACCCAGGTTGCGAAGTTACCCGCACCATTAGTCAAAATGGCATTACGGGGAATGCTGGCAGGTAATGACGCCATGATGTGGGCGAGTTGCAGATCACCTTTGACGGTAATTGGCGCTGAAAAGGCCAGATACTCAACATGAGCGCCAGCCATCGCTTGTAGATCGTGTTGCTTACCCATTTGAACTTCACTCAAAGCAGCGCAGAAGTTCTCAGGACTGCAGTTGATCGCAAATTCTGGGCGATACACCCGACCAAGTTCATCCGGACTGGATAAAACATGAATGACCTTATTGCTTGGTGTTGGCACAGAGAGGATGCTGTAGCCAGCCGTGGTCATTTCTCCCAAGCGCTCACCAATGACTAGTAAAGCGTCTGACTCTTGAATGCGTTTGACGAGTGCGGGGTTGGCGCCAATCCCCAAGTCACCGGCATAACAAGCATCTTGGTTATCAATTAGGTCCTGAGACCGAAAGCTCGTAGCAACTGGAACGCCTTCGCGCTTCGCCCAAGCACTCAATACTTCACAAGCAGATGCATTCCAATTGCCGCCACCAGCCAGAATCATTGGCTTCTTGGCATTGGTAAAGAGCTCCATAGCATCATTGAAGATAGCGAGATCTAAGCCAGGCTGAACAATATGCGCTGCTGCTGTTGGTTTCTCGTGAGCATATTCGTAAAGAATGTCTTCAGGCAAAGCCAACACTACCGGACCCTTACGCCCAGACTGCGCAATATGAAAGGCATGGGAGACAAATTCATCAATCCGATCAACCCGATCAATACTGCCAACCCACTTTGTGCATTCTGAATAGAGGCGGCGGTAATCCATCTCTTGAAAGGCTTCACGCTCCACCATGTCAGTACCAACCTGACCAATCAATAGCACCAGAGGCGTAGAGTCTTGATACGCAGTATGTATTCCAACCATGGCATTGGATGCACCAGGCCCACGGGTCACCATCACCACACCAGGCTTGCCGGTGAGTTTGGCATAAGCCTCTGCCATGTAAGCTGCGCCGCCTTCTTGGCGACAAGTGATGAAGCGAAAGTCCTTGGAATGATCTACTAGGCCATCTAATAAGGGCAGGAAGCTTTCCCCAGGGACCCCAAAAGCCAAATCAACGCCCTGTCTTACCAAGGCGTTTGCCAGAATTTGGCCGCCGTGTGGCAATTTATTCTTTGTCTCCATCTTTTTCTCTTACACTTTCTATATGAATACGCTCAACACCAGCACTCTAGCTGCATTAGAGGAGATGCTACAAAACACTGCCAGATCGGCCCCGCCCGACTATATGCCGATTTACTTTGAAGGCGGGAGTAACAGCAATCAAATAATTGGTCATCTTAATCCTGAATTTATTCCTTACCTGCAAGAATCATTACTCAAGGATCCGATTCCCAATATTGCACTCGGGCACGAGGCTTTGCATATTGCATCCGTGCGACCGATTGAGGTTTCAGCCAACCTAAGCGCTCTGGCAGAAAGAATGCGCTCGGGAGGCTTTATCCCTGGATGGCGCAATGAAGAATTTTCTTGGCTTGATCAAAACGGTCACGAGTATTTCCGCTTGGAACGAGCTGCATTTAGAACCTTTGGCTTTAGAAGTATGGCTAGCCACATCAACGGTTACACCAAAGCAGGCAATGTATGGCTTGGGCGCCGCAGTGAAAGCAAGGCAACCGATCCTGGACGGCTGGATAACTTGGCATCTGGTGGCATTGCTGCAGATGAAACCCCTTTGGTTAATGCCTGCAGAGAACTCTGGGAAGAGGCTGGTGTGCCTCCACACATTGCAGCCCAGATTACGCCTGTTGGCAGAATTCATATGCGTCGACCAATCCCAGGCCGAGGCTTTCATGATGAGCAACTGTATGTTTATGACCTTGAGCTTGCCGATAACTTCATCCCCACCAATCATGACGGTGAAGTCAGTGGTTTCATCGAAATTTCCCTTGCCGAGGCTGCAGCCCGCATTTTGGCTGATGAATTCACCAGCGATGCCGCCTTTGTAACAGCGGATTTCATACTGCGGAACCATAAATAGCCTTAGATCAGCCCCTTGATGCAGATCATCCCTAGGGCGGCATTTTCGTGGTTAAATCTGAACTAAGGATGAAACAGGGGTGCCCTCCAATGGATATTTTGCTGGAGGTGCTGAGAAAGACCCTAAAACCCGATCCAGGTAATGCTGGCGTGGGGAGTTACATCAGACCGACACCCGGTTTCGTCCATCTAAAAACGCTAGGAGATGGACATGAGTACAGGCAAGCCTGAAAGCAAAAACGCTAAACACGAGATTCCAAGCTTAAAAAGCTTAGAACGTGACTTCGGTCAAAAATTTGCCTATCCGGCATCCACCAAAACATATTTAGAAGGTTCGCGTCCAGATATCAAAGCGCCCTTCCGCATGATTGAGCAATTGTCTACCCGCGTTGGCGAACAAATGGTGCCTAATCCGCCAGTCCCCGTTTACGACACATCCGGCCCTTATAGCGATCCAGAAATAGTCATTAACCTAGAAAAAGGTTTACCAAGATTGCGTGATAACTGGATTAAAGAGCGCAATGACACCGAACAACTTGCCGGGCCTAGCTCTGAGTACGGTGTTGCACGCTCTCAAGATCAAGCCACGCAAACTTTACGCTTTGCTCACATTAGCGCACCACGCGTTGCTAAAGTTGGCAGCAATGTCAGTCAGATGTACTACGCCCGCAAAGGCATCATCACACCAGAAATGGAATACGTAGCACTACGTGAATCCATGGGCATTGATCAGTTACGCAAGAATCCAGAATACAAGCAACTCCTCAAGCAACATCCCGGCAAGAGCTACGGCGCCAACTTACCTGAGACAGTTACCGGTGAATTTGTCCGATCTGAAATTGCTGCTGGTCGCGCCATCATTCCTGCGAACATTAATCACCCTGAATTAGAGCCAATGATTATTGGTCGCAATTTCCGCGTGAAAATTAACGGCAACCTTGGTAACTCTGCTGTAACTTCTTCCATTAATGAAGAAGTTGAAAAAATGGTTTGGTCAATTCGTTGGGGTGCTGACACCATCATGGATCTCTCCACTGGTAAGCATATTCATGAAACCCGTGAATGGATTATTCGTAATTCACCAGTACCTATTGGCACCGTTCCCATCTATCAAGCACTGGATAAAACCGGTGGTGTTGCTGAAGATCTCACCTGGGAAATGTTCCGCGATACCCTGGTAGAGCAAGCAGAGCAAGGCGTGGATTACTTCACAATTCATGCCGGTGTATTGCTACGCTATGTGCCCTTAACGGCTGATCGTATTACTGGCATCGTTTCACGAGGTGGATCGATTATGGCCAAGTGGTGTTTAGCTCACCATAAGGAAAACTTCCTCTACACAAGATTTGATGAAATCTGCGAGATCATGAAAGCCTATGACGTGTCATTTAGCTTGGGTGATGGCTTGCGTCCAGGTTGCATTGCGGACTCCAATGATGCTGCGCAATTTGGCGAACTCCATACACTGGGCGAACTCACTGCCAAAGCATGGGAGCATGATGTTCAGGTGATGATTGAAGGTCCTGGTCACGTGCCAATGCAGCGCATTGAAGAAAACATGACTGAAGAGCTTAAGCACTGCTTAGAAGCCCCCTTCTATACCCTTGGACCATTGATTACCGATATTGCTCCAGGCTATGATCACATTACGAGCGGTATTGGTGCTGCACAAATTGGCTGGTATGGCACTGCCATGCTTTGCTATGTCACACCAAAAGAGCATTTAGGCTTGCCAGATAAAGAAGATGTGCGTGAAGGCATCATTACTTACAAGATTGCCGCTCATGGTGCCGATCTTGCAAAGGGATTGCCGGGCGCTCAAGTTCGTGACAATGCTTTATCTAAAGCCCGCTTTGAATTCCGCTGGGAAGATCAATTTAATCTAGGCCTGGACCCAGAACGTGCACGTGAATACCACGATGCTACCCTGCCGGCTGAAGGTGCGAAGATTGCTCACTTCTGCTCGATGTGTGGTCCTAAGTTCTGCTCTATGAAAATCACGCAAGAAGTACGTGAATATGCAGCTACTTTAGATGCTGATGGCAATCCAAAGGTAGCGAAGGTCATTCCGATTACAGAAGTTACGGATGCGGTCCAGGAAGCTGCGAAGGGCATGGAAGAAATGTCAGCAGAGTTCCGTAAACGCGGTAGCGAGATCTATCAGTAAGCAATATCGATGAGTCAGTTCGCTAATAGCAAATATGCAATAGTAGGCGCCGGTCTGATGGGTCGGATGCTTGCTGTTGCGCTTGCTCAGCGCGGAGCTCAGGTGAATCTCTTTGAGAAAGGCAGCGCAAGCGCTGATCTCTCGGCAGCTCGAATCGCCGCAGCGATGCTTGCCCCGCTGGCTGAATCTGCCATCACGGAAGATAACGTGGTTCGTATGGGAGTCCATAGCCTACCTCGCTGGAAAGAAGTCATTGAAGACTTATCAACGCCGGTATTTTTTCAGCAAAAAGGCACGCTCATTTTATGGCACCGCCAAGATGCAAGTGAGGCGGATCGCTTTACGTCCCACCTTGAAAGAAATAGCCGCAATAACCAGCAGCTAGTTGCACCACAAAAACTCGATAGCCAATCCCTACGAGATATTGAACCTAGTGTTGCGGATCGCTTTACACAGGGCTTGTATTTACCTGATGAAGGGCAGCTTGATAACCGACAGTTGCTAGATGCCTTACTCATCGAACTGGAGTTGTTGAAGGTCAAATGCCACTGGAATACCTCTGCCGAACCAGAGCAATTGCGCGCAGATGGTGGCTACGACTGGGTAATTGACTGTCGCGGACTTGGTGCTAAAGCTGCGTGGCAAGCTGATGATGCGAGTCACAACCCCTTACGTGGCGTGCGTGGCGAAGTAGTACGGCTTTATGCACCCGAGGTCAATTTACAACGTCCTACTCGTTTGATTCATCCGCGTTACCCGATTTACATCGCCCCCAAAGAAAATCATATTTACGTTGTGGGTGCCACTGAAATTGAATCTGAAGATCTCTCAGAGGTCAGCGTGCGTTCCGCCATGGAGCTTTTGAGTTCGGTCTATACCGTGCATAGTGGTTTTGCAGAAGCCCGTATTTTAGAAATGGCAACGCAATGCCGCCCGACCCTAAAAGACAATCTTCCAGAAATTAAATTTAGCAAAGAAAAAGGTCAAACTGGATTGATGTTGATTAATG
>Ga0194037_1000878_pt1 | contig 23133 bp, 21 predicted proteins | sample JunL306m_MetaG_FD_148653 | JGI IMG/M metagenome (GOLD analysis project Ga0194037, IMG submission 148653) | Anoxic zone freshwater microbial communities from boreal shield lake in IISD Experimental Lakes Area, Ontario, Canada - Jun2016-L304-6m | ecosystem: Environmental > Aquatic > Freshwater >...
GATCTGACTATAGCCACTACCGTTAAAACACTTAATCAATAGAGCCCCTTCAGGCTTGAGATGCATCTCAAGCCTGAAGGGGCTCTATTGATTAAGTGTTTTAACGGTAGTGGCTATAGTCAGATCGTGGAATCGTTCAAGAAGGTCTTTAAGAACGTTGCTTCTAAAAAGCCTAAGGCTTCCAGAGCTCGCTCTTCTGAAATCTTTTTGCTAGGACAAAACCTAAAGTCACCCAAATAAGCACCTCATAAGCTTCAATAACCACCTAAAAGCTAGGGTTTATCAAATAAATATGCGATTAGGTCTTGAAAAAGCCTAGTAGTAGAATCAAATACTTAGGTATAGCGCTTCGCTTTAACTCCCGGACTAATCCGGCAAAGGACTCAATTTGAACAGCAATATGTTCCAAAAAATCGGTGTATGGCTCATTGTGGGCCTCGTACTATTTACTGTTTTTAAGCAGTTTGATAAGCCAAAGGATCAGACTCAGGTCACTTATTCCCAATTCATGGACGATGCCAAAACTGGCAAAGTTAAGCGTGTGGATGTGCAAGGCCGAACCCTGCAAGTGACTCCAGCTGACGGCAATAAATATTCCATCATCTCCCCAGGAGATATTTGGATGGTCGGCGACTTGATGAAGTACGGCGTGCAAGTCACAGGTAAAGCAGAGGACGAACAAAACATGTTGGTATCTGCTTTGTACTATCTCGGACCGACTTTACTCATTATTGGTTTCTGGTTTTTCATGATGCGTCAGATGCAGGGTGGCGGAAAAGGTGGAGCATTCTCCTTTGGCAAATCTAAAGCGCGCTTAATTGATGAGAATAGCAACACCATCACTTTTGCAGACGTTGCAGGTTGCGATGAAGCTAAAGAAGAAGTCTTTGAGTTAGTGGACTTTTTAAAAGACCCACAGAAATTTCAAAAGCTTGGCGGGCGCATTCCGCACGGCGTATTGCTCGTAGGCCCTCCAGGTACAGGTAAGACCTTGATAGCCAAGGCGATTGCTGGCGAAGCTAAAGTTCCATTCTTCTCGATCTCGGGTTCTGATTTCGTAGAAATGTTTGTCGGTGTCGGCGCATCTCGCGTACGCGATATGTTCGATAACGCCAAGAAAAATTCTCCTTGCATCATCTTTATTGATGAGATTGACGCGGTTGGTCGCCATCGTGGTGCTGGTATGGGCGGCGGTAATGATGAGCGCGAACAAACTCTCAATCAAATGTTGGTGGAGATGGATGGTTGTGAAAGCAATAGCGGCGTGATCGTCGTTGCAGCTACCAACCGTTCGGATGTGTTGGATAAAGCGCTATTACGTCCAGGTCGCTTTGACCGTCAAGTGCACGTAGGTTTGCCAGACATTCGTGGTCGTGAACAAATTCTGCAAGTGCATATGCGCAAAGTTCCCATTGATCCTGATGTGGATGCGGCGGTATTGGCGCGCGGTACTCCAGGCTTCTCGGGCGCTGACTTAGCTAACCTCGTAAACGAATCCGCCTTGTTTGCCGCTCGTCGTAATAAACGTGCAGTGGATATGAAGGACTTTGAAGATGCTAAAGACAAGATCTACATGGGTCCTGAGCGTAAGTCTGCTGTGATGCGTGAAGAAGAGCGTCGCAATACGGCGTATCACGAGTCTGGTCATGCGGTTGTGGCGAAGGTCTTGCCTAAGGCTGATCCGGTTCATAAAGTGACCATCATGCCGCGTGGCATGGCCTTGGGTGTTACTTGGCAGCTTCCTGAGTTTGATCGTGTGAATCTATATAAAGATCGCATGTTGGAAGAGTTAGCTATTTTGTTTGGGGGTCGTGCCGCAGAGGAGTTGTTCTTGCACTCCATGAGTACGGGTGCATCCAATGACTTTGAGCGCGCTACGAAAATGGCTCGCGATATGGTAACGCGCTACGGTATGAGCGATAGCTTAGGTACGATGGTCTACGTTGATACTGAATCCGAAAGCATCTTCGGTCGCAATAGCACTAAGACTGTCTCTGAGTTGACTCAGCAGAAAGTGGATGCAGAAATTCGGGCATTGATCGATAGTCAGTACGCTTTGGCAAGATCGATTTTGGAGCAGAACCGTGACAAGGTTGAAGCGATGGTTGCTGCTTTACTTGAATGGGAAACCATTGACGCTGAGCAGATAACTGACATCATGGCCGGTCGCCCTCCACGCATACCGCCACCACCACCTGCAACGCAGTTTGGTAACTCTGCTGGTACCCCAGGTCCAGCAGCAGGTAGTGCACCAGCGACTGCTTAAACTCAGTCTTTTGGCATGTTGAAATTACATGAGCCCGCAACATGGCGTTGCGGGCGTTTTCTTTTTGACTTTAGCAAACGCAAGCGCCCATTAGTGATGGGCATTTTGAACGCTACACCAGACTCATTTTCTGATGGCGGTAAATTCAGAACCGCACAAGATGCGATCGCTCAAGCAGAGTTGATGATCAAGGGTGGTGCTGACATTATCGATATTGGCGGTGAATCGACGCGGCCTGGAGCTACACCAGTTGCTCTACAAGAAGAGTTAGATCGAGTATTGCCAGTGATTGAAGCACTTAAAAATTGCGGAGTAGCATTATCAATCGATACTTATAAAGCAGAAACGATGCGTCAAGCTTTAAGGGTTGGTGTTGATTGCATTAATGATATTTGGGCATTGCGCCAAGAAGGCGCTGTTGATGCTGCCCTAGAGCAAGATTGCGGCATAGTACTCATGCATATGCAAAGAGATCCCTTAACAATGCAATTTAATCCCGAATATAAGGATGTCGTAACTGAAGTAATTGCATTTTTACAAGAGCAAACCGACAGTCTGATTGATGCAGGTATAGATAGAGATCGTATTGCGATTGATCCTGGCTTTGGGTTTGGTAAAAGCCTAGAACATAACCTGCAAATGCTAGCCCATTTTGACCTATTCTCTAAATTAAACTATCCAGTGTTAGCGGGGATTTCCCGAAAATCGATGTTGGGTAAGGTGACTGGAAAAGAAACCAATGAGCGTGTAGCTCCCAGCGTTGCGGCAGCCATCATGGCTACTGATCGTGGTGCCAAGATTGTCAGAGCGCATGATGTATCCGAGACGGTAGATGCCTTGAAGCTTTGGGAGGCGATTCAAACAAGCTAAACTGGCCCAATACTCACTGGTAGCTACAAGTTTTATAATAAAACTATGAAAAAACAATACTTTGGCACTGATGGTATCCGCGGGGAAGTAGGGCAGTTTCCGATTGTTCCAGAGTTCATGACCCGTCTTGGTTATGCTGCCGGCAAAGTATTAACGCGTGATGCAAAACCTGGTGAACGTTGCAAGATTCTGATTGGTAAAGATACTCGTGTCTCTGGATATTTGTTGGAGGCTGCCTTGGAGGCTGGCTTTGCTGCTGCTGGGGTTGATGTGATGCTTTGCGGTCCTATCCCAACCCCAGGTGTTGCCTACCTTACAAAGGCATTGCGCTTGTCTGCTGGCTTGGTGATTTCAGCTTCACACAATCCTTATCAAGATAACGGTATTAAGTTCTTCTCAGCCAATGGCGATAAGCTATCAGATGAATTCGAGTTAGCGATTGAGGCTGAGTTAGAAAAACCAATGGGTTGTGTCAGTTCAAAAGAATTAGGCAAAGCATTTCGCTTGGATGATGCGGCAGGTCGCTATATTGAGTTCTGTAAATCGACGTTTCCTGGGGATCTCAATCTCAAAGGCTTAAAGTTGGTAGTCGATTGTGCCAATGGCGCTGCGTATCATACTGCGCCCCCGGTGTTTCATGAGTTAGGTGCGGAAGTAATTTCGATCGGCGTGAGTCCTGATGGCCGCAATATTAATGATGGCTGTGGTGCGACTGCACCTGCGGCACTGATTGCTAAAGTAAAAGAAGTTGGCGCTGATCTTGGTATTGCCCTGGACGGTGACGCTGATCGCCTGCAAATGGTGGATGCCAGCGGCCGGCTATTTGATGGGGACGAGCTTCTTTATGTTCTCGCCAAAGACCGCATTGCTCGTGGTCAAATATTAGGCGGGGTGGTTGGTACCCTGATGACGAATTTAGCTGTTGAGAACGCCATTAAAGGCTTGGGCATCGAATTTGAGAGAGCCAAGGTGGGTGACCGTTACGTTTTAGAAGTACTAAAGCAAAAAGGTTGGATCGTCGGCGGTGAAGGATCTGGTCACTTGTTATGCCTAGATCAACATTCCACTGGCGATGGCACGATTGCCGCTCTTCAAGTCTTGGCTGCCATGAGTCAAAATAAGCAAAGTCTGGCCCAGTTGCTCGATTCAGTAAAAATCTTTCCTCAAGTACTACTCAATATCAAATTCAAGTTGGGTTACAACTGGAAGACGGACGAGGCCCTTAAAAAACAGATCACTAAAGTTGAGGGTGATCTCAAGGACATTGGCAGGGTACTCATCCGCACATCTGGCACAGAGCCAGTACTGCGGGTCATGGTCGAGACAAAAGACGCTGATACTGCCATGAATGCTGCTAAGAGTATTGCTAATTTAGTGCCAACTGCATAAAGGATTTTTGATAGGGTGAACATGAGAGGCTTTAAACATCTTCTTTGTACTTTAATCCTCACAAGTCTAGCCGTAGTATCGCAAGGCACTTTTGCACAGGGCATTCCATCAAAACCAAAGAACATCATTATTCTTTTCGCAGATGGAACCGCTGGAACTCAGTTTGAGTTTGGCCGATACAGTAGCCAAACATTAAGAAATCAATCGTTTGCAGTAACTGATATTGTGATGGGCAAGGGACAGCTCCAACTCATGCGCACAGAGTCGGCTAATGCATTGATTACAGATTCAGCTGCAGCTGCATCTGCTATGTCGACTGGATATAAGGTCAATAATGGTGCAATCTCAATAACTCCAGACGGGTCTCGCCCAAAAACTCTGTTAGAAGTTGCAAAGGCAAAGGGTATGCGAATAGGTTTAATTAGCACTGCCCCTATCTATGACGCTAGTCCTGCAGCCTTTAGTGTGCATGCAAAAAATCGGCGGGACTATGAAATCATTGTGAATCAATATGTTGATTTGTCCCCAGATGTGCTGATGGGCGGCGGGCAAAATTATTTTCTTCCCAAGGCGAATGGCGGCAAACGTGAGGACAGCAAAAACATTGTTGAAGTCTTTAAGGAGAAAGGCTATCAATATGCCAGCACCCCAGATCAGTTAGAGGGCATTTCATCTTCAAAAATTCTTGGATTATTTTCTGCTGAAGATATTGATTTTGAAATTGATCGTGATCCTAAAGAGATGCCAAGTTTGGCTCAGATGGTCTCAACTAGTTTAAGAGCGCTATCCACAACACACAATACAAAGCAAAAATCAGGCGCCAGCTTTATTCTTTTTGCAGAAAATGAAAATACTGATTCAGCTGGCCATCAGAATGATGTGGCGGCACTCATGCGAGATTTGTGGGCATTTGATGATGCCGTCAAGGTAGCGTTAGAGTTTCAGATAAAGAATCCCGATACCTTGATTATTGTGACGGGGGATCATGAAACTGGCGGATTCTCTCCCACTTACAGCGCAAATCCTCCTCAGCTCAAGCAAATTGAAGCATTTAAAATCTCTTTTGGTAAATTTTCTGAAAAATTCAAATCAAAAGTGAAGGAGGGCGCTAGTGAAAAAGAATTGGATCGCTTTTTAACTGAATTGCTAAAAGAAAATTACCTCGGCCTTGAGTTAGATGAAGACCTGCGGAAAAAAATGATTAGTCAGTCCCAGTTGTCTCCTAACTTCAATCCCTTGCCATTCTTGGCGCAAGCGATTGCTAAACAAACGGGTTTTTACTGGGGTACGTCTGGACATACCTCAGAACCCATCATCGTGGGAGCTATTGGTCCTGGCGCAGAACTCTTTAAAGGATATGGAGATAACACTGATTTTGCCCGCAAGCTCAAGCAGCTAATTCAAGGTAAATAAGCCACCCTAAGACCCTAAATAGAGGGATTGTGTGGCTGTCATAAAAACGTCACATTCAAGCCGTATCGTCCTTATATCGCGCTGTTGCGCTAAATCTATTTAAGGACCGATCAAATGATATCTTTCTTGAAAAAAGCCCTAGTTATTAGCGCTATTTCTCTCGCTCCGGCAGCATTTGCTGTAGACATGACTGGTGCTGGCGCAACATTCCCGTACCCAATTTATGCCAAATGGGCGGAAGCCTTTAAAGCCAAGACTGGTTCAAACATGAACTACCAGTCCATTGGTTCATCAGGTGGTATTAAACAAATCAAGGCAAAAACAGTTGATTTCGGTGCTACCGATAATCCTGTGAAATTTGAAGATCTCGAAGCTGATGGCCTAGTTCAGTTCCCAGCGATTATTGGTGGTGTGGTTCCCGTGATTAACGTGGATGGCGTAAAGCCGGGCGAAATGAAATTAGACGGACCAACCTTGGCTGATATTTTCCAGGGCGTTATTTCTGATTGGGGTGATAAGCGTATTGCCATCATGAACCCTGGTGTGAAGATTCCTTCTGGTCCAATCACAGTGGTACACCGTGCTGATGGTTCAGGCACAACAGCAATCTTTACGGATTACTTAGCTAAAACAAGCACACTCTGGAAAGATGCTGTAGGTTCTGGTGCTGCCGTTAAATGGCCTGCCGTTTCTTCTGTAGGCGGTAAGGGTAACGAAGGTGTAGCTGCAAACGTAACCCGTGTAAAGAATTCGGTTGGCTATGTTGAATATGCTTATGCCAAGAAAAACAAAATGACCTACATTTCATTGAAAAACAAAGATGGTCAGTTTGTTGCCCCAGAGGATTCAACCTTCATGGCTGCTGCAGCCGGTACTGATTGGTCAAAGATTCCAGGTATGGGTACTTTTATTACCAATGCTCCTGGTGCCAAATCATGGCCAATCACTGGTGCTTCATTCATCTTGATTTACAAAAATCCTGAAAACAAAGTAAACGTTGCTGAAGTGATCAAGTTCTTTGATTTTGCCTTTAAAGATGGCAAGAAGATGGCAGAAGAGTTGGATTATGTGCCAATGCCTGATGCAACAACTGACTTTATTCGCAAAAATGTTTTCACTAAAGTGAAGACTAAATAAGGTTTCTTGATTGCTATACCTCAATCAAACATTAATTGGCAGCTCCGCATCATGCGGGGCTGTTTCAATTTTTAAATAAGCTCACACTATGACGGAAACTTCTTTAAGTTCAGCGGCACCTACGCCTCAGGCACTTCACATTGCCAAGTGGCAGCGCGTGCAAGATTTTCTGTTCCATGGCATTACTCAGTTCTTTGCGATATCGGTTTTGATTGCTCTACTTGGAATTATTATTTCCCTGGTAATTAATGCCTGGCCTGCGTTGTACACCTTTGGCCCTGGGTTCTTTTTTACGCAAGAGTGGGATATTGTGAATGGCGAGTTTGGTGGCTTGATTGCAATTTATGGAACCTTGGCAACTTCCCTGATAGCGCTACTGATTGCAGTTCCTCTTAGTTTTGGTATTGCGGTTTTTCTTACTGAGCTCTGCCCTGGCTATCTTCGTAGGCCCCTTGGAACGGCAATTGAACTACTGGCTGCCGTGCCATCGATCATCTATGGAATGTTTGGCTTATTCATATTTGCGCCTTTGTTTGCTGATTATATTGAGCCGGCCTTAGCGGCCACCTTGGGACAAGTTCCAGGGCTCGGCATTTTATTTTCTGGTGCCTTTAATGGCATTGGTGTTTTATGTGCTGGACTCATTTTGGCAATGATGATTTTGCCCTTTATTGCATCAGTCATGCGGGATGTGTTTGAAATCGTCCCGCCAGTTCTTAAAGAATCTGCTTACGGTATTGGCTGCACCACTTGGGAAGTAGTGAGAAATGTCGTGCTTCCCTATACCAAGGCTGGCGTAATTGGTGGCGTGATGCTAGGTTTGGGCAGGGCGCTTGGAGAGACCATGGCAGTTACTTTTGTTATCGGTAATGCCCATCGTCTATCTGCCTCCTTATTTGCACCAGGAACCTCAATCGCCTCTACGCTTGCAAACGAATTTGGTGAGGCGGAGGCAGGTAATCATCTATCTTCTCTGTATGCACTCGGTTTAGCGCTTTTCATTATTACTTTTATCGTCCTGGCTATTGCTAAGTGGATGTTGATCAGCATGGAGAAGAAGCAGGGGTTAAAAACATGAAAAATGCCTCAAATATCAATCTCGCCATTTTTGCGAAGCGTAAGCGCACCAATAAAATTGGTCTTGCTTTATCGATGTCTGCAATGGTCTTAGGCATGTTTTTTCTCTCCTGGATCCTTGGCATATTGTTGTTTAAGGGATTCTCTTCAATAGATCTGTCGCTATTTACCGCAAGTACTCCAGCTCCAGGTTCAGAGGGTGGTGGTTTGGCAAATGCGATTGTTGGTAGTTTGATGTTGGTTGGTTGCTGTACTTTAATTAGTACGCCAATTGGCGTGCTTGCTGGTATCTATTTATCTGAGTATGGCGATCGCAGTCGGATTGCTTCAGTTACGCGTTTTGTGACTGATATTATGCTGTCAGCCCCATCGATCGTGATTGGTTTATTTGTCTATGCGCTTGTAGTTACAACCTTTAAACACTTTTCTGGGTGGGCGGGAACTGTTGCGCTGGCTTTGATTGCCATTCCTGTTGTGGTCCGGACTACAGAGAATATGCTGCGCCTAGTGCCGGGAAGTTTGCGCGAGGCGGCCTATGCTTTGGGTGCCCCAAAGTGGAAAGTTGCCTTCATGATCACTCTGCGCGCTGCACAAAGTGGTGTTATGACTGGCATCTTGCTATCTCTTGCGCGCGTTAGCGGTGAGACGGCGCCATTACTGTTTACTGCACTGAATAACCAATTCTTCTCCACCAATATGAATGCGCCGATGGCGAATCTGCCGGTGGTGATTTTCCAATTCGCAATGAGCCCCTACGACAACTGGGTAGATCTTGCATGGGCCGGCGCCCTGCTTATTACAATTGCTGTATTGGGCTTAAATATTTTGGCTCGAGTAGTATTTCGCGAAAAGGTGCAGGCATGATGGCCAATATGAAAACAATGTTTGACTTAAATCAGATCGATAGTCAAGGGGGCAATGTGAATGTCGCAATTAATGAGCAGCCGATCGCTGCTAAGAACGCACTTGAGGTGCGCGACCTAAACTTTTTTTACGGATCCTTTCAGGGTCTAAAAAATATTAACTTGGATATTGAAGAGGGCAAGGTCACAGCTTTTATTGGACCTTCAGGTTGTGGTAAGTCGACCTTATTGCGCACTTTGAACCGTATGTATGACCTTTATCCCGGCCAACGTGCTGAAGGTACGATTAATTTTTATGGCCAGAATATTTTGGAACCCGCTCAGGATTTGAACTTGCTACGCTCACGAATTGGCATGGTCTTTCAGAAGCCAACACCATTCCCGATGTCAATTTACGAGAACATTGCGTTTGGTGTTCGCCTATACGAAAAACTTTCTCGCTCCGAAATGGATGAGCGGGTAGAGTGGGCCCTAAATAAAGCTGCACTGTGGAATGAAGCAAAAGATAAACTCAACCAAAGTGGCTTATCCCTCTCTGGTGGACAACAGCAACGCCTTTGTATCGCTCGTGGCGTAGCAGTTAAGCCTTCTGTTATCTTGTTGGATGAGCCAACATCTGCCCTTGATCCTATCTCTACAGGGAAGATTGAGGAACTGATTAATGAGTTAAAACATGAATATACGATTGCCATCGTGACGCATAATATGCAGCAAGCTGCACGTGTGTCCGATTACACTGCATACATGTACCTTGGAAGTTTGATTGAGTATGGAAAGACTGATGAGATTTTCATTAAGCCTAAGCGCAAAGAAACCGAAGATTACATTACCGGCCGCTTCGGTTAATGGGAGATAACAATGTCAGATAAACACCTTTCATCACAATTTGATGTCGATTTAAATTCTCTTTCTAGTCGTTTGCTAGAAATGGGTGGTTTGGTTGAGTCACAGATTTCTACTGCCATGCGTGCATTTACGCAAATGGATTTGGATACTTGCAATGTTGTGATCGAGAATGAAAAACTAGTCAATGACCTCGAGATCCAAATTGATATGGATTGCGTCGAAGTCATTGCTCGTCGCCAACCTATAGCGCGCGATTTACGTTTGGTGATGGCAGTTTCTAAGGCTATTACGAATTTAGAGAGGGCGGGGGACGAGGCAGAGCGCGTTGCCAAAAGAACTAAGCGCTTAATTGAGTCTGGTGCCCCACATAATATTAATGTTGCAGAAATTCGATTGTCTGGTCAAATGGCAATTTCACTTCTACGTCGAAGTCTTGATGCCTTCGCTCGATTGGATACAATCGCAGCAGCAGCTGTAGTTGAAGAAGATCGCCAAATTGACGAAGAGTTCCGTGCATTCGTTCGTAAATTGATTTCTTATATGATGGAAGATCCTCATACCATCACTACTGGATTGGATATGTTAACCATTGCCAAAGCCATTGAGCGTATTGGCGATCATGCAAAAAATATTGCAGAGTTTGTCATTTACGTTGCCAAGGGTTCCGATGTTCGACACATCCCCCATGAAGATTTAGTTCGTGAGGCAAATAAGTGATTTTTCGGTATCAAGCATGAGCCATCGCATATTGGTTGTTGAGGACGAGCCTTCAATCGCAGAATTAATCGCTATTAATCTTACCCATGCTGGATTTGAAGTTGAGAAGGCGATGCAGACAGATCTTGCGCTCAATATGATGCGCGCTCAGCTCCCTGACTTATTAATTTTGGATTGGATGCTTCCAGGTAAGTCTGGTGTGCAATTTGCCAAAGAGCTACGCGCCAACGAGCGCACTCGGTTTTTGCCCATTTTGATGCTCACTGCAAAAAGTGAAGAGTCCGATAAAGTTTTGGGATTAGATTCGGGCGCCGATGATTACGTCACCAAACCTTTTTCTCCTAAAGAGTTGGTTGCTAGAGTAAAAGCTTTATTGCGTCGCCAAACGCCTGTAGAAGAAACTGGCCCTCTTGCTGTTGGCCCATTGCAGTTAGATCCTGTATCGCATCGTGTGTTGGCCATATGGCCCAATGTGGAATCAAGGCCAATTCCTTTAGGCCCCACCGAATACCGGATTTTACAATTTTTCATGGCAAATCCAGAGCGTGTTCATTCCCGGGCTAATCTTTTAGATAAGATCTGGGGCAATGAAGTCTATATAGAGGAGCGTACTGTTGACGTTCATATCAAGAGGTTGAGGGCTGCCTTAGCCCCGATGGATTGCGATCGTTTCATTGAGACGGTTCGTGGCAGTGGTTATCGCATCACTAAGACCCCTACGCAAACCTAAAACTCAATTTTTTCCATTTAAATCCCGAATGCTCTAAGATTGCGGCATGTTATCCGCTTTAAGTAGATTCACCTTCATTGTTTGCTTGGCATTTATTGCTGCCTACGTCGCCCTTATCAATTGGGGTGAATACATCGCCATTGCCTTAGGAATTGCTATTTTGGCGGTCCCATTGGTCTACTCTTACATTAATTTAGCCCGCTTACGCAAATATGTACTAGCAGATGCTGTCGAGTCGATGCCGCTTCCTAGCGGATTTTGGGAAGAAGTGTTTTTCAGATTACAGCGTCTAGTACGCAATCTTAAGCAACAAATTAGAGTTACCGAACAGCAGCACGACAGATTTATCGAGGCTTTTCAAGCCTCACCAAACGGCATCGTCATGCTGGACGATCAAGATCAAATCGAATGGTGTAATGCCATTGCCGAACGCTTCTTTGGTTTGAACTTTAAGCGCGATTTTATGCAAAGAATTAATTTCTTAATTCGTCGTCCTGAGTTTGTGCAATATTTAAATAAACGCCAATTTGAAGATCCTTTGCTGCTCGAAAGAATGGGATTGGATTCTAATTTAAGTTTGATGATTCAAGCCTTTCCTTTTGGCGATAAGCGCCACCTCTTGTTGGTACAAGATGTCACCGATTTACAAAAAGCAGATGCTATGCGACGTGACTTCGTGGCGAATGTTTCTCATGAAATGAGAACCCCCATTACGGTATTAATGGGTTTTTTAGAAACTGTACAGTCTCTTGAATTAGAAAAGTCACAGAGGGATCAGTATTTCGACATGATGATGGCTCAAGCCCAGCGCATGAAAAGTCTGGTTGAGGATCTGCTTACCCTGGCAAATCTAGAGTCCAACACCTTGCCGGCCCCTATGCAGGCCGTGCAAATCCCGACGATGATGGCTTTATTAAAGAATGATGCAGAGGCTTTGTCGCAGGCAAGACATGCCCTAAATTTTGAAACCACCACTTTCTGCAAGTTGATGGGGGACGAGCGTGAGCTGCTATCTGCATTTAGTAATTTAGTATCCAATGCTATTCGGTATACGCCTGATATTGGATCCATCAGCGTTAAGTGGGGCGTTAACCCACAAGGTCAGGGAGAATTTTCTGTAACCGACACGGGACCTGGGATTGCTTCAGAGCACTTGCCACGGTTGACTGAAAGGTTCTATCGAGTGGATAGAAGTCGCTCTAGGGATACCGGGGGGACGGGGCTTGGTTTGGCTATCGTAAAACACATCGCCAATCGTCATCAAGCTCTACTTGTCATAGAAAGTACTGCCGGAAAGGGTAGTACTTTTACTCTGCGCTTCCCTAAAGAGCGGATTAGTAAATAAGCATTAGCCTATGCGCTTTAGCTTTAATCCTTTTTCTTTTTCTTTTTCTTTTTAGATTCTTTGGGCAGCTTGTCTGCTTTACCATTTGCGTAGAGGCACCAGACTTTGATCTCTTCTAAAAGTTCATTCAAATCTTCATAGGCAAGATTTTTAAAATCTTCCAGGCTAATACTTCCGGACTCCTGCAGTTGCTTAACAGCGTCTTCGTATTGATATTTGCTCATGCCTTGATCTATTCAATTTGGTGAATTTCGTCAATCTTATCAAGCTTATATGACAAAAACCTCATTTCAGTGCATATTGACTAATCTGGGTCGATCGAGACCTCTGAATCGCGCTTGATCCCAGTCATTTTGGAGGCTAACCGCTCTAAAGGTCCGCCTATGAGCAGGGTCAGTAGGATGGCTCCCAGTGCTAGACCCCCCAAAACGAATTGACCAGCGCCAAAGGCCGCCCCAATGAGAGCGCATGACCAAAGGCTGGCAGCTGTGGTGAGGCCATGAATCTTTTGGGAGCTTCGCTCCCGAATAATGACACCAGCACCCAGGAATCCTAGTCCAGTAATGAGACCCTGCAATACTCGGCTAATCGCTTGCGCATTGTCTTGAGAAAAATCACCTATCAGCATCACTGCGGTCGCTGACCCAATGGCAACAAGACTGTGGGTCCGAATGCCAGCGGATTTATGGTGTAGCCATCGGTTAAGGCCAAGGATAGTTCCCACCAAGAGGGCCAGAGTCAGGCGAATGGCGATATTGCAATACAAATCCCATTGTTCCATTTCAAATCCTTATATATGGCGTTAATCCTGTTGTATTTTCTTATATTAACAACATACACCCCAGTCAGTAGTGGCGCAACCATAGATCGCATCGGGGTAACATAAGGCATTCCCCCCAATAAGAGTCATCATGTCTTCTGTTAAAAAGAGCATTCAATCCGTAGATGTAAAGGTCGCCATACTCAACCCAGCAGAGCCATTTATGTGCTCCCAACCCAGCATTAAAAAACGGATTGCTGATGGCAGGGCTTTACGCAAAAAAGTTTCTTTTGTGGATCAAGGTATTTACACGCCGCCTAAGCACCGCACTAACCCCATTGATGTTCTTGAGAAGCAGGCTCAGAGTCGTAATAAATCCTTGATACCGATTCGCTATGAGCGAATGCTGCAATCTCCCTTTGCCTTCTATCGTGGCGGTGCTGCCATCATGGCTCAGGATCTTGCCAACCAAGCAACGACTAATTTAGTGGTTCAACTCTGTGGTGATATGCATGTTTCAAACTTCGGATTGTTTGGCACTGCAGAGCATCGTTTGGTTTTTGGTATTAATGATTTTGATGAGACCCTGCCGGGAAGTTGGGAGTGGGACATCAAGCGCTTAGTTGCCAGCGCTGTGATTGCTTGCGAGAGCCTTGGTGGAACTGAGGCCTTGGGTAAAAGGCTCGTACATCACATTAGCTCTGAATATCAGAAGCGCATGGCCCAATATGCGCAAATGCCCTACCTTCATTTAGCTCAGCAATTTATTGGTGAAAAGGACATTCGCAAGCATTTCAGTAAGGCTCATCAAAAAACGCTGGATGCCTACCTAAAAGAAACGAAGGGGCAGGGTAATATTCAGGTATTGGCCAAGCTCACAACCCTAGTTGGGAAGAATCGAAAAATCATCAATAGGCCACCCTTAATTGAGCATCTCTCACAGAATGTTTATGGCGAGTCATTTAAGAAGTTAGCAGCTAAAGCAGTCTCAAGTTATGCTCACTCATTGCTGGCTGATAGGCATGTCTTATTTGGTCGCTATACGCTTAAAGATTTCGCCAGAAAAATAGTTGGCGTAGGTAGTGTTGGAACTACTTGTATGGTTTTATATTATGAGGGGAATAGTGAAAATGATCCCTTATTTTTGCAATATAAAGAGGCTCAAAAATCAGTTCTCACTCCCTATCTTGGAGAGTCAGTGCATCCCAATATGGGGCACCGCGTGGTTGCCGGTCAAAGACTATTGCAAGGAGCTCCAGATATCTTTTTGGGCTTTGGTGCTGTTAGCAATGACGCCGGTGATACTCAGGACTTTTATTTAAGACAATTGCGCGATATGAAGGGCGGTATTGCAGTTGGGTCTGGTGGTGTTTCTTTAGAAAACTTTCCAGACTATGCAAAGTTATTCGGCTGGGCTCTAGCCTTGGGGCATGCCCGTTCAGGGGATGCGGCTATGATCTCTGGGTACTGCGGTCAAGCTAAGGAGCTGGATAAAGCTTTATATGAATTTGCTAGGGCCTATTCAAAACAAAATCAGGCTGACTATGCCGTATTTTGTGATGCAGTAAAGTCCGGAAAGCTTAAGGTTGCCAAGAAAAATACCCTCTAGTTGGACTCTATCAGTGTCATAGATTTGTCATGAAGTGCGAACATAGTTGACGTTCAATTATCCCGTTCAAAATTTCTCATAAAACTATGTACATCTCCCGCTCAATTCAAGTTTATAGCTTTGCACTACTTGCACTTATTTCCTCCGAGATTCATGCGGCAGCAATCTACCCAATCAATGATGCCGCGATCTTGGCCGGCTCAACATTTGATATCAAAGTTGAACTTAATAGCGTTGTAAATCAAAGTGATCTACAGATTCAAATGAATGGGGCTCCAGTAAGCAAATTCATTAGCGCTACACCAGAGTTTATTGCGAACGAAAATGGTAAGGGTAGCTCCGTTATTTTCCGTGACGTGCAGCTTCCAAAGGCCGGAAAATATAATTTGACAGCCGTTACACCTCAAGAGCGTTTACAAGTTAACTGGGATATTTATGCTAGCGGCCCAAGAAAAGTCAAGAATGTCATTCTCTTTATTGGCGATGGCATGACGATTGCCAATCGTACTGCAGCCCGTGTTCTGTCCAAGGGGATTGTGGAAGGCAGGTATCAGGGCAAGCTGGCATTTGATGACATGCCCAATATTGCTTTGATTGGTACTTCAGGATCTGACTCTTTAATTACTGATTCAGCTAACTCGATGAGCGCCTATACGACTGGTCATAAGACTGCAGTTAACGCTATGGGGGTTTACGTTTCACGTGCAACTGATAACTTGTCTCATCCTAAAGTAGAAACCATTGCAGAGCTCATTAAACGCAATACCAAAATGTCCGTTGGCATTGTCTCTGATGCTGAGTTGGAAGATGCGACCCCAGGCGCAGTCGTTTCGCATACTCGTCGCCGTGCTGATAAGCAGTACATTGCCGACCAATTACTTGCTAGTGGTGCTGAGGTTATCTTGGGCGGCGGTTCTGCCTACTTTTATCCTCAATTCAACAAAGTCTCAAAGCGTAAAGATGACAAGAACCTGATTGAAGCATTCAAAGCTAATGGATATAAATTGGCGTTTACTAAACAAGAGCTCTTGGCCGAATCCCAGGATACCAATACCAAAAAATTATTTGGCGTGTTTCATCCAGATAATATGGATGGCTCTCTTGATCGTTTATTTTTAAAGAAAAATACGGTTTCGGAGTTTCCTAATCAACCAGACTTAACTGAGATGACGCAATCGGCTATCAATGTTCTGTCAAAAAATCCTAATGGATTTTTCCTGATGGTTGAGGCAGCGCTGATTGATAAATTCAACCACCCATTAGATTGGGAAAGGGCGGCCTTCGATACGATCATGCTGAGTAATGCCGTGCAGATTGCGAAAGATTTTGCCAAAACCCATCCTGACACCTTAATCATTGTGACTCCAGACCATACTCATAGCGGCTCGATCAGTGGAGTAGTGAATGATGCAAAACTAGGGCCTTTAAGGGAAAAGGTTGGCACCTATGCCGAAGCAGGTTACCCAAACTATCCTAAAGCAAATCTAGAAGGCTATCCAAACCAAATAGATGTTTCAAAGCGTTTAGCCTTCTTCTACGGCGCCTATCCCGACCACTATGAGACTATGCATCCAAAATTAGACGGTACCTTTGTACCCGCTATTAAAGTTGAGGGCGGTGCTTTTGTAGCTAATCCCAAATACGTCCAACTTCAAGAAGATGCTATTCATGTAGGCGGCAATCTACCATCCCATCAAGATAGCGGAGTACATACTGCAGATGACGCAGTCTTGAGTGCGATGGGCCCTGGATCAGAAAAATTTCACGGATTTATGGATAACACTGAGGTCTTTAAAGTGATGGTTCAAACCTTGGGCTTGGGGAAAAGATAAGACCTTAGTCTGGGTACTTGACCAATAAAGCGCCATGGAGTCTCTTGAAACGATCAACCTGGTATCACTTGCTGATACCGCTGTTAGCCTAATGGCAGCTTTTATCTTTGGTGGCCTCATTGGTTTGGAGCGTCAGTATCGCCAACGAACTGCGGGCTTACGCACCAATATCTTGGTTGCTATCGGGGCAGCTATTTTCGTGGATGCTGGTAACCGTCTAACTGGTCATGATGGTGCAGTTCATGTGATGGCTTATGTCGTCTCAGGCATCGGCTTTTTGGGTGCGGGTGTGATCATGCGAGAAGAGGGCAATGTGCGCGGGATCAATACGGCTGCCACCTTGTGGGCATCTGGCGCTGTTGGGGCATGTGCCGGCGCAGATTTGATTCTTGAGGCTGGATTGGCCACCTTATTTGTTCTGGCAGCCAATACCTTGTTGCGCCCAGTAGTCAGCCTGATTAATAGGCAACCTTTGGATATGGTATCAGTTGAGGTTACAAATTCTATTTATATCATCACACCCAAACATTCCCAAAAGATCGCTTTAAAGCAATTTATAGCCACCTTAGAGTCTGCCGGTTATCAGACTCAGGATATTGAGGTTCATCAATTTGGTAGTGACGAAGTCGAGATCCAAGCCGTTCTAACGGATTCTGCCGTAGATGGCGATCAGATGGACGTCTTGATTCAGGAAATTGCCAATCTTGAGTATGTCAATCAGGCCTTCTGGAGTCCTAGTACTACTGACTAGCTAGCTTGTTAGGGCTTTGTCTTATTCCTGAAATATTTCCAGTTCAATATCTGCTTGTGAAAACCCCATTATTGAACTCAGTCATTACTTGCCCTCATTGCAAAGCCACTGAGGCTATTGAAATTCCAGAAGGCTCATCTCAGCAGCTTTACCGTTGCCCATCTTGTAGTGGCATTTTGAAAACCAAGTCGGGCGATTGCTGTATTTTCTGCAGCTATGGCAATGTAGATTGCTCAAGTTCTGAGCAAAATTTAGCCGCCTAAACCCTTTCCCCAGTAGACTAGGCTGTAATTTCATGAATTTGTCATGCTTCTTACATAAAATAGACATATTCAACTAAGCGTATCTTTCCACGGGGAATTTTTTGGCAGCCAATCCAGTCGACCTTCGGTCTAATGATTCAGATCTTGTTGCAGCAGTGGATCTTGGCTCTAATAGTTTTCGCATGCTGGTGGCCCAAGTTGTTAATACACCTTCAGGTACTCAGATAAGGCCAATTGATACTTTGCGCGAGTCTGTGCGCATTGCCGCTGGCCTCACAGAAAACAAATTATTGGGTAACGATGCTTACCAGCGGGGTTTAACAGCAATCCGCCGCTTTGGTGAGCGTATTCGGGGGTTTGATCCCACAAGAGTGCGCGCTGTTGCTACCAACACATTGCGGGTAGCTAAAAATGCGCCGCAGTTCATCAAGGATGCGGAAGAGGCTTTGGGCTTTCCGATTGAGATTATTGCCGGGGTAGAAGAGGCTCGCTTAATTTACATTGGCGCAGCACATGAGGTGCCTGCTGTTCAAGGCAACCGTTTAGTCGTGGATATTGGCGGTGGCTCTACCGAGCTGATTATTGGTAAGAGTTACGAGCCTAGGCTTATGGAGAGTCTTTATATTGGCTGCGTTTCTCATAGCATGCGTTTCTTTCCTAAGGGCAATATTGATGCCCACGCTTTCAAAGAGGCTGAGTTAGAGGCGCGCAGAGAAATTCAGGTGATCTCCGGAGCTTATCTAAAGAGCGGCTGGAAGCAGGTCATTGGATCATCAGGGACAGCTAGAGCATTGGCTGACCTCATTGAGGACAACCATCTCAATCCGACGGGGCAGGCGAATGGCGAACCCGGTCTGATTACGCGAGATGGCTTACGAGCCATGAAAAAACACCTTCTTAAATACGAGCATGTTAATCAGGTTGAGTTGATAGGTCTGAAGGACGATCGAAGAGCAGTTTGGCCCGGTGGCCTTGCAATCATGATTGCTATTTTTGATGAGCTGGGTATTGAGTCAATGGAAGTGACTGATGCCGCTTTGCGAATTGGGGTTCTGTATGACCTATTAGGTAGGTCGCAACATCATGATATGCGTTATGTCACTGTAGAACAATTTATGCAGCGCTACGATGTTGATCGTGAACAGGCTCATCGTGTAGGCAATCTGGCCGGTGAATTTCTAGCACAGCTACCTAAATCTGAAATCGAGAGTAGGCCAGAGAATATTGCTTTATTGCAATGGGCCGCAAATCTGCATGAGATTGGGCTATCGATTTCTCATAATGGTTATCACAAGCACTCTGCTTATATTGCTGGTAACGCAGATATGCCTGGGTTCTCTAAAAACGATCAAGCACGCTTGGCAGCATTACTTATTGGACATGCTGGCAAACTTGGAAAACTGGCAAACAACGCAAGCTTTCATGACTGGCGCATGCTATTTTGTTTGCGACTAGCTCAAGTCTTGTGTCGTGGCAGAAGCGATGGCGATCTTCCTAGAGTAAAGATCTCTGATCACGATGGATCGTATGCGGTGAGCTTGTCAAAAGATTGGGTCAGCGAACATCCACTAACAGAATTTAGTCTACAAAAAGAAGCGGCCGAATGGGAGCGCATCGGCCGTTCTTACAAAGTAGGCCTGAAATAAGCCTCTTCTTTATTTTCCTAAGAAGTGTTTGGCATAGCGCGGATTGATATCCGACAAGCGCATCATCGTTAACAAGTCTGCGGTATTGAAATCTGGATCCCAGGCAGGGGCGCTGCAAATCTTCGCGCCAAGCTTTAGGTAGCCCTTTATCAGCGGCGGAGGCTCTACTTGGAGACCGCCATTGAGTTTGTCTAGCGGTAATGGCAACTTCGGAAAGGCATGGTTTTCTACCGGTGCCATTTGATCATTGCGCAAGGAGTTGTAGAGGCTAGCAGCAAAATGGCCACCATCACCCATTGGAATGCTTGCGCAGCCCAACATGATTTCATATTCATGCTTTTGCATGTACTGGGCAAGACCGCTCCACAGGGCCATGATGACAGCGCCAGAACGATAGTCTGCGTGAACGCAAGACCTACCTAGTTCAACCAATTTTGGCCTGAGGTGATTTAAGCGTGTTAAATCAAACTCAGAATCAGAGTAAAGACGGCCAATTTCTTGTGCCTTGTGCGGTGGCAGCACACGATAGGTTCCAACGACCTTTAAAGTTTCTTGATCACGTATTAGCAGGTGATCGCAGTAGGCATCAAACTCATCTACATCGAGACCTTCAGAGTTGGCAGCTAAATGAGCGCCCATTTCTTCAGCAAATACTTTGTAGCGTAAACGTTGTGCTTCTTTAATTTCATTGGAATTACTAGCCCAGGTAATTTGGAAACCAGGCTTTTTGGCTTTGATAATGGCAACAGTAGGTGCAATTTCTTCTACTGAAGTGAGTTGCTTGCGAGTTTTACTGGCAAACTTTTTGCCGAATAGTTTTTTTGCCAGTTTTTTAGGAAATAGTTTCTTGAAGGGGCTTAATTTTCTTTTTTTGGGCTTGTCTTTTAAGCGTGGACCAAACATATCAAGCGCTGCAAATGGATTTGGGATATCGGACATATTTAACCTTATTTATCTATAGCTAATCGTAGCGAGCGTTTATTACAAATTAAAGACAAGTGGAATGCAAACAGTAAGCCAAAGTAATGCTGAAATCAGTAACGCCAACATGACTGCGGCAGAGCCAAAATCTTTTGCTCTTTTAGAGAGATCGTGATGATCAAAAGAAATGCGATCAATCGCAGCTTCAACACTGGAATTTAATAATTCAACCACTAGCACCAATATCAGTGATGAAATCAGAATCGCCTTAACTAGATGGCTTACTGGCAAGAACAGGGCAGTCGGCACAAGGATGACCAGAAGCGTGAGCTCTTGTCTGAAGGCGCTTTCTTCTTTAAAGGCGAAGACCATTCCGCACCAGGAGTTTTTTGCTGCATGCCACGCACGGGTGAGCCCACGGTTCCCTTTGTGGGGGTTGTCGCTAATGTTATAAGGTGTTGTCAAAATAGCTATGCCTAGGCGATTGCTGCGACATGAACTTGTGTCGAGGGTACGGGTTTGAGATGATTAGCAAACTGCTCTGAGGCAGCACGCCAGGAGAACTTCTCTGCATGCGCACGGGCAACTTCACGGGGAATCTTGAGGGCTTGGAGGCAGGCCTCACGTAAGTCTTCATTCATGGCACCAGCAGCCGAGTTACCCAGAACATCAATCGGGCCTGTAACCGGATATGCAGCTACTGGGGTGCCACAAGCCATGGCCTCTAAGAGTACTAGGCCAAAAGTATCCGTTTTGCTTGGAAAAACAAATACATCTGCTGCTGCATAGACTTTAGCGAGTTCATGTTGCTGAAGTACGCCAAGGTAATTAATCTCGGGGTAATTCTCTTTAATGCTCGCCATCGCTGGACCATCACCAACCACCCATTTGGAGCCTGGTAGATCGATTTCTAAGAATGCGTTGATGTTCTTTTCAACGGCGACACGGCCTACATAGAGGAAAATCGGGTGAGTAGTATTCAGTCTTTTGGACTCTTGCATCTTAAAGATGCCAAGATCAACACCCCTAGACCAGAGGACAACATTTGTCAGCCCGAATTTCTCAAGATCATCCTTCACAACCATCGTTGGGGCCATAACTGCCATTGATGGCCCATGGAACCAACGTATAAAAGCATAGGTAATGGCTAAAGGCATACCAATTCTAGCTTTGACGTATTCTGGAAAACGGGTGTGATAAGCAGTAGAGAATGGCAGTTTATTTTTTACAGCATACGAGCGTGCCGAAAGTCCCAAAGGACCCTCAGTAGCAATATGCATTGCATCTGGTGCAAATGCTTTGATTCTTCTAGAAACTTCCTTCCCAGGAAACAGGGAGAGGGCAATATCAGGATAGGTAGGGCAAGGGATTGATTTAAATCCATTTGGCGTAATCATTTCCACCTCGTGGCCCATGCCAATGAGCTCTTCACGGGTTTGCTTTAGGGTTCTAACAACGCCGTTAACTTGTGGATCCCATGCATCGGTGATGATCATAATTTTCATAGCGCAGCCTCTTTGATGAGTACTTCAACAGCAGGTTGGAAGGTAATTTCAGGAGTTGCTGTTACTGGCTCGCCTTTGATTTTGGTCCAGTAAATAATTTTGAGTTCGCCCTGCATAGTTTCAACCAAGGCAGAAAGACTTTCTACCCAGTCACCATCATTGCAATAGAGCAGGCCATCTATTTCACGGATTTCAGCCTTGTGAATATGTCCGCAAACCACGCCGTCACAACCCTTTAAGCGTGCTTCTCGCGCCATGATGTGTTCGAAGTCTGCGATATAGCTCACTGCATTCTTAACCTGGTGTTTTAGGTATTGGGATAAAGACCAGTATTGCAATCCCATCCTCATACGAATCATGTTGAAGTGGCGGTTGATGTAGAGAATGAAGGTGTACAAGGTATCGCCAGCGTAGGCTAACCATTTAGCGTATTGCATAACGCCATCGAATAGATCACCGTGGGTCACCCAGAGTTTTCTGCCATCCAGGGTGGTATGAATTACTTCCTCAACCACTTTGACATCGCCAAAGGACATGCCGAAGAATTGTCGTGCGCTCTCATCGTGGTTTCCGGGCACATAGATCACTTCAGTGCCTTTACGCGCTTTACGTAAAAGTTTTTGCACTACATCATTGTGAGCTTGGGGCCAGTAGAATGATTTTTTAAGTCTCCAACCATCAATGATGTCGCCAACTAAATAAAACTTATCGGCTTCATTGTGTTTGAGAAAATCGAGGAGGTAGTTCGCCTGACACCCTGATGTTCCTAGGTGTACGTCTGAAATCCAGATAGCTCTGTAATGCATCATGAGTAAGCATTAAGCCTTCCGTCTATGTAATCCTCATGACACTTTCAAGACAGTTTTATGACTTGATTTATATTGATAGAACTTTATGAATATCCAAACACTATCAACCGAGTCTAAAGCGCCGTTTCTAACGCGCTGCGGGGTGTGGGCGCTGATTTTTCTGCATGTAATCCGTGGAGTCTTGACCCTATCTTTCTTTTTTCCTTTTATTGACGATCAAAAAAAACAAGAGCATATCCAACGCTGGTCTAAAAGATTGCTCACCATCTTTAATATTGAACTCAAGATTCGAGGTGCGGAGTTCTTGCCAAATTCTCCTTATTTATTAGCTTCAAATCATATTTCTTGGCTTGATATCCATGTGAGCAATGCTTTTCGACCGGT
>Ga0194037_1000879_pt1 | contig 23114 bp, 21 predicted proteins | sample JunL306m_MetaG_FD_148653 | JGI IMG/M metagenome (GOLD analysis project Ga0194037, IMG submission 148653) | Anoxic zone freshwater microbial communities from boreal shield lake in IISD Experimental Lakes Area, Ontario, Canada - Jun2016-L304-6m | ecosystem: Environmental > Aquatic > Freshwater >...
CATGCTTTTAAAGGAACCCAACCCTACTTTAATTATCCTAGAATTTTAGGTCATGAAATAGCTGGTGTGGTCATTGACCATAATGATTCTACGATCTACAAGAATGAAGATCAGGTATGCTTAATGCCTTATTTTAATTGTGGTGTATGTATTGCCTGTAAAAATAAAAAAGAAAATTGTTGTGTAGCCATGCAAGTTTTTGGCGTACATATAGATGGTGGCATGCGTGAATACATTGCAGTACCTGAGGATAAATTAATTAAAGCGCCTGGTTTAAGTTTGGACACTTTGGCCATGATTGAACCTTTTAGTATTGGTGCCCATGGCATGAGCAAAGCTGCCATCAAAAAAGGAGAAAATGTATTGATCATGGGTGCAGGCGCCATTGGTTTGGGTGCAATGGAATTTGCAAAAATAGAAGGGGCCAATGTGATCGTCATGGAGATGGATCCACATAGAATTGATTTTGTGCAAACACATTTAAAGATAAAAAATATTCTTAACCCACTTGAGGACAATCTGCTTGAACAATTGCAATTGATGACCAATCATGAAATGCCTACCGTAGTCGTAGATGCTACGGGCAATCAAACAGCCATCAACAATGGCTTACAGTGGCTAGCCCATGGTGGAAAATACATTTTAATAGGTTTGCAAAAAGGGGAACTAATTTTTAGTCACCCCGAATTTCACAAAAGAGAAACTACGTTGATGAGTAGTAGAAACGCCAATAGAATAGACTTTGAAAAGGTGATTGAGCAAATGAAAATTGGAAAAATTCAGCCAGAAAAATACATTTCTCATAGAATTAAATTCAATGAGTTAAAAAATGCTTTCCCTTCCTTTTATGCACCAGATGCAAATAGTATAAAAATTATGGTTGAATTTGACTAGTGCGTAGCGGATGGTATTTTAGGGCCCATGGGTATATTGTAGCCAAAACTTAAGATGAATTCTAAAGTGCCAAAATTTTGACGCGCATTGCCTTGATACACATTTAAATTGTAATAAGCTGCGTAATCTAATTTGCCTGAAAATTCTAAATACAATTTTTTATAGAAGGTGCTTCTTAGTACATATTCAGCCCCAGTATTCCAGCCACCAAATTGAAACTTACTTTCATTTTTTTGACCAAATAAAGAATTTTCTACATGGGGAATTAAGGGGCCAATACCAAATTTAGTAAGTCCATCAAGGGTAATATGTTTGCCTGACAAAGATTTAAACCTATTTCTTTTAACAATATTGAAAAGTAAAAAATTAGCCCCATTGTTTAAGTAATAATAGTTTTGGGAACTGCCTTCGCCATTTTTTGAAAAATTAAAAGTAGAATCTATGGCAGTGCCATGATAGGTACCTACCATATGAACGCTGTGGTTGTCTTTGATTAAAGCCTTGGTATGATCAAAGTTAATTTCAAATGCCCAATCCTTATTCTTATCAAAAAAATAACCAAAACGATAATTGTATTGAGGAATACTTAAAGCTTTTTGAAAAAGCCCTTCATCCCAACCTGGATGATCCACTAAAATGGTATTCTTAAAATTAAAATTATTGCCCAATGCTGGTTGATCAACGAAAATATTAGCATTGGTAAAATAATCTTTATTGTAGCCCCATGAAAAATAGAATTCACCTTTTCTTTCTGTTTTTTGAGCAAATCCAGTCAAAAAATGTAGGGTAAAGAATGTTAAAATAAGGACTTTTTTCATGCGTGGTAAATTAGAATGGCGATACTGTATTAACTTTTGCAAAGATACCTAAAAGAACAATATTTAAAACAATTAATCAGTTGAGTTAGGTCATGTTTATTCAGTGGTAACTAGGTGATTGGTTGTATTAAGTTATTAATATTTAAAATAATATTTGAATGCTTCAATTATTGTACGAAATTTGATACAAATTATACTGTGAATTATTTTGGCTTCATATCTACTGTGTTCTCCTATGCTTTTAGCACCCTAAAGCAAATGAACCTAATGCGTTCTTTTTTAAGGCCCATCGTAAATTCAAGCCTAGAAAAAGTCAACTATACCCTATCTCCCAAAGAAAAAAAGAAAGTAGATTTTTATTACCCTTTGTTTAATCAAATCGTGAATATTGAAAATTATTTGTGTTTGAAAGGCAGAAAAACTAGCCGTGCTGAAGCTAAAAGAATGGCTATCATTTCGGCCATGGCTACTTTGTACGATGATTTGATTGATGAAGAAAATTTTGAAAAAGAACAATACCACGCCATTGTAGATAAAACCATAGCCATTGAATCTATCACACCAAAAATTAAATTGATTTTTGAATTGGACAACCAACTTAGAAAAATTTGGACACCTTCTAATGAATTTATCAACGCTTTAAAATTGGCTATTGAATGGCAGGTCATTTCCAAAAAACAATTAGATGCCTCAATTTCATTAGATGAAATTTTATCTATATCAGAAAAAAAATGTGGCAATAGCTCTTTACTATGGGCTACCGTAGTAGACGAAGCATGGACCCATGAAGAGAAATTATTTATTTACCAATCAGGATTGGTAGGTCAATTGGTGAACGATTTGTTTGATGCCTTTAAAGATAGAGAAGATGGGGTAGCTACATTTGTCACTAAGGTAGATGATATCAATAAAGCAAAAGAAATATTTATAGCAGCCTGTATCAAATTAAACCAGGCTATAAAGCAAACCAAGGCCTCATCAAATTACATAAAAAAAACCATTCAACGCCTTGCATGTATTCACTCTTTTGCGATGGTGGCATTGGAACATTTAGAAAATACCAATAAAAAATATGGCATGCCTTGGGACATTTCAAAAGCTTCTAGGGCTGAACTTGTTACTGACATGGCTTTTATAAAAAATAAATTAAAACTGGTCCAGCAAAGTATTTTTTTAGCTAAGCTTTAGGCTATTGATTTATTTCTGACATCTTAAAATACCGGATTTTGCTTTTTGATCTAAAGAATTTTTAAAAGCAGTATTTTTCATCTCCATGCTATTTTTATAAAAAGCAATGGCATTGTTAAAATCCTTCCTGTCTTCATAAATTAATCCTATTTGCAATGCAGCTCTCGCAGCATAGTATTGTTTTAAATTTTTACCTTTTAACATAGTAGACTTGTAAAACTTAATGGCTAAATCCTTATCCCCCATTAAATCATAAATTCTAGCCAGTCGATAAGAAAACTCTGCTTTGTCGTCCTCGTTGCTAAAATCAAGGCTGGTCTTATCTGCTAGTACATTTAAGGCCTGTGCTTGAAAACCACCATCACTTAAAATTCTAGCTTTTAACAAGAACAAATTTGGCCAAGTATTTGCATTGGCATTTTGATAGGCCAACTTATCTGCTTCCGTAATTAAATTCCCTTTCTTGATTACTTCTGCTCTATATTCATTGGCTTTTTTGAGGTCGTTTTGCAAATAGGCAATTAAACTTAATTTTTCAAAGGCGTCTTTGACATAAAAATTGCCTTTGAAGGTATTGATGAAGGCGAGAAGTTCTTTCTCTGCATTGTCCAATTTCATTGCATAAAAATAACTATGGCCTTTTTCATAATTCCAAAAAGGCATGGCCAAATAAGCCTCCCCTTGTTCAATATTACCAGCAATTTCTAACGCTTTTTGTGGTTGCTGGTGATTCAAGTACAAATTGGTAGCCATGTAAGCATGGATATGGTTCTTTTTAAAATCATAATTGGTATGCTCTATAAAATCAAATGCTTTTTTTGTATTGCCTTCAAAGTTCATCACTAAATAAGGATAAATCAATAAGGCTTCATTCATGGCCATTTTAGTATTTTCATCTTTGCTATTAATATAACTCAACACTAATTCATTGCCTTTGGCAATACTTCCTTTGAAGCCTAATATATTTAACATCCATTGATAGTTGGTGGGCACTGCACCAATAATAGTGGTCAACAAACCAAAGTATAAATTATTAGGGCCAAATTTCGGATATAATTCCTTGTTCTCTTTAAACAAGACATAGGCTTTGCGAAAATCTAAGGCAGCTTCTATGTTTTTATCAAACTTAATGGCCAGTATGGCTTTATGAAAATGCAATAAGCCCAAGCTGTATAAATAATAAGGGGTATTCTTTGGACCTGCTTTGATTAAATCAATTCTTTTTTCAAAACGCGGAAAAAAAGTATTGTACTCCATTAAATTTTCATTGAAAAAAGATTGGTACAAATCGGCGCCACTTTCTAATAGCGTATAAAAAAGATTGTTGGTATGATTGTTTAATTCTTTTTCTATCGTTTTTCTAGCTTCCAGAATTCTTAAAGAACTCATGGATTCATACGTTTTTTGCACCTTATCATTCCATAAATATTGAGACTGAGCAAGCCCGCGAATGGAACCAAGCAGCAAAAATAAAAACAGCAGCTTTTTCATAACTGTAAAAGTAAAGCTTCTCCAGATGTTTAGATCAAATTTATCTTAAACCATAGACTACGACTTGTCTAGAGAAACTTGCAAGGTAGACATGTCCATTGGCAATGGTGGGCGCAGAAAATTTTGCATAGTTGCCAGGTGCATCGCCGCTAGATTGATCGCTGTTCCATAATTCTTTGCTAATATTATTGGCATCAAATGCCCTTAAAATACCAGGACAGGAATAGTTTTCGGCGTCCCCTGTTTTAGCAAAAGCAGCCCAAACAATGCCCGTGCCATCTTTTCCTGCATTGGAGGAAACAGAAAGTACCGCACCACTTTGATTGGTGGGACCTGCCACATTGGAAGTCATCTGATTATTATCAAATTTATTGGTGCTACGATTAAAAGGCAAAGCCCTAAGTTTATCATTCTCTGACCATACATAAACATATTCACTATTCACGCCTTTAAAATAAGCAGGCTGGCAATGCATATTGGCATTGCCATTGGTGGGTACCGTTTGTTGAATATTGTTACCAGTTTTAGAAAAACCACCCATATTGTCTCTATCTAATAAAAATAAATTTCCATCCTTACAGCCTGTAAAATAATAATTGGAATTAGGAATTAAAAAAGTGCCCATCACCCCATAATCCAAATCATTCAAATTGAGTGTAACATAATTAGAAGGGGTAAAATAACTAGCCACTTTTAGCGTATTGCCAGAAGGTGTTAATTTAACGGCACTCTCCGATCTACCAATAGGGTCAGTAGCATCAGGGCTTTCTTTGGTTTCTGCTGTACCACTTCCAGTTTTTAAATAAGTAGCAGCTTTGCCCACGGTTCCATTGCCTGAAGTAACATACAAATTGCCTTTTTCATCTGCAGCTATCCCCATTCCACTTTGCCACAATCCACCTTCTTCTCCATCTGGTGTATTGTTGTATACTATTTGTTGCTTTAAGCTTTTTGCGTCATAGCCAAGTATCCAGCCATGGTAAGGATTCCAATCGCAGTGCGAAGCATAAGAAATATACACTACTCCATTGACCAAGGCTAGGCCTTGTCGTTGGTTGCCTCTTAATGGATCAAATGCAACTACATTGCCCACGCTGCCATCTCCCGATCCTGCCACAGTTGCAGTGATTTCCATCGGGCTATTGGCTTGCTCATTACCATTGGTAATATCAATGGCATGTAAATATTGAAAAAAGTTTTTTCCATTGGTACTTCTTGATACAAAATACATGGTCTTGGTAGAAGAATCAATCACAGGGGTACCTACGATACCTATATTGTAAGTTATATTGGTATAGGGGGTACACCAATTGGAGGCCATATCTGAAGCAATTGGGGTTCTCATGCCACTGACTGTATAATTTTTCTGCCAATACTTTCTTCCATTGTCTCCATCAAAAGCATATACTGTATTATTTACAGTAGCTATAAAAACTACATTTTTTTTGCCAAAGCTGGTAGGTAAATTGCCCACCACCAATGGTTGTGCAATTACTTCATCATCCACTGACATAGTAAACTGTCGGTGAAATTTTGCCATATTCACATTGTCCACTGTTAATACTGTTTCTTGATCATTTAATCCTGCTCTGGTATTGTCATTGTGCTGGGTTAAAACAGATATATGTTGTGTATTGTTGGTATCTAAAATAAGTACAGGCACTGTATCAGTAATGACCACCTCCTCATTGACCGCTGCTTTTTTACAACTACTGGCTACACAAAATAAGGTTAAAATAAAAAGGATGGCTTTGATTTTTCTCATAGTTATTATTGTAATGCAATTTTTCGAATGCAATTATTTTCGTTATCGCTAATATACAAATTATTGTGTTGATCAATGACTAGTCCAATGGGTGACCAAAAACTTGCTTGCTGCAATGCACCATTGTCAAACCCTCTTTTACCCGAACCCGCAAGCGTACTTACATTGCCCATTGTATTGATTTTTCTAATTAAATTATTACCTGTATCTGCAATGTATAAATTACCTGCTGTATCAATGGTGATACCGGTAGGATGATAAAACATTGCTTCCTCAAGACTGCCATTTTTTTCACCTTTCTTTTTTTTGCCTGCATAAGTAGTCACCATTCCTGCAGTATCAATTTTTCGAATTTGATTATTATAGGTATCGCAAATAAATAAATTATTGTTTTTATCAAAGACCATGCCTTGTGGTAAATAAAAACTGGCAGAAAGTCTATCAGCATTGAATGCCCCTTTTTCTCCCGACCCTGCAAAAAGCGTAATGGTTCCATCTTGACTAATCTTTCTGATTTGATCATGCCAATCTGTGATATAAATATTGTTGTCATGATCAATGGCCATGCCATGTGGACTATCAAAAAGTAAATTTGTTGAAAGGGTAGTTACTTCTCCTGTTTTACTTATTTTTCTGATTAAATTATTTCGAGTATCCGCTACATAAATAATTCCATTAGGCGAAGAGACCAATGCAGTTGGATAAAAAAATGAAGCTTGGCTGGATGGCCCATCATTTTTTCCTTCTTGATGACTGCCTGCATAGGTGCTCACTTGACCATCAGTACCAATTTTTCTAATCAGATTGTTGTGCGCATCCGCTAGATAAATATTGTTTTCTTTATCAATGGTGATGCCCATGGGATTGGCAAAATTTGCTTCTAATAAAGCTCCATCTTTAAAACTCATTAGTCCAGACCCTGCGAAACTGCTGACTTTATTTTTTTGAAGTCCACAGCCAAGGCTCAATAACACTAAAATGGTCAATAAATAATTGGCTTTCAGCTGCATCATTTTTTTATTCTTGCTCAGATAGGAGTATTGAAGTTATCTTAATTTTTTAAAAAAACAAAGCCCCTTTATAAATAGTAAAAATTTAAATATGATGCATTCACCTATTTCATTAGCTTTACATATAAAATTTTAAAACATCAATTGATGTTTTAAAATTGGGACAGCTTATCTAAAATATTAATTTTTATGAAGTACTTTTTTACCTTTTTAATGAGCCTATTTTTACTATTGAACTCAATTGCACAAGTTAACCCCCATCCAACTTCATTTACCATCTTCCCCTTGGGGGTCAAAGGGGGCTTAGACGAATCCAATCTTTCTGCCTACATGCTTGCTGCCGCAGGCACGGATGGCTATATTTGTTTGGATGCGGGCACCTTGCATACTGGACTAGAAAAATTAGCAAACGCTAAATTTTTCAATGGTAATAATGCCGAAGAGATTCAAAAAAAATACATCAAGGCTTATTTTATTTCTCATGCCCATTTAGACCATGTAGCTGGATTGATTTTAAATTCACCCAATGACATTGCAAAACCCATTTATGGATTGCCTTCTGTACTTGAGGTGATTAAAAATAATTACTTCACCTGGAAAAGCTGGGCCAATTTTGGTAGTGCGGGTGATCCACCTATTTTAAATAAATACAATTACCAAGCATTGAGCGAGGGTAAAGAAATAAGTATACCCAATACAGGATTGACGGTTACTACATTTATTTTAAGTCATGTGAAACCTTATGAGAGTACTGCATTTTTAGTAGGCCATAAAAATAATTATGTTTTGTACTTAGGGGATACAGGCGCAGATGAAGTAGAACAAAGCAATCAATTAGAAAAATTATGGATGGCGGTGGCTGAAAAAATAAAAGCAGGGCAATTAAAAGCGCTTTTTATAGAAGTAAGTTTTGAGAATGCCCTACCCAATAAATCCTTATTTGGTCATTTGACGCCTAAGTTATTGATGCAAGAATTAACTATTTTAAATCATCAATCTGCTGGGCTATTAAAAAATACGCCTATTTATGTAACGCATATTAAGCCTTGTGCCAACTGCGAAACCAATATCAAAAAAGAAATCGCAGCCGCCAACACCCTTGGGCTTTCCATTCTATATCCTGAACAAGGCAAGCCAATAGAATTAAAATAAACAGTCAGGCATAGCCGCCGACCATTTATCATATTTTAGTTGGATTCTACAATAGAATTCTTAATTTAATAGTCTTAAAACTATAAATCAATTATTATGTCAAATACTAATAAAATAGAACAGGCCTCTTCTCGTCGTCAGTTTTTATACCAAGGCTCATTGGCCAGTATGGGCTTACTTTTAATGGGCAAATCTGCTATGGCTGCTAATTCCTTGGCTTTTTTAAGTGGTCAACCCAATTCACTTATTAATGGTGTTCAAATAGGTGCCATTACTTATTCATTCAGAACTATGCCAGGTAATGCGGAACAAATTTTACAATATTGTGTGGATGCCAATATCAGTGCCATAGAATTGATGGGTGAAGCCATTGAAGAATTTGCAGGTGCCCCAAAAAATCCAATTCAATGGGTACCTGGCAAAAAATTTGAATTTACAGACGCTGTAAAAGCACAATTAAAAGAATATCAAGTTCAAATGGCCAACTGGAGAACTACTGTTTCCATGGACAAGTTTAAGGAAATTAGAAAAATGTACAATAAAGCGGGGGTGAGCATCTATGCTTTTAAAGTAAATGCCATTAACCCAAACAACACCGATGGAGAAATTGAATATGCATTAAAAGCAGCAAAAACCTTAGGTGCAAAATCAATTACTGTGGAATTACCCAATGATGCTGCGCATTCAAAACGTTTAGGTGATTTAGGAGAAAAGCATGGCATATATATTGGCTATCATGCACACTTACAAGCTACTGATACCGCATGGGATATAGCTTTGGCGCAATCTCCTTATAATTCAATGAACTTAGATTGCGGACATTATATTGCTGCAGGTGGCGCCAATACCAAAGAAACCTTACTAGCTTTAATTGAAGCCAAGCACGATCGTATTACCAGCATGCATATTAAGGATAGACACAATAAAGTCAATGGCGAGAAAAACATGCCTTGGGGCCAAGGAGATACCCCTATCAAAGAAGTGTTGACTTTATTGAGAAAGAAAAAATATAAAATTCCAGCCACCATTGAATTAGAATATGATATTCCTTCAGGTTCCGATGCAGTAAAAGAAACTAAAATTTGTTTTGACTATGCTAAACAAATTTTAGAAAGTTAGTACTAGATTTTACTTTGGTCATTGAATCATTTACTTTTGTACTTATAAAATTGAACTGAATCAATTTTATACAAACCAATACTATGAGCAAGAAAATAGCAGACAATACTTTTATACACCATGTATTGTTTTATTTAAAAAATCCAGACTCCGCAGCCGATAGAGCAAAGTTTTTAGAAGGAGCTAGTTTACTTTCTACGATAACTAATATTCGCCAATTTCATTTAGGAACACCCGCTGCTACCGATAGATCTGTCATTGTAAGAAATTATACTTATTCTTGGCTCTGCTTTTTTGAATCTGCCGAAGAAGAAGAAATTTATCAATTTCATCCGATTCATGATGAGTTCAGAAACAATTATGGGCATTTATGGGAGAAAGTGGTTATTTACGATTCAACCACCAGTACACCGGGAATCCAGTAGCAATAAGGCTTAAGCCCCACAAAGCTTCATAAGGTTGATTGATGATGGTCATCACAAACAAGGTCACACAAAAGATAAAGAACAAACCGGGTACAATTGGATAGCCAATCACTTTGTACTTTCTTTCCCTATGGGGTTCCTTGATCCTTAAAATAATTACACCTAATGCTGTACAGCCATAAAAAATAAAGGAAGCAAAAACAAGCATGTCTGTCAGTTGATCAAAGGTTCCTGAAAATACTAAGGCAATGGCCCAAAAAGCTTGAATAAACAAGGCCACATCAGGTGTATTGTATTTGGGATGGACCGAAGCTGCTTTGCTAAAAAACAATTTATCCCTAGCCATTGCATACAAAATTCTAGAAGACATTAAAATACTACTATTGGTTGAATTAGAGGTAGTCACCACAATTAAACAGGCTACTAAGATCATGCCAATGTTTCCACCTATTTTTCCCGCAACTTCTACCGCTGCAATTTTATTGGGTGTAGCACTCAACTGCATAAAATAATCAATGGGCAAAATAGTGACATAGACCACATTTAATGTCACATAGATCGTCATGACAATGAGCGTGCCTAGGCCCAATGCAAGTGGTAAATTTCTTTTTGGATTTTTTATTTCTTCTCCTATGTAGGCAATATTGTTCCAGCCATCAAAACCCCAAAAAGCGCCCAAACTTGCTAGGAATAAGGCTTTCATTAAAGTCCATCCACTCAGTGAGGGGGATCCAGCAACCGTACTGCTATGTGTTAAATTTTGAAAACTACCATACTGTGAACTAAATCCTGCGATGATAAAAAAAGCAATACCTGCCAACATAAGATAAGTAAGTACACTGCTTAGCAATCCTGCAAATTTTACCCCTTTGTAATTTAATAAAGTGAGTAGTAGGATTAACATGGAAGCGACTAACTTGATAGATAAATTTTGAAATAAGGCAATACCTAAAAAACTAGTATCTGAAGAATACACTGGAAAAGGAAATAAACTATTTAATGACTGAGAAAAAATATAGGCCACTGCAGCTATGGCGGCCGTTTTAGTTATCGTAAAACTTGACCAGCCATAAATGAAGGAAAAAAATCTTCCATATAATTTTTGAAAATAAAAATACTCTCCGCCAGAATTAGGAAACATGCTCACCATTTCGGCGGTGGTTAAAGCGCCTGCCAAACTAAGAACCCCTGCCAATACCCAACACAAGACCACCAATAAGGGGGACCCTAGTTCATGGGACATGGGGGCTATTTTTTTAAAAACACCCGAACCTATGATCACACTGACTACTAAAAAAATGGCAGCCCTTACACCAATTTTAGGCTTTAATACTTCCATGCTACAATTTAATGAATTCTGATTGAACTTAGTTATAATTTGGCTACCCCAAATCCAGGCTGGTCATTGATATGCATAAAGCCATCTATTAATTCAAAACCTCCTGTTACCAGGTCTTCGGCCAAATCAAAACTTCCATCTAAATCGATGTACTTGGTATTGGTACAACAATAAGCTGCATGCAGTGCTGCTGTGATGCTAAGAATACTTTCATCATTACAGCCCCAGAATAAATTAATATTGGCATTCTTAGCAATGGTCGCAATTTCCATCGCGCCCATAATACCGCCACATTTCATTAACTTGATATTATACACGCCAAAGGGTTTGCTAATGGCATATTCCAATGCAGCCTGCGGATCCTTTAAAGATTCATCGCCCATTAATAAAGATCGGTAAGCAGGATCTATTTTTAATAATTCTAACTCTTTGCCAACAGGTAAAGGTTGTTCTATTAATTCTAGATTCACTTTTTTAGTGGCTGCTATAAATTTATTTAAATCAGCTAAAGTATAGCCTTGATTGGGGTCTACTCTTATCCTAAAGCTGGATGCATATTTTTCATGCAGCTTTACAATTTTTTCAATATCCTCATCTACATTTAATCCTAGTTTTACTTTTAAAACTTTAAAACCCAATTTCAAAAATTCTGCAGCATCTGCTAAAGTTTCTTCTACAGTTTTAATGCCAATGGTAATAGAGGTAGGCAAGGCTTTTATTTTTTGGCCATAAAAATTGGCCACTGATAGTCCGATGAATTTTCCAAAAGCATCATGCATGGCAATATCAATGGCAGCTTGGGTTCCAGGCAAATGATCAAAATGCTGTCTAGCCTCATGAATCATTAGTTGAAAATGGCGAATGTCTCTACCTACAAAATTTTCTACAAATTCCGTTTTTAAATTAACTACAGTTTGATCCGTAGTTTCTCCTACCACTTCTCCCGCCGGGCTGCCAGATCCATAACCCACCATACCATTGGCTAATTCCACTTCAAAAAAAGCCAAACTTACATCAGAGAATGTGCTATAGGCAATAGTATAGGGCTTGGTTAAAGCCATTTTTTTTAGATAAGAGCGTACTGCAATAATTTTCATGATAGTTGGATTGGTTTATTTGACCAATGATTGTAAACTTGGCATAATTTTTTCTACCCCTTCTTGTATAGGTAATAATACAGGAATATTTAATTTTTGTTCATACTGTTTTTGAAAGGCAAAGGCCTCTTCGTTACTACAACCTTCGGTATGAATGCCCACGGCAATTACTTTTGAACCTAATTTTTCTATAATCTCAATTTCAGATTCTACACTTGGTATGGCGCCCCATTTTTCATCGTGGTCAAAATATTTTCTTTTAGGCGCAAACAATAAAACTACTTGTTTGGCATTTCCTGAAATTAATAATTCAATACCACAAGGTCCACTTGGATTTCTTAAAGATGACTGGCCTTCTAAGAAAATAAAGTCGGGTTGGGTTTCCTTCCAACAAGTCACAATCGCATTTTCTAATTCTCCAGAAACAAAATCATTCAAAGTAGAATCAAAAATAAAACCATACTTGCCTCCTTGCAACCAACCCGTTTGCCCTGTATAAATCATTTGAGCTTTTAGTCCATTCGCCTCACAAGCCTGCCTTAATATTCTAGCCGTGGTTCTTTTGCCCATGGCGCAGTCCATGCCTATCACTGCAATGATGGGGGCTGTTACTTTATAGATATCGCCTGTCCAAAAACTAAGTTGTTCTCTAGATTTTGGTTTTCTTACATCAATGAGCTGCACTCCTTTTTCTTTGGCTAAGGCCACGATGGCTGGTTTATCATTTAAATATTCATGTAATCCATTCACTATAGATATTCCAGCATGGATGGCCTCGATAATAGTGGTTAACATATTGCTTGGCAATATTCCGCCAACAGTGGCTACGCCTATGACCAAAAACTGAATGTCCTTTACCGTTGTGATAGCTGCATTCAAATTTTCAAATACAGGTATACCTCGTTCTTTCCCATCTAATAATGTGCCCGCATCCATTCCAGCAGTCTCTGCACTATCCACCACCCCTTTAATGGTAAACCTTTCTGTACCTCTTATTAATCCATGCGCAGTTTTGGCATCTAAAGATTTTAATAAACCATTGGTTAATACAATTGCATTGTTCATCTTCTACTATTATAGTTTTTTAAAATTTATCTTTTTATTAAAACACCAGGATAATTCCCCGTTGCTTTTTGATTTTTATAAGTGAGTTGTCCATTGATCCAAACCATTTCAATGCCTGTGGACAATGCCCTACTATCTTGAATATTGGCATTGTCTATGACAGTGCTTGGATTAAATAAAACCAAATCTGCATAATTACCCACCGCAATCACGCCGCGATTTTTGATGCCCAAATGTTTGGCGCTTAAGCCAGTCATTTTATATATAGCAGTTTCCAATGGTATTAGTTGGTCTTCTCTTACATACTTTCCTAATATTCTTGTGAATGTACCATGCCCTCTAGGATGCCCACCAGCATTGCCATCTGAACAAATATTAGCATGAGGCCAAGCAATAAAACTAGCCACATCTTTTTCTGACATCGCTTTAGCGGCAATGGCATCAATGGTACCTTTGAAATCTGGATTTTTTTCTTTGAAATCTGCAGCAATGGCAATCAGGGCCATTAAGGTGGCTGATGGTTTTTCGTTTCTCATCGCCGCAATGGCTGCAATCGTCTTGCCTCTGTAGGCTTCTACAGGCGCATACTTCACTAAATAAGACTCATTCACATCAAAAACTTGATTCACTGCAAATTCGGCACTTAACGGATTGGTATAATCTCTTTGCGGAAACAATACCCTTAAAGTGGAGTTCCAATAAGTATAAGGATAGACATCTGCAGTAATATTGATGCCTGCTGCTCTTGCCTTTTCTAATTTTTCAATTAAATCTGGCGCGGTTCCCCAATCATTTTTCATGCCCAATTTGATATGTGAAATTTGTACAGGCATTTTGGTCACCCTGCCTATTTCTATAATTTCATCTATCGCCTCTTTCATTCTAATGTCCTCGCTTCTAATATGACTCATGTATCTAGTCTTTGCAGCTGCAGCTACCTTGGCGAGTTGTATTACTTCATCTTTGGTGGAAAAAAAAGCTTGTTCATATTCTAATCCAGTGGACAAACCAAAGGACCCTTTGTTCAATTCATTTTTTAGTAGCAATTTCATTTTATCTATTTCAGCTTGTGTAGCAGCACGAAACAGATCCTTCTCTCCCATTACTTCTTCTCTTAAGCTAGCTTGCCCCGTATAGGTACCCACATTGATGGCCATGGGTTGTGTTTTCATTCTTTTGGCAATGGTATCCATTGGAAAACTCTCTCCATCCTGTCCAATAATAATAGTGGTAATTCCTTGATTGTTGGTAGGCAAGGCTTCTGGGTGACTGTCTAAATCACCAAAATGATGGCTATGTGAATCAATAAATCCAGGGGCCAAGACCAACCCTTGTCCATCTATTAATTCCTCTCCTTTGATTGGTTTGAGTTGGCCAACTTGAATTATTTTATTGCCTTGTATTCTTACAGCCGCATTCACCGCAGGCTTTCCTGTACCATCGATCAATTGCACATGCGTAATTAAAAGTGTTTTGACCTGCACTGGTTTTTTGTTTTGTGCATGCAATGGTATTGTACTTGTCAAAACAAATAATAAAGATGCGTAGCCTAAGAATTTATTTTTCATTAATTGCATTTTTAAAGATAGATTACCAGAAGCGAATATACATTGCGGCCACTAATCCTAATACAATGATGACCATGGCCAAATTTGCATTGGATAATTTGTATTTAGTACCATCTGCGATTAAATCGTTTTCATGTGTTTGCCCGGTCTTGTCTATTAAACTTACCAATATCATAGTGAGCATGGTAAATCCAAAAACCAAGCCCATTTGAATTAAATACGGAATTTCAAACCCACCATGTCCATTGGAATAAGCAGTATACAAAATAGTTTCATGCCCGGCCCATCCTACTATAAATTTATCAAAGACAATTGATAATATTACGCCTACAATAATTCCAGTGATGGCTGCTTTAGATGTTGCTTTTTTCCAAAAGAAACCCAATAAGAAAACAGGGAAGATAGCAGGTGAAATATAACCAGTATATTTTTGAATAAATTCAAAGCCTCCTTTACCTCCAATACCTAAAGTATCATTCCAATTAATAATAATGGCAATGATTAAAGAAACAATAATGATGATTCGACCTGTGCCTACTGTTTTTTTGTCTGAGGCGCCAGTATTGATGTATTTTTTATAAATGTCTAAGGAATAAATAGTTGATATACTATTGGCTTTGCCTGCCAATGAAGCCACAATCGCAGCTGTCAATGCCGCCATGGATAAGCCTTTCAGGCCAATAGGTAAAAAACCTACTACAGAGGAGTAAGCATTGTCTTGATTCAATACACCATTGCTTAACATTTGTGTTTGCAATGCTCCATTTTGATGCAATACATAAGCAGCAATCCCTGGAAGTACTACTAAGATGGGCATCATCAATTTTAAAAATGCGGCAAATAAAATACCAGTTCTTGCAGTTTTTAAATCGGCACCCAAGGCTCTCTGTGTAATGTATTGGTTGCATCCCCAATAATTTAAATTCGCTACCCACATACCTGCCGCCATCATCGCTAAACCAGGCAAACTTGAATAATCATCAATTTGTTTTTGCGTTGCCCCTGTACTTGGTTTATCAAAAATCATCTTAAAATGATCGGGTGCTACCTTTAATAAATGATTAAACCCTGCAATGGCATTGCTGCCATAACCAAATTTTTCACCCACCACTGTTAAAGCTATATAAGAAGTAATGAGTCCCCCAATCGTTAAAACCAATACTTGAATTACATCGGTGTAGCCAATTACTTTCATTCCACCCAAAGTGATGAACAAAGCAAATAGTGCTAGGCCAATCATTATTAAATGAAAGTTGGCACCGCCTGTTAAATTATTAATCGCAATGGCACCTAAATATAAGATAGAAGTTAAGTTTACAAATATGTATAAGAACAACCAAAAAATGGCCATAATCATGGCCACTGTTTCGTTATATCTTGTTTTTAAAAACTGTGGCATGGTGTAAATGCTATTTTTCAAATACACCGGCATAAAAAATACCGCTACCACTACTAAGGATACTGCAGCGATCCACTCATAAGCAGAGATCGCAATCCCTAATCTAAAACCATTTCCACTCATGCCTATAAATTGCTCTGCAGATATATTGGAAGCAATTAAAGAAGCGCCAATCGCCCACCAGGTTAATTGACCTTCTGCTAAAAAGAAATCAGTGGAATTGGCTGTAGCAGATTGCTTCCGTTTGTAGATCCAAAATCCATAGCTGGCTATGATTAAAAAGTACAAGACAAAGACAATATAATCATAGGTTTGAAGTCCTTTTGGCATAGCGTAAGGTTTTGGTCTTAAAATTAGGTTTATATACTCAAAAAGGCACCCTTTTGGAGTGCCTTTTTTTATCAAAACCAAAGCTCAACACTACTCCAAACCTAGTTTAACAATTTTCTTAATTTGAATAACTAAATAAATAATGACTACCCATACTGCTATAATGATTCCATAGGCTAGAAATTCTAACCAAAAAGGGGAATGCCCTCTGCGTGCAAACAAACTACGGTGATTGTAATTAGTTGTATAGATTAAAGGCTTGCCCCATGGTACATTGATTTCTGCACTTAGGTTTCCATAAATATCATTGTCTATCACATTGGCCAATAAGACTAAATTTCCTTTACTATCTCCGGGTAAACTATCTCTTTTAAATTCTCCAGTTACCACACCGGCAGCATCTGTTGTATAAGTAGCCGTTTCGCTAATATTTAAATTTCCGTCTAATCTTTTTACAGCAAGTACCATCTCCACACCCGTCATGGGTTTCCAAACAGAATCTGTCAAGACCAATAATTTTGCATTCACTATTTTTCCATCCGCTGTATCAATCTTAATTTTTGCTTTAGTAATAGTAGTTTCTGTTCTAGCTTCATCATATAATTTATTGTCAGCACTTATAGCTATAAAATTTTGTGTAGCCGATTTTACCCATTCTGTTTTAGCGGAAGGAGGAATAAATAAAATAAACTCACCTCTCTCGGTGGTAATGCCAGCCCCTATGAAATTATTTTTATTTGAATCGTTGGTAATAAAAACTTTCACTGCAATATTTCCTATTTTTTGAAACTTGCCATCTATTTTAGATTTAGCAGAAATGACTAAATGTTGTGCTGTATTATTATCGTTATAATATTTAACACCAAGTACTAATGTGTTTTTTTCGACCGTTGCAGCCAATAAAAAAGTGGGTATTAAATAAACGACGAATGCTATTATTTTAAAAACGTTTTTCATTCTCATGGCTTTCGGTTTCGAGTAGGGTTTCATGAATAGGTATAATCGGAAATATCCTTGCAAAAAAAGTAATCACTAGTAAGGCACCTGCTAAAGAGCCTCCTGCAATGGCCCATTCTTCCCAACTAGGAATATAATGATGATAATTGGCTGGCACATCGTGCATAGGTAAAAATGGATGTAACAAAGTTGGTGTAACAATTAAAAATCTTTTGAACCATGAGCCAACGACAACTAATATTCCTGCAATAAATGCTGGTATTGGTTTTCGGCCTTTTTTAAACAATAATATAAAGATGGGAATGAACATTGAAGTGAAGATGGCAAACCAAAATATAGGTGCAAATTCCCCAGTAAATAAACCTAATAAATGATCTTCTTCAGATTTTTTCATTTTAAAGGCAGGCACTAAAAACTCATTGAAATTAAAATACAAATACAATAAAGCTAAGAGTACTAAAACCTTTCCCATTCTATCAAAATGATCATCAGTAATGTATTTTTCTAATTTATAGTGTGTTCTAAAAATATACATAGCAATGACCACCCCTCCAGCGCCTACTAAAAAGGCGCCTGAAATAAAATACGCTCCAAAGTTGGTACTGTCCCAGCCTGGACGATAAGTAGTGGCAAATAACCAAGAGGTGACCGTATGTATTGAAAAAGCAACTGGTATAATGGCAATGGCCAAAATATTAATAGCCTTATCGGTAATTTTAAATTGTTCCGCTTTATTTTTCCAAAAGTAGCCTAAAAAAACATATAATTTTTGCAGCCATTTTCCATTACGCTCTTTAAAGCCAATCATGATTTTTAAATCCGGCAACAAAGGGAAGTACAATAATAATAAACTGATGAAAAAATAAGTAGTAATCACGATGACATCCCAAATGATGGGTGATTGCAAACGGCCATGTAAGAATAGATTATAAAATCTTTCTGGGCGACCCATATCTACGATAATGATCAAAGAAGCAAATGTAATAGCTGATACAGCAATTATTTCGGCAATTCTTGTCAATGGAGTACTCCATTTTACATCGGTTAACCTTAACACTGCAGTAATTAAAGATCCGACCAAGCTAATTGCTACAAAGAAAACGAAGTTGGATATATAAATACCCCATGATGCATAATCTCTCATGGCAGTCACTTCTAATCCATAATACAATTGTCTTCCGTAAGCAAATACGCCAAGGGCAGCAAAAAATAACAAACAAACTACCCAAATTTTACCTTGTTTGCCAAACTCCTGTGGTAATAGATCTGCTATAATTTTATCTTCTTTTAATTTATCCACTTTGAACTATTTTATGAGTTAATGCCTATGCTTTTTTCTCTTCAACATTGTTTTCGAATGGGAAGTTTCTATTTACAGGTGGCAAATAATAAACACTTGGTTTAGTACCTAAATCTTCCATCAATCTATAGCCAGCTTTATCTTTAATCAATTCACTAAATCTAAAGGTCTCTGAACCATTGGTAACAGTATCTTCTAATAAATCACCAAACATAAATACCCCATTCGGACATGCAGAAACACAGTGTGGCAAGTTACCTTGACGCACCATATCAGGACAGAAATCACATTTACCCACCGTACCCACCTTTTGCGGAACACTTGTTTCACATGAATAAGGTTTATCTGCAATTTCTTTTTCTATTTTAGGTTCCTCCCAGTTAAATACCCTTGTGGAATAAGGACAGGCGGCCATACAAAAACGACAACCAATGCATCTATCGCTATCTATTAATACAATGCCATCTTTTCTTTTAAAAGTGGCATCTACTGGACAAACTTTTACACAAGGTGGCTCATCGCAATGCATACAGGTAGTGGGCTGCCAATAAGGCGCCGTATGTTCTGCCTCTTGCATCGGATACACTTTGATCCAGTTTTGACCTGGATGTATGTGGTGCATGTGATTACAAGCAGTCTGACATTTTTTTACACTTTTACATCTTGATAAATCAATTACCATCACAAATTTCTTTCCAGCAATGCCTTCCCTAGCAGTTGTATTCATTACCGCTGGCAATTCAGGAACTGGTTTTAAAAATGCTTTATCTACTTCTATTATTTCTCCATCTACCGATAACAATTTTACCATTTCACCAGAGGGTTTAACATCGGGTATTGCTTCGGCAGTAAATGGATTTTTAGTGGCACAACCAGCCAGTGTGGCACCTGCTACTAAGGTGGTGGCTATAAAGTCTCTTCTTGAATTTTGATTAATTTTCATTCAACTATATTTAAATTACAAGGCTGTTTTTACCCAAGATTGTAATTGTTTATTAGATATCTTTTCTTTTCCCGTATTGATTTTTGACGCATCCACTTCTACAAGTACCCCATCCTGTGTCAAAAATTTAATTGTCTTCACATTTGTTTCAGGGGTACAACTAATGACTTCCTTTTTTTTGTTGAACCAGCCAAATTTTAAAATGGGAAATAAACTTAATACTCCGATACCCGCTATTAACTTTCTTCTAGTGGATATCTGTTTAGGCAATGCTTGTAAGTCTGACATAAATTGAGTTAAGAGGGTAAACTATTTTTTAAAGCTGCGCATGTAATTCACTAAATTCCAAATGTCTTCTTGATCTGGAATTTTCTTTTTAAAACTGGGCATATCTCCACGACCTTCAGAGGTCTTAAAGAATATAGCCCCGTCTGACTGTCCTTGTAAAGCGGCTTTGCTAAAATCTGGAGGCGTAGTTTCTAATTGTGCAGCCTTACTGCCATCCCCTAACCCTGCTTTTCCATGACAAGAAGCACAATGTTGTCCCCACAATACTTTACCTGCAGCATTAGATGTTGCATCTGCCTTTACTGGATTGGTAGCTTTTGCTTTATCTGGGGGAACATTCCATGGTTTTGTTTGAAATAAAGTGAAACTTGCTGTTGTAATAAAAACAATGATTAGACTTAAGATTGGAAATTTTTTCATTTTTTTCTATTTATTGGTTTTGAATAGGATACAAAGTTTCTTCATTAATAGTAAGGAGTGAATGATGCCTATCAGCAGAAAATATGACTTTGGTCATAAAAAGAAACTGACCCATTAGGCCTAAAACAAAAGCGCCTGACTTAAAAATTAAGCCCTGCGCTCTCGTACGCTCTTACAGTAATAAAACCCGCTTTTTCTTAACAGTCTATCAAAAATTCCAAAGTCTTGAGATATTAAATCCGATCAGGAATTGGCTTTTTGAAAAATCATTGTGATTGTACACATTGTTGTTCTGTGGTAAAATATATCCATAATTACCCACGAAGATTTGAAAATCGTGCCCACTTGTTTTCATGTCTAATCCCAAACTTATATTTGGATTGGGATTATTCATTGGATGTTGGGTAATAGGTTGATCATAATTGGCAATCAAGGACAGCCCTTCTGTTAATTTAAATTTACCAGCAGCACTGATGGCCAAATGTGCATTGTTTGTTTTTGGTTGAATTACCTTGTTGTCATCATAATAGGCTTCTACATTGTTAAAATAGGACAAACTAGGACCCACTTGCAATGAGATTTTTTCGTTAATTTTTCTTGCAATGATTAATTGAGAAAAGAAACACAAACGGTCTTGCAGATTGATGATAGGCAAAGAGCTGCTTTTTGCTCTAGTATCCATTACCGTATTGGCAAATAGGGTAACGCTTACCGGCATTTTATTGTTTTTGGTTTGCTTGAACAAAGCATATTTTAAATTGCCGTCTACCTGCATCCTATCATTGGTAGCGCCAAATCCCACTTGTAAATCTTTGATAGGCACATAACTAAAACCTAATAGCATATTGGCGCTAGCAAACAAACCAGCAAGATCTTTCCAGCCATGTTCTACTGTACCAAAACGGTGTTGAATATCAAATTCAAAAGTACCTTTGATGGGAACCATCACTGTTTGATTGTCGATGATAAAATTTCCATCAAATGTATTTTTTACATAGGATTTCTTTTTAACTACAGGAGCAGTTGCCTGTGTGGAATCTTGTGCCATCAATTCATTCACTGCTAAAACGAGCACCAGCATCAATAGGGGTAATCGAATCAAGCGAATCATTGATGTATAATTTATTGCTTTTTTCATTTGAAATTAATTTAATTGTTTTTTGCTCCTTGTTTGATCCATGCATAAATTTTTGCATTGATTTTTTCATCAGGTCCTGCCCCCATGGGCATTACTGGACTTTTTTTACCAGTCAACCACAACATCAATATACTATTGTCGGGATCATTGGCTTTAATGTAAGTTCCATCTGCTAAAGCCTTATATGCATTGGCTTCTGTCAAGTCTGGATTTTTTGCTCCAGCCACATGGCATCCCGCTTTTGCACAACTTGTAGTAAATAATGGAACAATATCTGTTTTAAAACTCATGGTTTGAGTAATACTAGATCCTGGATTTACAACAATGGTCGATGTTTTATAACATCCTGTAATAGCAATCATCGCAATGGTAATAAAACCTGATAATAGGGCTATTTTTTTGGTTAACATACATTTTCATTTAATCGTTTACATCCATATTATTTTTGAAACTTAAGTACCAGATTGGGCTGAATGGCATGTTGATTGTTGTTTCTATTCCAAATGGCAAAACCAAAGGCTTGATCTTGTAAACTTGTAAAATCAATGTCTTGTTTCAATACATCACTTGTTTTTAATTTTCTTCTGTACTCAACAATATAGCCTGTTCCAGTATATACTGCAACACAGTCAATATCGGCACGTCCATTTTTTAATGGAGAAACAATGACAGAAGGAATACATTTTGCACCAATTTCACTATAAGCATCAGCACCTAATCTTTGATAATCAGTCCCTACATTGGGATCAAGGGTTCCACCACTATAAGTTAATACTCCAGTTGCACTAACTGCTGTCACTTTTTTAGCTACACCACCTGTAGTCGTATCTGCTATATTGATATAATTACTTGTTGAACCTGGTACCACATATAAAGGCACTGCTACAGTTGCACCGGTTCCACCAATTTTTAAATTTTGTGTATTTGCAAATGAACCCTGCGTAGCATCTGCTGTATAGACTGGTCTAAAAGGCCATACAGTAGCTGTACTTCCTACCACAACATCATCTACGTGACGTCCATTGGCATTGCCTCCGGTTAAATTAGTAATGGCTTGGCCTCCTGCATAATCTTGATAATTATCGTCCATCTTACCATAGCTTAAGCCTTTGCTTGGTTGCATCCACCACATATCAATTTTTTCATTAGGACCATTGGTGTAATGATTACCACTTCCTGAATTGGATTTAAAACTAGGGTTTGTGACCAAACTATCTAAGGTTGTTTTGCCCACTTTAGCTACCAAGGTTCCTACTGTAGAATAATCATAATAAGGCGTAAACACATGACAACTTCCATAACAGGTTTGAGAAATAAATTTTGGAGTAGAATTATCAATGTTCCATAACATTGCCATCTTATCTTCTCCAAAACCTTGTCTTATTAAAACACCATTTACATCATACAC
>Ga0194037_1000880_pt1 | contig 23112 bp, 22 predicted proteins | sample JunL306m_MetaG_FD_148653 | JGI IMG/M metagenome (GOLD analysis project Ga0194037, IMG submission 148653) | Anoxic zone freshwater microbial communities from boreal shield lake in IISD Experimental Lakes Area, Ontario, Canada - Jun2016-L304-6m | ecosystem: Environmental > Aquatic > Freshwater >...
CTGGCTAAATCTATCATGCCTCAGTACAAATAATCAATTATTCAAATTTTGATATGGAACGGTCCCGAGTAATCAGGACCGTTTTTTTATTCAATTAATTTGGTTTATAAAATAAACTACTTTATGTTTGTGATTAATTAATCATAAACATGAAATATTTAGTCATACTGCTAAGTTCTTTATTGTTGGTTTTAGCTGCAAAAGCGCAAACCAAAATCAGTGGAACCGTGAGGGACATGAAAAGTCATATTGTAGCTGGGGCTAGTATTCAGATCAAAGGTTCATACGACGGATCGGTAAGTGATTCTACAAGTCATTTCAACTTTAAAAGCTTTGAAAAAGGAACCCAAACCATTGTTGTGAGCAATATTGGATTCAAAACGCTGGAACAAATTATCGAATTAAAAGGCGAACCCATTGAAATTAATTTTGCATTGAAGGAAGAAGTGAGTGAATTAAAAGCGGTTACTGTTACAGCGGGTAGTTTTGAAGCAGGCGACAAAAAAAGAGCTGCAACTGTTTTAAATACTTTGGATGTATTAACAACGGGCGGGGCCAATGCAGATATTACATCTGTTTTAAAAACTTTACCTGGAGCGCAACAGGTTGGCGATCAGGAAGGATTGTTTGTTCGTGGAGGTGCTGGTTATGAAGCCAAACAATTTATCGATGGCACACTGGTAAACAACCCTTATTATAGCAGTGTTCCAGATATCGCACAACGTGGAAGATTTTCTCCTAACCTTTTTAAAGGAACCGTTTTTAGCACAGGAGGTTATTCTGCTTTATATGGTCAGGCACTTTCTTCTGCTGTGATTTTAGAATCGATTGACCTCCCGGATCAATCTCAGGTGAATGCTTCCATCAGTACTGTATTTGTGGGATTGGGTTTACAAGAACTTGCAAAAAATAAAAAGTCATCCTGGGGTTTTAATTATGGATATACTAATGTGTGGCCTTATTTTCAAATCGTGAAACAGGGTGTTGACTATTTTAGAATCCCTGAGTTTCATTCTGCTGATGCAAACTTTCGCATCAAAACAAAATCAGGTGGCATTATAAAATATTATACCACATTTAGTCATAATCAATTGGGTCTTCGTCGCCCAGATATCGATAGCTTATTATTAAAAGATGCTTTTAGCTTAACCAACTATAACTGGTATAATAATTTGAGTTGGAGAGAAAATTTAGGGAATGGCTGGAAAATGAATCTGGGTTTGAGTTACAGCACAGATCATAATGATATCAATCAAAATATTCAGAATCAACAGAATCAGAATACGAACACTGGAATATCATATATCGATGCCAAAAATTATACTCTAGAAAACAAATCAGACTTATCTCAATTAAAATTAGTGTTTGATAAAAGAATCTCAGGAATCAGTGTGATTCGTTTTGGTAGTGAGTATATGTATGCTTACAATAAAAGCATTTATAGCGGATTGAACTCTTTATTAAAAGATAATTTTCTTGCTTCTTTTGCTGAAGCAGACTTATACATCACCAATGCCTTAGCATTAAAAACAGGAGTTCGATTAGAGCAATCATCATTATTGAACAAAATGAATATTGCGCCGCGAATCTCACTTGCTTATAAACTAGGGAATGGTGCACAAATGTCTATGGCGTATGGCGATTTTTATCAGAAACCAGAAAACAATCAATTAATATATACCACTCAATTAGGTTATACAAAAGCTACTCACTATATCATAAATTATATGAAAGTTACTACGCTACAAACATTTCGTGTGGAAGCATTTTATAAAAAATATACTGATCTGGTTAAAACATTTCCAGCCTATAACAATACTGGAACTGGCGATGCTAAAGGAATTGAGCTTTTCTGGAGAGATAAAAAAACAATCAAGGGCATGGATTACTGGATTAGTTATTCTTATCTCGATACCCAAAGAGATTATCTAAACTATCCAAAACCTTTGCAACCAAATTTTGCTGCAAATCATACAGCTAGTTTTGTATTGAAAAAGTTTTATAGCAAAATCAACACAGGGTTCAATTTTACTTATACTTATGCAACTGGTAGACCTTATTACGATATCCGTTATAATTCTAACACATTAAAATATTCCATTGCTGATCAGGGTAAAACCATTGATTATCATAACCTGGGTTTTAGTATGAACTGGCTCACTAATATCTTTAAATCATACGCAGTTGTAGTTGCATCTGTAACAAATGTGCTTGGGAGTAATCAAGTGTTTGGATATAATTATTCAAATAATGGATCTTATAAAGAAGCCATCACACCAGTTACTCCAAGATTCTTTTTCTTAGGGGTCTTCCTTAGTTGGGGAGTAGATAGGAGACAGGATGCGATTAATAATAACCTTTAGAAAATTTAAAAGTAAAAATTAAAAATTAAAAAGAAGAGTGAAGAGAAATTAAATAAAAAATGTAGGTATAAAAAAAAGGTTTCCCCTCCATCGCATGCGATGGAGGGTTGGCTGGAGCGACTGAACGAACAGACGGGGTGGAAAAAAACATGAAAATTAAAATAGATTTTAAAAAAATAAAAAAACACAAACATGAAAAATTTACTTTTTGGAGCAATGATGCTGATTGTTGGAATTGTTTCTGCACAATCTAAATACGAAGCAGGTATGGGAAAAGCATTTGAACAAATGAAAGCCGTTAAAACAGCTGAAGACATGACTACTACTGCGGCATTTTTTGAAAGAATTGCAGATGCAGAGCAAGACAAATGGTTGCCTTATTATTATGCGGCTTATTGTAATTATTTAACAGGATGGATGAACCCCAATGCAGACAAAGATGCTGTGGGAGAAAAAGCAAAAGCATTAGTTGTAAAAGCGGAAGTGTTAGAAAAAAATAATTCAGAATTGTACATACTACGTCAAATGATAGCAGTTCAACAATTAACAGTTGATCCAATGTCTCGTTTCCAAACTTATGGTGCTCAGGCGAATGAAGCTTTGGAGAAAGCAATACAGGCTGATCCAAACAATCCAAGAATTTATTTAGTAGATGGACAATATAAAATGAATGTGCCTGATGCTTTTGGTGGCGGAAAAGAAGTAGGTAAAAAGCTTTTTACAAAATCAATTGAATTATTTAAAACATTTAAGCCAGCTACAGAAATGCATCCAAGCTGGGGCGCTGATCAGGCAGAAAAATTATTGGCACAGTGTCAATAATTAGTTGTCATTAAACGCTCACAAATAGTGCCATAGAAAAGTGCAAAGTCTGTGTAAAATAGGTGCTTCCTAAAAACGTATTAGAAATTGATTATCAGCATATTTGTAACTGAAAGGTCAAGTCAAATATTTAAGATATGTCCAACGAAAAACAACTATCAGAGAAAGAGAGCTTACAGCTCATCACTGATATGATTCAAAAAGTGAAAAATAGTTACCATGATAAGGGGGTTGGTCCGCTTTTATGGGGAACAGTTGTTGCAATTGCTTCTTTTGTAAGCTATTTACAATTGCAATTTAATTTTAGCCTTCCTTTTGATATTTGGTGGATCGTAATGGGTGCTATTATACCTCAGATAATTTTGATTAATCAAGATGCAAAGACTCAGAAGATCAAACGTCATGAAGACGCTGCGCTAAACGCGGTTTGGTTAGTTTATGCAATAACTATTTTTGGATTGAGTTTTTTTCAAGCGATAGTTCCAAACGCTGCCGAACAAATCATGCAATTAAATGGTTGGCAAATAATAAAGCACGAAATCAATAATAGTAAGCCCGACGAAGTAATCAAACCGTTTACGCCTAGCTTTTATTCTATGTATATTTTGATTTATGGTTTCCCGACTTTGGTAACAGGAATAGTAAAGAAATTTTGGCCAATGACCATTGGGGCCATCATCGCTTACATACTTTTTATGGTCTCTTGTTTTACAGAAACTAAATACGATTTTTTATTGGGGGCAGTTGCAGCGATTGCTTGCTGGTTTATTCCTGGCATCATTTTACAAACGAAGTATCAGAAACAAAAGCGTGCGAATGTTTAAGGAGCTAGATCCCATATTACATTCTCAATTACGGTTAGCTGTGATGAGTTTATTAATAAGTGTAAAGGAGGCGGAGTTCACTTTTATTAAAGAAAAGACGAATTCCACTGCAGGTAACCTAAGCGTGCAGGTTCAAAAACTGAAAGAAGTGGGGTATATCGATGTAAACAAACAATTTAAAGACAACTATCCTCAAACTACCTGTAAAATCACAGCTAAAGGAATTGAGGCTTTTGAAAATTATGTCAAAGCGCTGCAAGAATATTTAAAAGTATAACTGTTTTTTTTGCCGTAACTACAACCTCTTAGTTATTTTTGATGTTATATACTAAGATGCAACAAATCGTTCAGGTAACTGACCTCACTAAACAGTTTAAAAATCTCATAGCCGTTAATCACCTGTCTTTTTCTGTAAATGAAGGCGATGTGTATGGATTTCTTGGGCAGAATGGCGCTGGGAAAAGTACGAGTATTCGTATGATGTTAACGCTGATTGAACCTTCAGAGGGGGATATTGAAATTTTTGGAATGAATCTTGCCAAACATCGCAGGGAAATTTTACGAAATATTGGTGCTGTGATTGAAAAACCAGATGTATATAAATACCTCTCTGCATATGAAAATCTCCAATTATTTGCCCGATTGAGCGGCATTAAGCCAACCCGCAAACTTTTAATGGACCAACAGCCTGATGTATACAAATACCTCTCTGCCTATGATAACCTGCAGTTATTTGCTCGCCTAAGTGGCATCAAACCTACCCGGTTACAATTGATGGATCAATTGGAAATGGTGGGGCTGGCCCAAAGAGCAACCGATAAAGTGAAAACATTCTCTCAGGGAATGAAGCAAAGATTGGGTATTGGAATTGCACTTGTTCATAACCCCAAACTGATAATCCTTGACGAACCTACTAATGGGTTAGACCCTCAGGGAATTGCAGATATCAGAAATTTAATTCTGCATTTGAGTCGCGAAATGAATAAGACAATAATTGTGTCGTCGCATTTATTGAGCGAAATAGAACAGATTGCTACCCGAGTTTTAATTATCGACAAGGGTATGAAATTGGTTGAGGGTAATGCATCTGAATTATTAGATCCTTCTCAAACAATTGTAGAATTGCAAACAATGGATAATGTTTTTGCTTTGCAACAATTGAAATTGAGTAAATGGACCGATAAAGTACAAGGCCAGAGGAATAACAACATTGTTATAAAATTGGATCGAAAAGAAATTCCTGCTTTGCATACCGATATTGCGAGTATGCAAATCCAACTATTATCACTTCAACCAAGGCATTCTTTGGAAGATTATTTTTTACAAGTAACATCCGGCAATCAACATGTTGACACTTATACAAATTGAGCTTTATAAAATATTTCGCAGGCCAAGAACCTACATCGCGTTCGGGGCTATTGCTGCATTAATTCTGATTATTCAATTCGGATTAAAGGTTGATGGTAAAAGCTACGCCGACTTTTTAATGAAAGACGTTGGGGGTACGATGGAAATTGATGGAAATATCATTAACGGATATCTGATCTGTTATATCATGTTGCAATTACTATTGGTACACGTTCCTTTATTAGTGGCATTGATTGCTGCTGATATGATTTCAGGCGAAGCCAATATGGGAACATTAAGATTGCTGTTATCAAAACCTTATAGCAGAACAGAATTGTTGATCGCAAAATTTCTAGCCGCAACTGTATATACTATCATGCTTTTAATTTGGTTAGCGATACTGGCTTTATTTGTTAGCATGTGGATCTTTGGAGTGGGTGATATGTTTTTAATGAAGAGTAGTTATGTGGTATTGATTAGTCAGAATGATGTATTCTGGCGTTATGCTGGTGCTTTTGTATTTGCCGCATTGGCAATGGTAACAGTTGCAGCACTGGGATTCTTATTGTCAATCTTTGCCGAAAATAGTATTGGACCAATCGTTGCTACAATGAGTGTTATTGTTTTCTTTACTATTTTGAGTACGCTGAATATTCCTATGTTCAATGCTTTGAAACCTTATTTGTTTACCACTCATTTAATTAGCTGGAAAGAATTCTTTGACTTGAAAGTGAATGATGCAAATGAAGCTATTATTGGCAGTATTCAAAACCCTCAGCGTATCATCACATCTGCATTAGTATTATTGTTACATATAGTTGGGTTTGTAGGCGGGGCTATTTTTATCTTTAATAAAAAAGACGTACTGAGCTAATTAATTTTAAAGTATTCACATGTATAAAATATTTCTTTTTGTTGTTGCATTTCAATTTTCTGTTTTTACGCAGGCTCAGGACATGACTGGTTTGGTAATGAAGGTGAAAGCAAAATTAGATCAGGTAAATGATTATGAAGCAGATGGTAATATGAAAACCGATGTAAGTTTTATTAAAGCACCCATCGGTAAAGTAAAAATTTATTTTAAGAAGCCCAATAAATTTCGTCTTAAAAAAGAAGGTGGAATTTCGCTTTTGCCAAAAGGAGGTGTTTCAGTAAACATGAGTAGTATTATCGCTACGAACGATTTTGTTGCGCTTGCTGCTGGAGAATCTAAGGTAAATGGAACTTCATGTAAAGTTGTAAAACTATTGCCTATCAACGAATCGAGCGAAATTGTTCTAACTACTTTATATATTGATGAGCTCAATTTGCTGGTGCGAAAAGCGATTACCACCACCAAAGAAAATGGCACTTATGAAATGGAAATGAACTATGGTACTTTTGCTAATTTTGGATTACCGGAAAAAGTAATTTTTAGTTTTAATACCAAAGACTATAAACTCCCAAAAGGAATTACATTGGAATTTGACGACAACGAAAAAACACTAACTGAAGCGCAGAAGCTGAAGAATAAAAAAGGAAGAGTGGAAATCACCTATTCCAATTATATTGTTAACAAAGGAATTGCAGATGCAGTTTTTGTAAAATAATGTTTAAAAAACTTCCACTGTCCAGGCTCTTTCGAAAATCTGTGTTGGAGAAAGTTGATTGATACCTTCTTTCTCTGATAATTCACCAGTAGCGTCTACACTATCTGCAATGCCACACCATGGCTCTATGCAAACAAAATCCGCATTTTTAGCTGCCCAAATTCCCATAAAAGGAAAATCTGTGTAATGCAATTTTAATCCGTGGGAATTTTTGTTATTTAATATGCCAATATAGTTCGACTTTAAATGCTTAAACACCAAAGCGTCTTTTGCAAATAAGTCTTTTGTTAGTGTGATACTATTACTATTGTTCAATAATGGAGTTGTGAAATTTTCAATAAGACCTTCGGATGATAGAGGATAGATCCCTGCGGTTTCATGTTCACTAAATAGGAGATAGTAGTCTTCATAAGTTGTGCCAGCCACTAAAGGTGTTTTAAATGCAGGATGTGCCCCTACGGAAAACAAAAGGTTTTCAACACCAATATTTTCGACGATATATTTTACAGTTAGTTGATTATTTTTTACACTATACTCAATGGAAAAAATAAAATCAAATGGATAAACTTCTTTTGTTGTTTCATCAGACACCAAACTAAAACGAATACTATCTTCTGTTTTGTTGTGTACGGTAAATTCACGTTCACGTGCAAATCCATGTCTGCCAAGTTGGTAGCTAATACCTTGATGTTGATAGGATGAATTTTTTAATCCACCTACAATTGGAAACAAAACCGGACTCTTTTTTCCCCAAAACGAAGGATCGCCACTCCATATATATTCGAGTAAATTTTCCTTATTTATAATGCTTTGTAATTCGGCTCCCTGCGCACTAATTTGAACAGAAATTGTGTTGTTGGAAATTTCAAACATGCAATTAAATTTATCCTTCGTTTTCTTCAATGCGCTCATCTACTGCATTAGCTAACATACGAGCACTCATTTTTCTTAGTGGGTTAATCCGCATTTCTTTATAACCATTGCGCATTCTATAAATATCGCAGGCAACAAATGTGGCTACAATAAAACTATTAGCATCGGCTTTGTCTTTACCTGCAATATCAAAAGCAGTTCCATGATCAGGACTGGTTCTGATTACAGGAAGTCCTGCTGTATAATTAACGCCTTCACCAATAGCCAAAGACTTGAATGGAATTAAACCCTGATCATGGTACATGGCTAAAACAGCATCAAATTTTTCGTACTGACCACGTGCAAAAAATGCATCAGAGCTATAGGGTCCAAAAACAAGCATGCTGTTTCTAGCTTCTTTTATGGCAGGTTTAATAATGGTTTCTTCTTCTGCACCTATTAAACTTTCATCACCTGCATGAGGGTTTAAACCAAGAACTGCAATTCTGGGTTTATCAATACCGAAGTCTTTTTGAAGACTCGCATGCATGATTTTTAACTTTTGAATGATGCTTTCTTTAGTGATATGTTTTGCTACATCAGCTACACTTACGTGTTCGGTAACCAAACCAATGCGCATATTTTCTGCCACCATCAGCATTACTACATCACTTACGCCAAAGAAATCTTTCAAATATGGCGTATGCCCTGTGTATTGAAATGTTTCGCTTTGTATATTTTTTTTGTGAATGGGGGCTGTAACAAGTCCATTAATTAACCCATCTTTTAAGGCCTGTGTGGCTTGGGTTAAAGATTCCAGCGCATATTTACCTCCAATATCCGTCAATTGACCAGGATTGATCGCCACATCTTCCTCCCAACAGTTGAATATATTCACCTGTTTAGGGTTTAGACGCTGTAATTCTTTGACACTGCTATAGCTGAAATTGATTTCAGGTAAGACCTTTCTATAGAAATTGATACATTTATTGTTTGCAAAAACAACTGGTGTGCATATATCTAAAATACGATGATCGGATAGTGTTTTTATTATAAGTTCAATACCAATCCCATTTAAATCGCCACAGGTAAATCCTATAATTGGCTTTTGAAGTTCATTGCTCATTCAGAAAAATTATATGTAAAAATAAGGATTATTAACCGCAAGTTGCTAGTATCACAACTGGTTCTGGCTTATTCAATGGCCTTTCGGTGGGGCTGGCTTAAAAAAACTTAATTTCGTGCCAATGGAATATCGATTAAAAAAATCACTCGGGCAGCACTTCTTAAAGGATGAATCGATCTGTATAAAGATGGTGGATATACTTCAGTCGGAGCCCTTTACCCAATTATTGGAAGTGGGTCCTGGTGCAGGGGCACTCACAAAATTTTTATTGCCGATTAAAAACATTGATTTCAAAGCAGTGGAATTGGATGATGAAAAAGTAACATATTTAGAATTGACCTATCCTTCCATCAAGGGGAAAATCATTCATCAGGACTTTTTGCATATTGACATTCCATTTGAAAATGAATTTACTGTGATTGGTAATTTTCCATATAATATTTCTACTCAGATTGTTTTTAAAGTGGTGGAATGGAAGCAACAAGTGCCCATTATGATCGGGATGTTTCAAAAAGAAGTGGCTCAAAGAATTGCATCAAAACCCAATACCAAAGTATATGGAATTATGAGTGTATTGGTGCAGGCTTTTTACGAAGTGGAATATTTATTTGATGTGCCACCTGAAAGTTTTAATCCGCCACCGAAAGTGATGAGCGGAGTAATTCGGTTGAAGCGAAAGGATACAGTTGTAGATATGAAAAGTGAAAAAGCTTTGTTTGTTTTAGTGAAAGCTGCTTTTAATCAAAGACGAAAAATGTTAAGAAATGCTGTTCGTGGTTTATTTGATGAAACAGTATTGGTAGATGAGATATTTAATAAAAGGGCCGAACAATTAAGTATAGAAGATTTTGCAGCACTTAGTTTTCGGATGCGATAATTTTTAAAAAAAGAATAGAATGGAAAGAACTGTATTGATAACAGCCAATGTTCATCAGTATCTTAAGGATAAATTACAAAGTCATGGTTTTAAATTAGTATTTATTCCCGGCATTGGAGATGCGGCATTATTGCATGCTATGGAGGATATTGAAGGATTGATAGTAGATACCAGAGTTGTAAATAAGGAAATGATTGATAGAGCAACTAAGTTAAAGTGGATTGGAAGATTGGGTAGCGGCATGGAACTTATTGATACGGAATATGCTGCATCAAAAGGTATTACTTGTGTAAGCAGTCCGGAGGGAAATTGTAATGCCGTGGCGGAACATGAGTTAGGATTGCTGCTGGCATTAATGAATAGAATTTCTTCAAGTAACCTGGAAATAAAAGAAGGCAAATGGTTAAGAACAGAAAACAGGGGAGAAGAATTAACAGGTAAAACAATTGGAATTATTGGATTTGGAAATACAGGTTCTGCTTTTGCTAAAATCTTATCGGGTTTTGATGTAACAGTATTAGCGTTTGATAAATACAAAAAAGGATTTGCCAAAGAATATGTTCAGGAAACGACCATGGAAGAGTTGAATCTTATCGGGTTTTGATGTAACAGTTTTAGCGTATGATAAATACAAAAAAGGATTTGCCAAAGAATATGTTCAGGAAACGACCATGGAAGAGTTGTTTAAAAAAGCCGATGTGGTTAGCCTTCATGTACCCTTAACAGAAGAAACATTTCATTTAGCAAATGATATTTTCTTTGATTCATTTGAAAAAAAGCCCTATTTCCTAACTACATGTAGGGGAAAAGTAACTGATACATTAGCATTAAAGAGGGCGCTAAAAGCTGGCAAAATAAGAGCCGCCGGATTAGATGTTTTAGAAAACGAAAAGCTTGATTCATATACTCAGGCTGAATCTGAAAGCTTGAAATGGTTATTGGCCCAGGCTAACACCTTAATTACCCCTCATATAGCAGGTTATAGTCAGGAAGCTTATTATAAAATGGCTAAAATAGTGCTCGATAAACTAGGATTTATATAGTGTAGGGGGTATAGAAAATTACAATTCTTTGTTTTTACAAAAGATTTTCTATTTTTGCAGACCTACAACGCTACAATCAAATGTGGCGTTGTATTTTTTTTAAGACTTCTAAACAGAAAGTGTATGAGTGATTATGTAACACAGGAGACCTTCGACAAGATGAGGGAAGAGCTGCACAGGATGAAATCTATTGATCGTCCTGCATCTTCAAGAGCGATTGGGGAAGCAAGAGAAAAAGGTGATTTGAAAGAGAATGCCGAATATGATGCAGCAAAAGAAGCTCAAGGCATGCTTGAAGCTAAGATTAAACAATTGGAAGGAGTTATTAGCAACGCCAAAATTGTGGACCCAGGTACCCTTGATACGAGCAAGGTTACCATATTAACTAAAGTAACCATTACAAATTTGGCTACTAAAAAGACCATGGTATATCAGATTGTAGGTGAAAAGGAAGCCGATTTGAAATTGGGTAAGATTTCTGCAAGTTCGCCTATTGGAAAGGGTTTATTAGGAAAAGTAGTTGGGGAAGTGGCAGAAGTGCAGGCTCCAAATGGGATTGCCAAGTTTAGAATTGAGAACATCACGATTTAAGGATTCATCTTTTTATAATTGCCCCATCGGAATTTAACTGATGGGGCATTTTTTTTAGGATATTTGATGGAATAAATTTTCTATTATGACCATCTTCTCCAAAATTATTGCCGGCGAGATACCATGTTATAAAATTGCAGAAAATGAAAAGTTCTTTGCATTTCTAGACATTTTTCCAATGGTAAAAGGCCATGTGTTAGTAATTCCTAAAATAGAAACGGATCATTTTTTTGATTTGTCTGCAGATTATTTAGCTGAAATTTTATTGTTCTCACGCCCTATTGCAAAAGCCATAGAAAGGGCATTTGAGTGTAACAGGTGCGGTATTAGTGTAATGGGGTTAGAAGTTCCGCATGCTCATTTGCATTTAGTGCCTATCAATAATGCGGATGATTTAAATTTTACTCGGGAGAAATTGAAACTTAGTCCAGATGATTTTGTGGATATACAAGAATTGATTTTGTATAATCTCTAATTCTATTTTTTTACGCGCTCAGGATTTTTGGCAATAAAATCATCCCATCCTTTTAAACCCTTTACTGCTGTGCCAAGCACAGAAGAGGTTTGGTAATGATGGCAAAGCGCTACAGCTAAAGCATCTGTGGCATCAAAATATTTTGGTTGTTCATCTATAGACAACACACGTTGTAACATTTTCCATACCTGATCTTTATCTGCATTACCATTACCGGTGATTGACTGCTTTACTTTTTTAGGAGAGTATTCTGTAACAGATAATTTTGCCTGCATGGCAGCAGCAATGGCAACGCCTTGTGCCCTGCCAAGTTTTAGCATACTTTGAACGTTTTTTCCAAAAAATGGAGCTTCAATGGCAAAAGTGTTGGGTTGATATAATTTGATGAGCTCTATTACTTTGGTATGGATCATTTCTAAACGAGCGTAAATATCTTTTTGCTGAGAAAGTTTCAGTACATCCATCAACAAAACCTGTGGGAGGTTGTTTTCTATTCTTAAAAGAGCATATCCCATAACGGTAGTACCGGGGTCGATGCCTAATATGATCTGAGCTTTTTTATTCATCGTAGTAAAATTAATCTATTTGGCAGCTATTTTTCAGTCTCGTGATGTTAACCGTTCTTTGCACTGATTTAAAATCTAAGGAACTGTCTAGAAAACTTAAAATATTCCTGAATTATTTTGTGGGCCCCGCACTTTTTGTGTGGCTATCTTTTTCTATTTATCGGCAGGTCAAGCAACAAGGAGACGTTCAGGTTTCCTGGCATTTAATTAGAGATGCTTTTTTGGGTTCATCAAACTGGAAAATTATTGTTGTGGTAATCCTCATGTTTATCAATTGGGGAATTGAAGCTAAAAAATGGCAGATACTAGTAAGTAGGGTTGAAAAAATAAGCTTTTGGAGTGCTTACAGGGCCATTTTCGCAGGACAGGCATTTGCATTGAATACCATTAATAGAGCGGGCGATTTTGTGGGAAGAATTCTTTATTTGCATGAAGGGAACCGATTAAGAGCAGTAGCACTTTCACTTGTAGGATCTATGAGTCAGATCTTAGTTACTTTTTTTGTAGGACTTATTTCGATAACCGGACTTCGATTAACGATATTAAATCAATTAAAAGGTTTTGAGGGATTGAATGGGTTTTGGTTAGACGCATTGGTAATTACACTTTTTATAGGCGTTTTTGTGTTCACTATCTTTTACTTTAATGTGGCCTTATTCATACGACTCATTGAGAAAATCCCTTTTATAGCTCGGTTCAGGTATTTTATTGAAAAACTCGAAGCACTTCATTGGAGAGAATTAACAAGAATTTTGTTTTTATCTGCAGCCAGATACGTTGTATTTATTGTTCAGTATGTATTATTGTTACAGGTATTTGGAGTAGAGGCTGGAATAATGAGTTTAGCCATGATGGTCTCAGTTCTTTTTTTGGTACTCGCAATGGTTCCATCAATAGCATTAGCAGAACTAGGTTTTCGGGGTAAAGTAAGTTTGCAACTTTTTGGATTATTGAGCACTAACCATATTGGCATTATTGCAGCAGCTGCAGGAATTTGGATTATCAATTTAATCATTCCGGCAATTGCGGGAAGTATTCTAATTTTGGGTGTAAGGCTGTTTCAAAATAAACAGAACAAAAATCGTTGAAAAGGTCCTCATAATTTTTACTGAGCGTAAATGTATGTTTGAATGAAAGGTTGGAGAAAATGGATACTTTTTTTATTACTTGTAAGCTTTTCACGCAGATTAACTGCGGGGGACGATTTCTGTGGTATACATAATACCACTTTTCAAGAAGGGGAAAGTATTTCATTTGTAGTATTTTATAATGTGATTGGCATTTATGTTAATGCAGGGGATGCAACTTTTAATGTGGCCTTAGATCGGATCAATAATAAGCCAGTTTATCATGTGGTAGGTACAGGTAATTCTAATCCAAGTTATGATTGGATTTTTAAAGTGAGAGATCGCTATGAAACCTATTTCGATACGTCTAATTTACAACCACTCAAATTTATTAGAAGCATTGACGAAGGAGGGTTCAAACATAGTGAGAATGTTACTTTTAATCAACAAACAAATACGGCAGTTACAACCAACGGAGTATTTAAAGTTCCTGGTTGTATACAGGATGTATTAAGTGCCATTTATTACGCTAGAAATATTGATTTTAATAGGTTTCAGCCTGATGATAAGATACCCTTTAATATGTTTCTCGACAACGAAGTACATAATCTCTACATCAAATACGAGGGGAAGGAAACCATCAAAACCAAATATGGAAAATTCCGTGCCATTCGTTTTAAGCCTTTACTGGTAAAAGGAACCATGTTTTCTGGTGGAGAAAAAATGACCGTTTGGGTAAGCGATGATGCAAACCACATTCCTTTAAGAATTGAAAGTCCAATAGTAGTAGGAAGTGTAAAAGTAGATATGATGCAATATCGAAATCTTCGTTATCCGTTAAGCTCAAATCTGAGCTTTCATTAAAATTCTGTTAGCTTAAAACAATTATTAGCGCGTATTCCTTTTTCTGTTTGCTGTAGGGTACAACATTCATTGAAAGCATCGTGCTCGAAATACAAAAGATAGTCTTCCTGTATAGCTTCTTCTAAGAAAGATTTTTTTTCTTTCAATGTTGTAAGTGGAAACATATCATAAGCCATTACATATGGAAGAGGGATATGATTTATGGATGGAAGCAGATCTGCCATATAAACAATCGTACTGCCCTTATAATTAATTTGCGGCAACATCATTTGATCGGTATGGCCATTTACAAATCGGATATTGATATTATCTGAAAATTTAGTAATGCCAAGTTTTCCATCTGTTTCTAATCCGCCATTGGGCAATGAAATCATTTGGAGTTGCCCACTTTCTTTAATGGGCATTATATTCTCTTTTAAAAACGAGGCTTTTTCTCTGTCATTTGGAATTGTAGCCCATTGCCAATGTTGTTCGTTAGACCAGTACACTGCATTCTCGAAACTGGGTAATAACTTATCGCCTACTCTTTTAATACTTCCACCACAATGATCAAAATGTAAATGGGTAAGTAGTACATCTGTAATGTCGGAACTATGAAACCCATGAATTGCAAGGGCTTTGTTGATATTTGTTTCTCCGCTAAGTTGATAGTGACCGAAAAATTTGGAATCTTGTTTATCGCCTACCCCATTATCAATTAAAATCAAACGATTGCCATCTTCAATTAATAAACATCTGAGTGCCCAGGTACATAAATTATTTTCATCTGCCGGATTTAATTTATTCCACATGCTTTTTGGCACAACACCAAACATGGCTCCACCATCTAATTTAAAATTACCTGCTTCAATAGTATATAATTGCATAACTAAGCGAATTCTGTTTTTTGTTTTTTCATTGCAGATAAAAGTATGAAAAAGCCAATTATAAAAAATATAGTCAAAGCCAATACAGAGTTACGTTGTGAACCAGTTATTTCATTGATGTATCCGAAACTCAACATACCAATGACGATGGCAATTTTTTCAGTTACATCATAAAAACTAAAGAATGAGGTAGTGTCTTTAGTAACTGGCATTAATTTAGCGTAAGTACTTCTGCTAAGCGACTGAATACCGCCCATTACAAAACCTACAAGCACTGCCAGAATATAAAACTGATAGATGCCATCTCTTGGAATATTGTAGCCTAATACACAAAGTAAAATCCAAAATATAATGGTAAACATCAATGCCTTAAAATTGCCAATTTTATCAGAAAGCTTTGCAATTAAGTATGCCCCTGGTACAGCAATCAATTGAATAATTAGAAGGGCCAGAATCAAGTTAGTTGTAGGAATATTTAATTCGCTTTTCCCATAAAGTGTTGAGGCTAACATTACAGTTTGTACGCCCATATTATAAAAGAAAAATGCAGCCAGATATCTCTTCAATACTGGCATATTGCTTAATTGTTTCCATACTTTATGCAATTCTTTATAACCATTCGTTAAAATACTTCCTTCATTCTTTTTATGTTCAGAAGGCTTGCCATGCGGAAGTTTACTCAACGCAAGTTGTCCAAATCCCCACCACCAAATTCCTACTAATAAGAAAGAGATCTGTGCAGCTTTACCTCCATCAATACCAAAAGTTTTTGGCGACATCACAAATGCAAAACAGATAATTTGTAAAATCATGCTTCCAATATAGCCCATCGCAAAACCCTTTGCACTAACCCTGTCTTGGTCTTCAGGGGCAGCAATTTCAGGAAGATAAGAGTTGTAAAAAACGAGGCTACTCCAAAATCCGATACAAGCAATGATTAAACAAGATAAGCCATAGACCAAGTTTGTTTTGTCGAAAAAATACATGGCACTACATGCTATACTTCCCATGGTACAAAAGAAAAATAAGAATTGCTTTTTGTTTCCTTTATAATCGGCAATGGATGAAAGAATTGGTGACATGATGGCAACTATAAAAAAAGCTACAGCCAATGCGTAGTTATAAAGGGAAGTATTTACGAATTCCCTTCCAAAAATCCTAACAGTATCATTTAAAGTTGCATCATTTCCATCGCCTGTCACAGATTCATAATATGCAGGGAAAATGGTAGTGGTAATTACTAAATTATATACGCTATTAGCCCAATCGTACATGGCCCAGCCATTAATTACCTTTTTGGATGCAGTCTGCATAGATGTTTGTTTTGTGTTTTAAAGATAGGGGAAAGAACGCAAAGCGAATAGACCCAAACAAGTCTGTACAGGAGAGAGTAATCAGGGATATTTATTTTAATTGGCCTGTATAAATCAATACCAGCAAAATTATTCCTGCAATAATACGGTACCATCCAAATAGGCGGAATCCATGTTTTTGTAAAAAACCAATGAAGAACTTAATGGCAATAATTGCCACTACAAATGCCACAAGATTACCTATTCCTAAAGCGATAAGGTTATCTTTATTTTTTAATAGTTCAGGGTTTTCTTTGTAGGCTTTTAAAAGTTTATATCCTGTTGCAGCTGCCATTGTGGGTACAGCTAAAAAAAATGAAAATTCAGCTGCAAGTGTTCTGTTTAATTTTTGTTGCATACCACCAATAATGCTGGCAGCACTTCTACTAGTTCCTGGAATCATTGCCAAACATTGCCAAACTCCAATCATAAAAGCTTTCGACAAACTGATCTGTTCATCTCGCTCAACAGTTGGCGCTTTGAAAAGCTTATCAATAAAAAGTAATACAAAACCACCTAATAACAAGGTTATACTAACTGTTAATGGACTTTCCAATAAAGCATCAATCTTTTTAGAGAAGATAAAGCCAAGAATCAAAGCCGGAATTACAGCAACAATTAATTTAATATAAAAATTCCACCTATTTAATGGGAAAAACTTTTTCCAATATATTACAACAACAGACATGATTGCGCCGAGTTGAATAGCAACTTCAAAGAGTTTTGTAAAATCGTCTTTAGCAATACCCATAAAAGAACTTGCTATAATCATATGTCCTGTAGAAGAGATAGGTAAAAACTCAGTTAACCCTTCTACAATTGCAATAATAATGGTGTCGAAAATGGACATGGGCGATACTTTTATTTAGCATTAAAATCTTTGTAAAGCTAAGCTTTCAAAGCAGCATTAATAAAAAAAAGCGATGGGTATCATCGCTTTTTAATAAAATTAATATTTTGATAAAATTAAGCTTTGGACTTCTTAAAAATTGCATAGATCTCAACAATTAATCCTGCTACAATTAAAATTGGAGCAATGGTAATACGAGTAGTACTGTAAACTTCTTTTGTATCAAATACTCGAGGATCAACACTTTTGCCACCACTCATTAAAATAAAACCAAGTGCTACAATTACAGCACCAATTAACATCCAGACTAAATTATCTTTTTCAAAAAGAGGTGCGGTTGTTTGTTTTTTTTGTTCGCTCATCAGAGTTATTTTAGAAATGAAAGGTAATTAGTTATTTGAAAATATACTTTTAACATTTATTAAAACTTGGTTAATAAAGGTCGTCAAGCTTCATCTTAAGATATTTTAAAACTGCACGATGTGTACTAAAAACTGAAATGCCTACCCCTAAAACTATCATACTAAAAAATAAGATCAAAGTAAGGTTGATATCTCTTATGGCTTTTAAGGGCTCAAACTGACTCTCTGCCCATCCTATTAAAGTAAATAAAAGAACAATTGCAATAGCAGAACTAATCAATCCATTGATAATGGCCTGAATATTCATTGGTTTAGATATAAACCCTCTTGTTGCTCCTACCATTTGCATGGTTTTGATCAGGAATCTATTACTAAACATAGCTAATCTGATAGTATTGTCGATACTGAAAATTACGATGATACAAAGCAAAATTGCAATCACTAAAAAAACCAAACCAATTTTAGAAGCACGTTCATTGAGGTTGGTAACAAGGCTTTGTGGATATTGTAATTCTGTGATCTGATTGCCATAAGCTACCATTAGATCCTGAGAAATCTTATAAAGACTGTCTTTATTTACATAAGAAGCTTTTGCATAAAAGTCGATACTTTCTGGCAAAGGATTTGAATCTAAGATCTTAGCCCAATCTTCATTATTTTCTTTATTCCAAATCACTTTAGCACTGCCTTTATCTACATAAACCACTCCTTTAGCATAGGGTTTAGAAGAAATAAATTGTTGAATCTGTCCAATAGTGTCTTTATTCATCGTGCGTAAATAAGCACTCAAACGGATATCTTCTTTAAAAGCATTACCTACTGAACTAATGTTGAGAAATATCCATCCCATGATGCCCAAAAGAAACAAAACAAGCGCAACTCCTACTATACTGTATATAAAACTTGGTTTGCTACGCTTTAAAGAAGATTTACCAACTACGGCCATAATGTTACTTTTTTCCTTTCCCGGATACAATTTCAAGCCGGGTACTGTTAGGCAAATGTAGGCTTTTGCCCGCTAAACACTTACATTTGCAACCATTCAAACCCCGATTTTACATCTGAAAATAGTGCTTTAACCCGTTAAATGGGTTAAAAATATGTTAGGATTGAACATGGGCAAGTATTGAAAACAATTGAACGCTTTTTTAAAATGGAATACGACTTCAGGAAAATTGAGAAGGATTGGCAAAAGAAATGGCAGGATAGCCATGCCTACAGAGTAAGTAATATAAGTAACAAGCCAAAGTATTATGTACTCGACATGTTCCCTTACCCAAGTGGTGCCGGGCTGCATGTGGGTCATCCTTTGGGATACATTGCCTCTGATATTTTTAGTAGGTTTAAACGTCTAAAAGGATTTAATGTCTTGCACCCGATGGGTTACGATGCATTTGGATTACCTGCAGAACAATATGCGATTGAACATGGTGTACATCCTGCAGTGAGTACCCATAAAAATATCGACACGTTTAGAAAGCAATTAGACAATATTGGATTTTGTTTTGATTGGGAAAGAGAGATTCGTACCTGCGAACCCAATTATTATAAATGGACGCAATGGATATTTCTTCAGCTGTTTAATAGTTTCTTTAATCGAAACAAACGAAAAGCCGAACCCATTGAAGTGTTGATTGCTTCTTTTGAAAAAGAAGGGAATAGTGTATATCCTTTTCCTGCTGCAGTTAATTATCAGCCCTCAATTTTTAGTGCAAATGACTGGAAAACATTTTCAGAAAAACAGCAGCAGGAAATTTTGATGAATTATCGCCTTGCTTTTTGTGGTTATGGTGAAGTAAACTGGTGTGAAGCCCTTGGAACCGTTTTGGCAAATGATGAAGTAGTGAATGGTGTGAGCGAAAGAGGCGGACATACAGTAGTGAAAAAGAAATTGCGCCAATGGTATTTACGTATCACAGAATATGCAGATCGTTTGCTGGAAGGCTTGGATAGAGTGGCATTTAGCGATTCGATGAAGGAAATGCAATCCAATTGGATTGGCAAAAGTTATGGTGCCGAAATTGATTTTGCTATTAGTACAACTGCAAGTACAGATACATTAAACCTTAAAGTATATACAACAAGACCCGATACTATTTTTGGTGTTGATTTTATGGTAATAGCTCCAGAGCATGAATTAATCGATCAGATTGCAACAGTTGAACAAAAATCTGAGGTGAATGAATATTGTGCTTATGTAAAAAGTAGAAGCGAAAGAGAGCGACAAGCTGAAAAGAAAATTAGTGGATGTTTTACGGGAGCATATGCTTTGAATCCTTTTAATGGAAAACAAATTCCAATCTGGATTTCTGAATATGTTTTGGCCGGATATGGTACAGGGGCTATTATGGCCGTGCCTTGTGGAGATGATCGGGATTACAAGTTTGCTAAACATTTCAATATTTCTATTACGAACATTATTGGAGATGCTTACAAAACATTATTGGAGATGCTTACAATGGTGAAGAAGCGAACGCTACTAAGGATGCCAAATTACATCATAGTGATTTCTTAAATGGAATTGTGATGCGCGACGCGATTGCTGTTGTGAATCAACGTTTAGAAGAAATGGGGATTGGTAAAGCCAAAGTAAATTATAGAATGCGGGATGCCGCATTTAGCAGACAACGTTATTGGGGTGAACCATTTCCTGTTAAATGGATAAAAGGAACTGCATATCCATTAAATGAAATTGAGTTGCCTTTATTGTTGCCTGAAGTTGAAACATATTCACCAGGACCTGAAGGAGAAGGCCCTCTGGCGAATATACCTGAGTGGGTTGCAAAGGAGCTTGAAACCAATACTATGCCTGGTTATGCGGGAAGTAGCTGGTATTTTTTAAGGTATATGGATCCTCATAATACTGATTCCTTTTGCGATAGAAAAGTAAGTGATTACTGGAATCAGGTTGATTTGTATATCGGTGGAACTGAACATGCGGTGGGGCATTTATTGTATAGTCGTTTATGGACAAAAGCCTTATACGATTTAGGACATATTGGCTTTGACGAGCCATTCAAAAAATTATTGAATCAAGGAATGATTCAGGGGTCCTCAAGATTTGTTTATCGTTTAAAAGGAACGAATGAATATATTTCTCTTGGATTAATTACTGATTTTGAAACGGTTGACAAGTTGCATGTGGATGTAAATATTGTGGACGGAGTGGAACTCGATACAACATCTTTCAAAACCTGGAAACCCGATTTTGCAAATGCTACTTTTCAGTTAGAGGATGGAAAATATATCTGTGGTTCAGAAGTAGAGAAAATGAGTAAGTCGAAATTCAACACGGTAAACCCTGATGAATTGGTACAGAAATATGGGGCAGACACTTTTAGAATGTATGAAATGTTCTTAGGTCCTGTTGAACAAAGCAAGCCATGGGATACCAAGGGTATTGAAGGGGTTCACAGATTTATAAAAAAACTTTGGCGCCTGTTTTATGATGAAATGAAGGGTAAGGTTTGGAATGAAGATGCAGCAACTGCTGAAGAACTGAAAGTATTGCATAAAACCATTCGTAAAACAGAAGATGATACAGAACGATTTAGTTTTAATACAGCAGTAAGTGGGTTTATGATTTGTGTAAACGACTTAGCTGATTTAAAATGCAATAAGCGCTCGGTATTAGAACCTTTGTTGATTTTATTAACTCCTTATGCGCCGCATGTTTGCGAAGCATTATGGGCAGAACTTGGTAACACCGGTTCGATTTTAGATGCCTCGTATCCGTTGTTTGAATCAAAATATGTGGTGGAATCTTCTAAAGAATACCCAGTGAGTATCAATGGACGCGTTCGTACCAATATTAATATCGCCTTGGATGCATCTGCAGAGGAAGTTGAGAAGATAGTATTAGATCATGAATTAGTACAGAAATGGATGGAGGGGAAACCCCTTAAAAAATTCATTTTTGTGAAGGGAAAGATGATCAATGTAGTGATTTAAGAAAACTTGATGATAGTTAAAGCTAAACTGCTCCGAAAGGGGCAGTTTGCGTTTGTGTAAAAATCCATCAAAATCCATCCGCATTTATTACATTGCTGCACCAAAATTTATGCTATGAATTGGAAACATTTATTGCTTTCTGCTTTGGTTGGTTCAACCACCTTAGTAACAAGTGCACAAAAAATTAACTTTAGTCAGGCCGACCTGTTGGCTAATAAACTTCCTAAGAATTTATTAAATAGCCTTCCTCAAGTGGTTAAGTGGGTAGACGATGAACACGTGATTTTAAATCAGAAAATTTATCCAGATACTGCTTTTAAAAAACAGGTATTAGATATTAAATCTGGAAAATTTAGTGATTGGATTGATGGTAACAGTTCAGTGGTGGGTTCTTCCGCTAAACAAATCATTGTAAAAGAGAATGATCTTTTCTTTAAAGAAAATGGAGTGGAAAAAAGATTGACGAATGATAAAGCAGATGAGAAAAATCCAACATTTTCACCTGACAGCAATTTTATAGCTTATACTAAGAATAATAATCTTTATACAGTTAATATTAGTACCGGTAAAGAAAATCAACTAACAACTGATGGTACTAGCACTACCTTAAACGGATGGGCAAGCTGGGTGTATTTTGAAGAGATATTTGGGCGTCCCACGAAGTATCGTGCATTTTGGTGGAGACCTGATAGTAAGCAATTAGCATTCATGCATTTTGATGAAAGTATGATTCCGATGTTCCCGATTTATAATAGTGAGGGTACACATGGATTTGTAGAGGAAACAAGGTATCCGAAAGTAGGAGATAAAAATCCAGAAGTGAAAATTGGGTTTATAAGTCCTGAAGGCGGTGCCACTGTTTGGGCAGATTTTAACGAGAAAGAAGATCAGTATTTTGGCTGGCCGGTATGGAAACCAGGAACTAGTAATCTATTAGTGTATTGGATGAACCGCGGACAGGACAATATGAAAATGTATGATGTGGATCCTACTACAGGAAATAAAAAAGAAATCTATGATGAAAAACAAAAAACATGGATCGATCTTGAAGATCGCGTAAGTGGAAGAGTAAATTTCATCAATAACAATTCTCAGTTTATCATGCAGAGTGATAAAACCGGATGGAATCATTTGTATCTCTATAGCAGCGATGGCACTCTGAAAAATCCTATTACTTCGGGTGAATTTACAGTTACAGGTATCAAGTATATCGATGAGAAAAACAGTACCGTTTATTTCACTGCAAGGAGTCGTGAGAATACAGCCAGAACTGATTTATACAGTGTTAAATTCACGGGTTCTGATTTTAAAAGATTAACATTTGG
>Ga0194037_1000881_pt1 | contig 23069 bp, 21 predicted proteins | sample JunL306m_MetaG_FD_148653 | JGI IMG/M metagenome (GOLD analysis project Ga0194037, IMG submission 148653) | Anoxic zone freshwater microbial communities from boreal shield lake in IISD Experimental Lakes Area, Ontario, Canada - Jun2016-L304-6m | ecosystem: Environmental > Aquatic > Freshwater >...
GTTTTATTTCGTTTTTTAAAACCTGACATAATTATTTGTGTTAAAAAATATAGTATAAAATAACAACTTAAATTATTTATGAAACGTTCAGTATTCAATTTCGTTGCTTTTTTTGCAATTTCGTCAAGTCTTTTTGCTCAATCCACCGATCCGGTTTTAATGACAATCAACGCTAAACCTGTTTCGAAGTCTGAATTCGAATATATTTACAATAAAAATAATTCGAATAATTCATTGGACAAAAAAAGTTTAGATGAGTATGTCGATTTATTTGTAAATTTCAAATTAAAGGTTGAGGAAGCAAAATCTCAAGGAATTGACACCACCAAATCATTTATAACCGAGCTTTCGGGCTATCGTTCGCAACTCACAAAACCCTATCTTACTGATTCAAAAGTTGACGAAGCTGCGCTTTACGAGGCTTATGAACGCTCCAAAGAAGATGTTGATGTTAGCCATATTTTAATTCGCATTCCTCAAAATGCAACACCTGCTGATACACTGAAAGCTTGGAACGACATTAATTCAGTTTACAAACGCCTGCAGAAAGAAGATTTTGCAAAAGTGGCTAAGGAAGTTTCGCAAGACCAATCGGCCGACCAAAACGGTGGACATATCAACTGGATTTCAGCTTTTCGTACCGTATATCCCTTTGAAACAGTGGCTTATAATACCGCAGTTGGTACATATTCAAAACCGGTACGCACAGCTTTTGGCTATCACATTGTCAAAGTTCACGCTCGCCGTCAATCATTAGGCGAAGTATTGGTTTCGCACATCATGGTTTTCACTTCTAAAGGCGAAGAGGCTGTAAACAAAAAAGCAAAAATAACGATTGACTCCATCTATCAACGGATTAAACTGGGCGATGATTTTGGAGTTTTAGCTACTAAACATTCAATGGACAAAGGTTCGTCGGTTAAAAATGGCGAGTTACCTTGGTTTGGTACAGGACGCATGGTACCCGAGTTTGAAAATGCTGCCTTTGCCTTGAAAAATAAAGCTGATATTTCTGAACCCATTTTATCGCCCTATGGCTGGCATATCATTAAATTAATTGATAAAAAAGGATTAGCACCCTATGAAGAATTAAAAGCCGACCTGGAACGAAAAATCAAACGCGACGAACGTGCCAACAGAGGTCAACAAGCTTTTTTGGCAAAATCAAGACTCGAAAATAATTTTAAGTCAAATCTTTCCAATGTAAGTGAGTTTTATGCCATTTTGGGGACTCACAAGCTAAGTGACTCTATATTCATAGCCAATGCTGCCAAATTAAATAAACCTCTTTGTAGTTTTGCGGGTAAAAACTTTTCGCAGGCTGATTTTGCAAAATACCTGAAAAAATACAACAATACCGATAAAAACATAGCATCGGAAATAATTAACGACAAATTTAATGCTTTTGTTGATTCCGAATTACTGTCGTTTGAAGACAGCCAATTAGAAAAAAAATACGACGATTTTCGTAACTTAATGCAGGAATACCATGATGGAATTTTACTTTTCGAAGTAAGCAACCGCGAAGTGTGGGACAAAGCGTCAAAGGACACACAGGGGCTCGACAAATACTTTAAAGCACACAAAGACCAGTATAAATGGGAAAAACCTCACTACAAAGGCTGTGTGATATCGTGCAAAGACAAAGAAACTTTAGATGCTGCAAAAAAAATAGTGAGTAAATCGGCTCCCGATTCCATTGATAAATACTTGCGGGTGAGACTAAATGACAGTATTCAACACGTAAAGGTTGACAAAGGATTGTATGTTCAGGGCGACAATAAAGTTGTTGATAATAAGATATTTAAAACTAAAGACAACTATATTCCGGCTTCGGATTATCCATACACATTTGTGGAAGGTAAATTAATTCAAAAACCTGAAAACTTTGCAGATGTAAGAGGATTGGTAACTGCTGATTATCAAGAGTTTTTGGAGAAAGAGTGGATTAAAAAACTGCGTTCAAAATACAAAGTTAAGGTTGATGAATCTGTTTTGAAATTAGTTAAGAAAAACTAATCATAGGGCTAAACGCAGAAATAATTGTCTGTTAATCAGATAATTATTTCTGCTTTTTTATTTATTAAAATATATTGATGAAAAAACTATTTCACATTTCCTTAATCCTTAGTTTGCTTATTCTGAATGCTTGCTCCAAAAAAAATCAGGATGTAAAAGGAGAACCACTTCTCGAAGTGGAGGGCAAATTTCTTTATCCTGATGAAATACAGCACGTTATTCCACCCAATGTAAACGACACCGATAGCACAGAAATAGCCAAAAGTTATATCCGAAAATGGGTAACTGACGTTTTAATGTATGAAAATGCTAAAAGAAATGTGACCAATAAAGCAGAAATTGAAGAATTGGTTGAAAGTTACCGAAAGTCGCTTACCATTCATCAATATCAACAAAAAATGATTGAACAACGATTGCCTAAAGAGCCATCAGAGGATGATTTAAAGGCATTTTATACACAATACAGTAATCAGCTTATTTTAAAAGAAAACATAATCAAAGGATTGCTATTGATTGTGCCACAAAATGCACCAAAAATTGCCAATGTTCGGGCTTGGGTACAATCTGCCAATGCTAAATCACTCGAAAATATTGAAAAATACAGCATTCAAAATGCCATTAGTTACGATTATTTTGGTGATAAATGGCTGGATTTTACCGAAGTACTTAAAAAAATACCTTTAAAAATTGAAGATCCATCTAAGTTTGTTTCAACCAATCGGTTTGTAGAAACTTCGGACAGTTTGCATCATTATTTTTTGCGCATTGAGTCTTTTCATACCAATGGACAAGTGGAACCCTATGAAATGGCACGTAAACGAATTTCGACAATTTTACTTAATAAACAAAAAGCTGAATTTATTAGCAATTTCGAAGATGAACTTTACAATGACGCTGTGAGCAATGAAACGGTTACTTTTTTTAAAAAGAAACAGACTAAATAATTGCGTTGGGATTAAAAAGAAAGAAGCCTAAACTTGCCCTATTAGTTTGGCATAAATAAAAAGAGATTGAATAAAATCCAATCTCTTTAATTCGATAAATCCAAATATTACAACGAAGAATTAGCCGTAAATAACTTTACCATTTTCGTCTTTGAATTCGTCAAAACTCTTATTATATTGCTCCATGGCACGATAACTCATTGCCATGCTTGAAAATCCTCCATCGTGGTAAAGGTTTTGCATCGTTACTTTACGAGTTAAATCGCTGAACATAACCACGCAATAGTCGGCACAATCGGCTGCAGTGGCATTACCAAGTGGCGACATACGCTCAGAGAAATCAAGTAAACCCTCCATCCCTTTCACACCGCTACCGGCGGTGGTTGGAGTTGGCGATTGAGAAATGGTATTTACGCGCACACTGTGTTCGCGACCATAAATATAACCAAAACTGCGTGCAATCGATTCGAGAATGGATTTGGCATCGGCCATATCATTATAACCAAATACTGTGCGTTGAGCGGCCATATACGAAAGAGCAACCACCGAACCGTAATCGTTAATTGCATTCATTTTCTTGGCAACCTGTAACATTTTGTGGAACGAAATAGCCGATATATCAAGCGTGGTAGTCAGCATATCGTAATCCAAATCATCGTAAGTCCGTTTTTTTCGAACGTTTGGCGACATGCCAATGGAGTGAAGCACAAAATCAATTTTTCCGCCCAGAGCTTCAATGGATTCTCTGAAAACTGTTTCCAAATCTTCAACGCTGGTAGCGTCGGCAGGAATAAGTTTAGCGTTAAGTTTTTCGGCAAGTTCGTTGGTTGTGCCCATTCGTACAGCTAAAGGTGTATTTGATAAAGTGATGATTGCACCCTCTTCTACTACGCGTTCGGCTACTTTCCATGCTATTGACATATCGTTTAACGCACCAAATACGATACCTCTTTTTCCTTTTAATAAATTATTCCCCATTTTTTAATAGTTTGTTGTTTCAAGTCTAAAACATATCATTTTGTAAAATGTTTTAATTAAAAACTAAATTTCTGCACAAAGATACGCAAAATGTGCAATAAATAAAAATTCATGGATTTAGTAAATTTCAAGAATATCCATATTGCCTTGGTATTCAAATAATTATGATTTTGAAAAATAAATAAAAAATTAACATAAATGCTCGTTATGAAGTCGAAATTATTAATCCTGACTGTTGTATTGTTTTTGTTATCGTGTAAAGAAGAAATTCCGAACATGAAACAAAAAATATATTTTGAAATGCACTATATAAATAATGCCTGGTTGCCCCAAAGCTCCGGTTATTTAATTGATTCACTTGGTAATGTGCTCACATTTAAATGGGTAGAAGTGTTTCATGAGTGGAATGAACCCGATTCGACAGGCTATATTTCTGCTGTAAATATGGATAAAAACATTGCATTTTGCCAACGGTCAAGCACTCATATCAATTCGGACACCCTGAAGTATTTTGTCGGTAAAATTTATGCTGCATCCAAAGGAACAATATCAAAACCACAAATGCAAATGGCTGATTTTGGTGACATTCGATATTCCGCATTTATTTATGATGAAAAAACGAACCGCTATAAAGAAGTGTTTATCAGGTTGTACGGCGATTTAATGAGTGCCAATAACTCTTCCGAAGCGAATGAAATCTATCAATGGATGAATAGAATTGGGAAATTAACGAATTGAACTAATTTAATCAATAAAATTGAAATTCATTTTTTGGCACAACTGTTGTCAGAGTAATACATCAATGGAATTTGACTATTCTAAAGCTTAGTCCGTTAATTATTGCTAATAATAATTTTTCATGTTCAATAATTGAACTACTTTTGCGTTCAAAATAATATAAGAATTCACTGTTTTAAAATCTCAACCGTTCAAAAAATAAACTTAAAATAACTCTTTATGAACTTATTAACCGTATTACTTCAATCCACAACTAATTTAGCCCCCAATTCTACAACAGCTGTGGTACTTACCAACGAAAATTATTTTCAATTATTAATGAAAGGTGGTTGGATTTTAGTTCCACTTTTTATGCTTTTTTTCTTGTCAATTTACATGTTTATCGAACGATGGATTACAGTTAGCAGCCTTGGTAAAACCGATTCTATTTGGTTTACCAGAATAAGTGAATTGGTTGCCGACAAAAAAATAGATAAAGCAATTAAGTTTTGTGCCGAAAAACCGACTTCATACTCCAAAGTGCTGTCAGCAGGTTTAGAGGCTGCCGAACATGATGATATTGAAATACAGGATGCCATGCAAAGTGAGGCTCGTCAGCAAATTTCGGCTCTGGAGCGAGGTATGAATTATTTGGGAATTACAGCTTCTATAGCCCCAATGCTAGGATTTCTTGGAACTATTTTCGGAGTAATTAAAATTTTTTATAACATATCAGTTACCAATGATTTGAATATTGCAAATATTTCGGATGGTCTTTATCAAAAAATGATTTGCTCCGGAGCCGGGCTTTTTGTAGGTATTATAGCCTATTCGGGTTATTATATACTGAATGGCAGGATTGACAAAGTGGTGGTGAATATTGATAAATATTCGAACAACTTGCTCAAAGATATTCGAAATTACAAAAGAGCAGCTAAAGTATAAATTATTTGTAATCATGAAAATAGAACGCCGAAAATTAAGAACTGCCGAAGTTTATACCGCTTCGCTCAACGATATTATGTTTTTCCTGTTGCTGTTTTTCTTAATCATTTCAACACTGGTTACTCCTGCCACTATTCGGGTATTGTTGCCAAAATCTCAAACTTCCGAAAATCAAGTTGTTAAAAAACAGATTAGTCTTACCATTACAGCCGAACATACTTATTTTGTTGATAATAAACAAGTTGAATTTAAAGCCATTGAACCCGAACTGGCTAAGCTAATTGCAAAAAAGACCAATAGCGAAGATTTGATTGTATTATTACATGCCGATAAAACGCTCAATTTGCAGGATGTGGTAAGCGTAATTGACATTGGAAATAAATTGAAAGTAAAAATGGTGTTGTTTACTCAGAAAGAGAAGAAGTAATTCGGGGGACGAGAAAATGAATAAGAAATGAATGATAAAAGTTGGAAAGAAGACGCAGTAAAGGCTTCACGCACATTGAACCTGATTGACGATGAAACGATTAATCAGGTTTTACTGGCTTTAGCCGATCAGGCAATTGCTCAAACTGAACTGATTTTAGCTGAAAATGCCAAAGACCTGGCTGCCATGGATAAATCTAATCCTATGTTCGACAGGCTGTTGCTTAGCAAGGAACGTATTGCCGGAATAGCCGCCGATATTCGGAATGTTGCCACATTGACATCACCGCTTGGCAAACAATTAATGGCAACCGAACGTCCCAACGGAATGCAAATCAGCAAAATAACCGTCCCTTTTGGGGTGGTTGGAATTATTTACGAAGCGCGCCCAAACGTAAGTTTCGATGTTTTTTCGCTTTGCATTAAATCGGGAAATGCCTGTGTCCTAAAAGGTGGGACCGATGCACATAACTCTAATTCTGCTATTGTAAAAGTAATTCAATCAGTTTTGGAAAAATTCGGGTTGGATAAACATATCGTTACACTACTTCCTGCCGGACGTGAAGCCACTGCCGAATTGATGAATGCCGTTGGATTTGTGGATGTTATCATTCCACGTGGAGGTAAAGGTTTAATAGATTTTGTACGCGATAATTCTCGCATTCCGGTAATTGAAACCGGTGCCGGCATTTGCCATACTTATTTTGATGAATTTGGTGATTTGGAGAATGGCAAAGCGATTATTTTTAATGCCAAAACCCGAAGAGTAAGCGTGTGTAATGCGCTTGATTGTTTGGTTATCAATGAAAAGCGATTGACCGTTTTGCCAGCACTTTGTCAGAAACTGGCTGAAAAAGAAGTGATTATTTACGCAGATGAAAAAGCTTATGGCATTTTGAATGGTAATTATCCGGCACATTTGTTGCAAAAAGCTACTGAAGAAAGTTTTGGTATTGAATTCCTCGATTACAAAATGTCAATTAAAACTGTTGAAAACATTGAAAGTGCTGTAAATCATATTAGTAAGTATAGTTCAAAACACAGTGAATGTATTGTCAGCGAAAACGAATTTCAGATAAATCTGTTTGAAAAAACTGTGGATGCTGCCTGCGTTTATAGCAATGTTTCAACCGCATTTACCGATGGCGCACAATTCGGTTTAGGTGCAGAAATAGGAATTAGCACCCAGAAATTACATGCCCGTGGACCTATGGCACTGCAGGAGCTTTGTTCGTATAAATGGATTGTTAAAGGAACTGGACAGATACGGTAAATAGCATAATTTGAAATTGAGTATAAACTAGAACAACAATACTTTATTGGAAAATTAGTTCGAATTTTTAAAAATATAGGGCAATTTTAGTTCTATATTTAGTGTTTTGGGTATGTATTTTTACATTATTTCTAAAATAATTTAGCTCAAATGTTTGATTATCAAAAATAAATGCTTTTCTTTGTACCGAAAAGAAAGTGTATTTTTTCGAATGGTTATTCTCGTCTCACCTTTTCAAGGACCGAAATTGCTTTAACCTCGTTTGTCTATGCTGTTCTTGAGAACAATTTATTCAATTTTTTTTATTATTATTTTATGAACATTTACGTAGGTAACTTAAGTTACAAAGTTCGCGAAAACGACCTTCAGGGCGTTATCGAAGAGTATGGTGCAGTAGAATCTTGCAAAATTATCAAAGATCGCGAAACTGGAAAATCAAAAGGATTTGCATTTGTAGAAATGGCTGACGATGCAGCTGCTGCAAAAGTAATCGAAGAATTAAACGGTGCAGAATTTGATGGCCGCTCAATGGTTGTTAAAGAAGCTCGTCCAAGAAACTAAGATTTTATTTCGAAGGAAAAAATGTAAAACTTCTGTTATCGAAAGATAATAGGAGTTTTTTTGTAAGCACACAGTCTATTATGTTGAAATTCAAAGGGTTATTTGCCCAAAGTAGTATCATTTCCAAATTGATACTGCTTTTAGGTGCAACCTCCATTCTATCTGTCTTTGCATTGGCAGCTTGGCTTGTATTGTTTAAAGGAAATACTGCTGATATCAATTCACTTAAATGGGGACAAATGCTTCAATCCGTTGCTATGTTTGTTCTACCACCTTTTGTTGTTGCTTACTTATGGTCTGAAAATCAGCTTATTTCTCAGAACCATAGGCTAAAATTAAAATGGCTTGATTTGGTTTCAGTTGTGGTTTTCATGATATTAATAATTCCTGCAATAAATCTGCTCGGAGATTTGAATCATCATTTGCAATTACCAAAGGCCTTATCTGGATTTGAAAACTGGATGAAAGCTTCCGAAGTGCAGGCTACTCAGTTTACCGAAAAGCTTCTGAATGTGAAAGATATTAAGGGTTTGATTTTCAATGTATTTCTTATAGCCATTATTCCGGCATTTGGTGAAGAATTATTTTTTAGGGGAACATTACAAGCTATATTGAAAGACTGGAAAGGTGTAAAATTAGCTATTTGGCTGTCGGCAATTATTTTCAGTGCCATTCATTTACAGTTTTATGGTTTTGTGCCACGTATGTTGCTTGGTGCTTTTTTTGGGTATTTGCTGTTTTGGAGTGGCAATATCTGGCTTCCTATTGCAGCCCATTTTATCAATAATGTTCTTGCAGTGCTTTTCTACTATTTCAAATTTAACGGTTATCAATTACCTGATATTGATACAATTGGCACGGGTAACACGCTTTGGCTCGGAATTACCAGTGGAACTCTTGCTGTTTTAGCTATTTTTTTTCTGAAGAAGAAACTTTATCAAGCGACTTAGAAATATTATTTTTTGGTTGGTTGCCACTGATAAGCACCCATATCGGGTTTATTGCCAATCAGCCGGTTATTTCCATTCAAGTCCAGTGGAAACATGGCTGCAATCGTTGGGTCTGCTTTAGCGCGTACAGGTGATATGGAATCGGGCATAAAATTGAAAAATATTTTCTTTTCAATGTCTAATCGAGCGCTTTTAAACAGCAAACTATCTTTTTTATTATACCAACGGATATTGCTAAATTGAGTTAGTTTTAACGAATCGGGTTTGCGAATATAACAGTGGTCGAAAACGCCGGGATACTGATCCAAAAAGCGGCTGGCAAGGCTGAGTTCATTCTCCAGGTTTCCGCTTATTATACAGTTCCTAAACTCGGTTTGCATAGGTGCTACGCGGTTCATGTTCATAATCATCAGTGCAGGTGATTTGTCACGCAAAACAGGTTGAATGTTAGTTCTATCAAAATAATTTACAATTGTACTTTGTAAAAAGGTGTGTTTACCTCCACTCAGATACACGCTATAACTGCTTGAATTTGAAATTTCGGAATTTGTAACTTTTACATTTCCATTTTGCACTACCAATCCGTAAAGCATAAAATTATGAATTCTTGAATCAGCAATTTCAAGGTTTGGTATTTTGCTTCTGTCGTTGTTTGAATAATATATACCTACATATCCACTATTCATCAGCACATGACGAAAAATGTGATTACCACCATTCCAAAGTAAATATATTCCGCCCCACTGCCCTGCTACAAGGTTATAGGCAAATGGTGTGGCATATTTAATATTGTCGAGCCTATCGCCTCGCAATAAGATTGGCTGATCGGCGGTACCTTCAGCTTTCAAATTTCCATACACAATTAAGTTGGCGTTATTATGAAAATAAAGCTTGCATCCGGGCTTTAAGCTCAGTGTTTTAGCTGTATCAACTGCCAGATATCCAAAAACTAAATATGGTTTTTCGGAAGTAAGCGTACTATCGTTATGAATATATTTATTACGGAGAATTTTCATATCCTGACCATAAGCCTGAAGTTTTACTTTTTGATAAACTCCGTTGGTTTGGAATAAGATAGAATCTTGAATAAAAATTGGCGAATTAGAATTTTGCGGATTTACGGTTACTGCCACAAAAATATACATGCTGTCTTTGGCTCGAATAGTTATGTTATCAAATTGATTATCAGCATTCAAACTTCCATCTAAATTAATTCTAAATGCAGAGTTTTTTCCGCCTACAATTCCTAAATGACTTATCTTCAGCGCATAATTGTTTCTATTGTAAATCATAATCTTCGAGGTGGCACTACCAATTGTTGTAAATACGGTATCGAAGGTAAGCGTGTCTTTTGAAAATGATAACTTATCTTTTGGGTTGGTCGAAACTATATCGTCGGTACACGAAACGAAAATCACTGAAGTAATTACAATTACAATGGCAAATAAACGTGCTATAAAGCGGATTAGAAATGATAACATGCTATAATAAAGGGATATTTATGATTGAAGTATTGTTTGTTTTCAGTTGCAAATTTACGCTAAAAGATTACTTTATCATAATAATGAATTATATTTGTACTTTAAATTTTAAAACTTTTACACAAATGGCAAGTCGCAAAAAACTGAAAAGTACAATAAAGTTTGTTTCGTCGGAATTAATTACTGATATTTATTTTCGATGTCTGATGTCTAAATCCATTGATAACCAAAAAGTTGACTCATTAGTTGTTGATATTATGGCTACATGCACTGAATTTGTTTTGCGTGTAAATCGCCCCGATGGAAAAAACAATTCAAAACTGGTAAAAGCATATTTTCGTAAATTATTTTCAGATTGGCAGCTTGCTATGGATAAGACGATTAAAGAAATTGAAAATCTATAAGTTTAGCGGATTTATTCAAAATTAAAAGTCAAAGTCAACATTCTGGATGTTAATTTTGATAATGCTTTGGAAAACAGTTGATTATCAGCATTCAAACTGCCGGCATTTCGTTGAGATAAAGGTACAAACATATCGTTAAAACCGATGGAATATTTAATTTCCGGGCAAAGTTTGAAAAACGAAAAATACAGATCACAACCCACACCAAATTCAGTATAAAAATCAATTGGTTTTAACAGTACAGGTTTGTTCGTATCAGTACCCAAATCAATGTAAGCTCCTCCACCCCAAATTAAATATGGTCTGTAATTATTTTTTCGTTCAGCACTGTATTTCAGATAGATAGGCATACAAACAGGGATGGATTGAATAGTTAAAGATTTAGTTGAAATTCCATTAATTGAATAACTTAATTCTCTTGCCCCAAATTGTAGTGTAGGGTTAAACCGAAGGTTCAAATACCTGTTTATTCGTAAATCAGTAATAATTCCAACCGAGAATCCCGGGCTAAGAGTAGAAACACGAGCATCGTAAACGTTTGAAGCAATAGAATCGCGGCTTGCTGTTACCCCAAAATCCATGGTATTGAAGCCAAGTGAGAATCCAAAATGAAAAGGTTTTTGATCCACGTAAGTCAAATTGCCCTGAGACAGCCCTTTAAAGACAATACTACTTAAAAATATACAGAAAATAAATCGATTCATTTGTAAAAATCTTTTTTTGTAATGCTAGCATACAAACGTAAATGAATGTTGATTATTGCCTATTATGTCAATTCATTTATCTGATTAGAATTGATTTAGAAATTCATTTATCGTATTTTTAGGAAATGCAAAAGAACGAAATTAATTTCTAATTACCATGCTCTTTTTTTTATATTTAGCCTTTCCAATTTGTATATTTCGAGAATAGTTTTTAGATTTGTAGCCTAACTGAAAAAATATTGCAATGAAACCCGAAGCAAAAGACCAACGTTCGCTTTTTCCTGAAGAGTGTTTACTGCGTGAAATAGCTCGTCAACCAAGACTTTCAATTGGAATTCCGAAAGAAAATAATGAAATTGAAACTCGTTTGGCACTAACACCAGAAGGCGTTGCAATTGTGACTGAAGAAGGCCATAGTGTATATGTACAACGCGGTGCTGGTGAATCAATGTCATATTCTGACTTACAATTCAGTGAAGCCGGTGCATTTATGGTTGATGATGCCACTGAAGTATTTAATGCTGATTTAGTGTTGAAAATCGCTCCGCCAACCATTGATGAATTAAACATGATGCAAGACCGTTCAAGCATATTTTCGATGTTACAATTAAGCAATTTGTCTGCTGATTGTATTCAGTTGATGATGAAGAAAAGGATGAATGCCATTGCTTACGAATTAATAAAAGATGAACAAAAAAGTTTTCCGGTGGTAAGTTCAATATCAGAAATTGAAGGAAATACTGCCATTGCTGTGGCTGCAGAACTGATGAGTAATGAACGTGGCGGGAAAGGAATTTTACTGGGAGGAATTGCAGGAATAACTCCTACCGAAATTTTGATACTTGGAGCTGGAATTACCGGTTCGGTAGCCGCTCGAACTGCACTTTCGCTCGGCGCTCAAGTTAAAATATTCGATCATGATATAAATAAACTTCGCAAAATTCAACATTATTTAGGGCAACAGGTTTTCACATCGGTTATTCAACCTTCAGTGCTTTTTAAAGCGCTTGCAACTGCCGATGCTGTTATAGGTAATTTACGCTATATAAATGGCTCTGAGCGATTTATGGTGTCGGAAGAATTGGTAAAAACAATGAAAAAAGGAGCCATAATAATAGATATGAGCGTTGATCAGGGTGGCTGTTTTGAAACTTCTGAATGTCGAACTTTGAAAAATCCGGTATATCAAAAACATGGCATAATTCATTATTGTGTCCCCAATATCTCGGCAAGGGTAGCTCGAACTTCATCCATGGCATTGAGCAATATTTTTGCTCCAATACTCTTAAAAATAGGCAATTCGGGTGGAATTAAATCAGCAATCAACGAAAGTTCCGGTTTTAGAAATGGTGCCTATATTTTTGGTGGAATATTAGTGAATCGCTTAATAGGAGAGTATTATGGAATTTCAACCAATGATATCGGGTTGTTGTTGGCCGGATATTAACCAAGAATAATCAGGTATTTATATTTAAGGGTTTAGGTATTTTTTTGTATATTTGTGGCTTGGCCGCCCAATGGCAAACCAAGTATTTAGTCACTTTAGTTGTTTATTAACAGTTTCAATTGTCATCTGAATTACATGTCTCAAACTTACACCGAATTGCCTTCCGAAGATGATCAGATTCAACAGGAATTTGAAGCGTTGCTTGATGAATACCGAAAAACAAATCATCGGCAGAAAATAGAACTAATTACTAAAGCATTTAATTTTGCCAAAAATGCCCACAAAGGCATTAAAAGACGATCAGGCGAACCATATATTATGCATCCATTGGCTGTGGCAAGGATTGTGGTAAAAGAAATTGGCTTGGGTTCAACTTCCATCTGTTCGGCTTTACTTCACGATGTGGTTGAGGATACTGACTATACAATTGAAGATATTGAAAATCTGTTTGGGGCTAAAATCGCTCAAATTGTAGATGGGCTTACTAAAATCTCAGGTGGAGTTTTTGCAGAAAAAGCTTCCGAGCAGGCCGAAAATTTTCGCAAGTTGCTCATTACCATGTCTGAAGATATCAGGGTAATTTTGATAAAAATTGCTGACAGGCTACATAATATGCGAACGTTGGGCTCAATGCCGCCTGCCAAACAATTTAAAATTGCCGGCGAAACTCAATATATTTATGCTCCACTAGCCCACCGACTAGGATTATTTGGAATAAAAACTGAACTTGAAAACCTTAGCTTTAAGTTTGAACATCCCGATACTTTTAAAGAAATTGAAGACAAACTGGCTGTAGATGAAACTGCCCGTAAGCTTTTTTACAAAGAATTTTCTGACCCAATACATAAAAAACTAACCGAAATGGGCTATGAATTTACACTTCGAGCCCGCATTAAATCGGTGTATTCCATTTGGTTGAAAATGACCAATCGCAATATCCCATTCGAAGAAGTTTATGATATCCTGGCTGAACGAATAATATTTAAACCCCGTGAAGATTTAAGTGAGAAGGACCAATGCTGGATGCTATATTCAGCAATTACAGGCATTTATAAACCACATCCCGAACGCATCCGCGACTGGATAAGTACGCCAAAAGCCAATGGGTATGAAGCGCTTCATGTTACGGTAATGGGGCAAGGTGGTCGATGGGTAGAAGTCCAAATTCGAAGCCAACGGATGAATGACATTGCCGAAAAAGGACTTGCTGCCCATTGGAAATACAAATCGGGCGAAAACGATGAATCGGAGCTTGATAAATGGCTGAAAACCATAAAAGAACTGCTCGAACATCCTGAACCGAATGCCATTGATTTTATGGATACCTTTAAGTTGAATCTTTTTGCTTCGGAAATTTTCGTATTCACACCCAAAGGTGAAATTAAAACCATAGCACAGGGTGCTACAGCACTCGATTTTGCATATACAGTTCACTCAGAACTTGGAAATCATTGCATTGGCGCAAAAGTAAATCACAAACTGGTACCGCTCAATTACAAACTCAATAGTGGAGACCAAATTGAAATTCTGACATCAAAAAAACAAACCCCTCAGTTAGAATGGCTTGAATTTGTTACCACCGCCAGAGCCAAAACAAAATTAAGGAATATATTTAAAAAAGAAGATAAAACCTTTATTTCCGAAGGTCAGAAATTGATTGAAGAAGCATTGAAAAAAATAAATTTAATGACCGATAACGAAAATATTGTTCCCATTTTGCGTCATTTTAATATTATGCAGCGAAATGAACTCTATTTACAAGCCGGAAAAGGAGTGTTGGATTTAAAAGAAATTGAACGAATCTTTTTTAAGCCAAAACCCGAAAATGTTATTGTAAAATACCTAAAAATGCCTTTTGGAGTTTTAACCGACAACAAACAAGCACAATCCGTTCCAATTGATAGTAAAGTGGATCGAAAAAGAACCATTAAACTAACTGAAGAAAATGCCGGAAAAACCTTTATTTTGGGTGAATGTTGTCGCCCAATACCAGGCGACGATGTGCTTGGATACGTAGATGAATCAGAAAAAATTATAGTACATAAGCGTCAATGCAAAGAGGCTTCAAAACTCAAAAGCAGCTTTGGTGAGCGTATTGTTACCGTGGACTGGGCAACTCACAAAGTGCTTTCGTTTGTTGAAATACTTGAAATTAAAGGCATTGATAAAAAAGGAGTATTAATTGAAATCCTAAAAGTTGTTTCAGAAGGATATGGAGTTAATATTAAAAAAATGAACATTGAAACAAACGCAGGAATGTTTGTTGGAAGATTTTTTATTTACGTTCATGACACCGAAGATATCAATAACCTTTGCAAGAATATTATAAAAATATCAGAAATAAAATCTGTTCAACGGGTGCAGGAATAATCCTGAATTTTTCATAAAAAAAGGTCGAACAAATTAATGTACGACCTATAATCCGTGGGCGTTGACGGATTCGAACCGCCGACCCTCTGCTTGTAAGGCAGATGCTCTGAACCAGCTGAGCTAAACGCCCGATAACAAAAAATCAAAATAAAATTGTGGGCGTTGACGGATTCGAACCGCCGACCCTCTGCTTGTAAGGCAGATGCTCTGAACCAGCTGAGCTAAACGCCCGAATTTTTGTATTCGGATTGTAATACTTTACTTCAAAAGCGTTGCAAAGATACTGCTTTTTTTATATTGTACAAGTGCTAGAAATGATAAATTGTAACAATTAGACTTTAATTGATATTTTAACTAGTTAAGTTGTTGTATGTCAGTTGCTAATGCAAATCCAATAAAATTAACTGTTATTTTTACTATCCAATAAAAAACTGTACCTTTGCACCCTCAAAATATTTGCACCCGTTATTCAGCTTTGAGAAAACCTGAATAAAATTAAACCAAATGGAATGTAAATATCTAAATTTTAGATATAAGTAAATTATGGGAAATATTGTAGCAATTGTAGGTCGACCCAATGTCGGAAAATCAACACTTTTTAATCGCTTAACCAAAAGCAGAAGAGCGATAGTAAATGATGAAGCAGGTACCACACGCGACCGCCAATATGGCAAATGCGAATGGGAAGGGCGTGAGTTTTCGGTAATTGATACCGGAGGCTGGGTTATTAATTCGTCGGATGTTTTTGAAGATGAAATAAAACGACATGTTGTGTTGGCTATTGAAGAAGCTGATGTTATTTTGTTTTTAGTGGATGTGCAAAATGGTATTACTGATTACGATTTGGAAGTAGCACAGATATTACGTGGTCATACAAAACCCGTTTTATTGGTTTCAAACAAGGCTGACACTTTTGAGTGGCAATTTCAATCGGCTGAATTTTATAAATTAGGGCTGGGAGAGCCCTATTTGATTTCGGCTATTAATGGACTTGGAACTGGCGAATTTTTGGATAAATTGTTGACTTATTTTAAACCTGATTTTTCGGAAGATGTTGACGACGAATTGCCTCGCTTTGCTGTTGTGGGAAGGCCTAATGCAGGAAAATCATCAATTGTGAATGCATTTATAGGCGAAGAACGAACCATAGTTACTGATATTGCAGGTACAACGCGTGATTCAATTTATACCCGGTTTAATAAATTTGGATACGATTTTTATTTAGTGGATACAGCAGGGATTCGAAAAAAAGCTAAAGTTAATGAAGATTTAGAGTATTATTCGGTGGTTCGTTCCATTCGCGCTATCGAAAATTGTGATGTATGCATACTTATGATTGATGCTACACGAGGCTTGGAAAGTCAAGACCTAAATATCTTTTCATTGATTCAAAAAAACAAAAAAGGCTTGGTCATTTGTGTTAATAAATGGGATTTGATTGAAAATAAAGAATCCAATGATATTAAAGAATTTGAAAAGAAAATTCGCGAACGCTTAGCGCCTTTTGTAGATTTTCCAATAATATTTACATCGGCTGTAACCAAACAACGCATACTTAAAGTACTCGAAACAGCTGTAGAAGTATATGTCAACAAACAGCGTAAGGTTCCAACAGCAAAGTTGAATGAATACATGTTGCCAGCCATTGAGAATTATCCTCCTCCGGCTTTAAAAGGCAAGTTTATACGTATTAAATATGTAACACAATTGCCAAATACTCAGATACCTACATTTCTGTTTTTTGCCAATCTACCTCAATACGTTAAAGACCCTTATCGTCGGTTTCTTGAAAATAAAATTCGAGCAAAATACGAATTTAGCGGCACACCGATACAGATATTCATTCGTCAGAAATAAAAAAAGGAGCAATTTTGCTCCTTTTTTTATTTCATCAATCTAATGAATTAAAACCCACTGTAAACAACTTTTAATCTCATTGGCGAAGTGCTATTACTGCCGCTCCGCAGAGTGGCTGCACTCATCAGAAACTGTTGTTTAACAGAATTTATCGATGTAGTACCACTCGAATTTGTGGTTGAACCTACTGCTACTGGTATCAATCGAAAGTTTAATTCAGAATCAGTACCCTTCAATTCATTAGCTATAAGTTTACTTACATTAAATGAATAATAATGATCATATACATTGCTTGTTCCGTCACGAAGTGAAGTTGTATACTGAGCTAATACAGAGCTAGTTTCAGTTGGCAATTCTTTATTGTTAAAAAAGTTTTGAATTTCAGATTCTTTAATAAGCAATACATATTTTACGATAGGATGTAATATCGTGTCTTGTTCGGTTTCATCAACTTCAACCCTAAGTGTTGCGCTATTTATAGTTAACGTTTTCCCCGGAACTGCTTTCTTTAATTTATTTCTTACATTATCTAACGATAATTTTACCCCTGTATGCAAATTAGCCGGTGACGACATGTAGTTTAATTGACTGTTATTTAGTGAAATAGAGCCTCTGTTAGGATGTTGAATTCTATTTACCTGACGCACCCATCCATTCGCCGGAAATGGAATCTTATCTTTTACAGTAGCAATGGAATCGCCTCCAGCAATATTCTTAGTTTTGTAATTGGAATGATAATAATAAATCATATTTATCGATCCGATATTGAGTAGTGTAGAAGCTCCAAACTGTGTGCTAATATACATTCCACCAAAATACTTGCTGAAAATATTATCCGAAGTATAATGAGTTTCATTTCGCAGTCCTTTTACAAACACGCTGTTGGTATCAAGCCTGAATTCAATTGATTTAGTGGCACTTGAATTGGCACCGGCACTAATTATCCGTTCGCCAAGTTTGTTGGAAAGTGATGAATAATTGAGCGGATTAAGATTAGATGGATAAATTCCGGAATAAATAAAGGTACTTTTATCCATTTCGTAAATGTTAATATCCAACGATTCGGTGGTACTGCCAAAACAGCTGTTGTAAAATAAAATTATTTTAGCTGAATCTACTTTAGCATTTGGTGGAAATTTAAAACCTTCGGGACAATTAACTTGAGCCAAAATATCAGCTGTAGTAGTCCCAAATTTAGGATCGTAAAAACTACCGAGCAAAAACGAATCGGGCTTTGATATTATTGAATCTACCACTATAGTTTTACTTGATAAATGAAATGTATCTGCACCTACTGAAATTAAGTCAGATTGCGACTGAAGTCCTTTACCTAAATCGGAAAAGTTATCCGTACACGAAGTAATTGTGAAAAAGCTTACTAAAAGAATTAAAATTAGGGGATAAGATTTCATCTGTTTGTAATTGTTTTTTTTATTGTCGGATGGAACTCGCAAAACTAAATTTAAACATTAGCCTATGGCTCAAAAATTGTTTGAATTTTGTTATGTTCGTTTCATGTAATTTCAAAAAATAAAGTTGACTAATTGGATGTTTAAAACATTAAATATTATCGTAGAAATTTACATAATTATCAGCGTAGTCTTCATCGGCAGAATAAGGCAAAAATTTTAACTTTTTAGATGTCACATAATTAAGTACTTCTTCATTTACTTTTGGACTTGATTGAATAACCGCATCGGAATAATCAATGGCAAGCTTTGATAGCGCCACAAAATCTATTACTTTGTCTTTTACTTGTACCAAATGGCGTTTTTCTATTCCTTCCAACAGCAGTCGTTCGGAAAACAAGCTCCGGAAAGGCTTTTTAAACTCATCGGCAAAAAGTGAATACACAACTTTTGAATGTTTAAAAAACGGATCATCATTGTATGCTTTTTTAATATATAATGGCGCTAAAGCAGTCATCCATCCCTGACAATGTATTACGTCAGGCGTCCAACGAAGTTTTTTTACCGTTTCCATCACGCCACGAACAAAGAAAATTGTACGTTCATCATTATCATCAAATTCCACATCATTTTCATCGGCAATTGTGTTTTTTCGATGAAAATAATCCTCATTATCAATAAAATAAACCTGCATACGGGCAGATTGAATGGAAGCAACCTTTATGATTAACGGATGATCCGTGTCGTCTATTATTAAGTTCATCCCCGACAATCGAATCACTTCGTGAAGTTGATTTCGACGCTCATTAACTGCACCAAATTTTGGCATAAAAGTTCGTGTTTCTCGTCCACGGTCTTGTACAGCTTGAGGCAAGTATCTTCCCATATTAGATAATTCAGATTCAGGTAAATACGGAAATATCTCTTGCGAAATATACAACACTTTAGTAACTTTTTGTTTCATGCTCTTCTATTCAGTGCTTTAATGAAAACTTTTCGGAATGCAAAGATATATAAAAAAAATTGGAATTAAACAAGCCCTAAAGCATTGAATGTTAAGCTGACTTAGATAGATTTGATTTAATATAAAAGGTATAAACATTCAAAAAATAGGTATATGCCTAATATACAATTAATTAGAATGAGTTTATGTGTGAATATTTAATTTACAACCGTGAGCTATTTATAGAAGTTTAACCATGAAATAAACCACCGAATTATTATTCTATTTATGTTAATTGGAGTATAAACAGCTATTACTTTATCTCTAAAAATACATGTAGGGCAGATATGCCATCAGTTAATGAATGAATATACAAATAAGTTTTAGTACTTTTGTACCCTATTCGTATTTTAATAATTCGCTGTAATCAGCATTCAAATTTCCAATTTTATAGGGCATGGAAATAATATATCAAAAAGCCAGAATGGAGGCTGAAATTGCTGCATTAAAAACGACCGGAATGTCTATTGGTTTTGTTCCAACCATGGGTGCATTGCACGATGGGCATTTGGCACTAGTTTCGCAAGCGGTGGCTGAAAACGATAGTTGTATTGTCAGTATTTTTGTGAATCCTACGCAATTCAATAATGCTACCGATCTTGAAAAATACCCCCGTGACCTAAGCCACGATGCAGCAATGTTAGAAAGAGCAGGTTGTAAAATTCTTTTTGCTCCAATGTCGGACGAAATTTATACGGAAACTGAAATAAAAGCTCGTTTTGAATTCGATTTTGGAGGGCTGGATAAGGTAATGGAAGGAAAATTCCGTCCCGGTCATTTCAATGGAGTAGTTCAAATTGTGAGTAAATTGTTCAGTTTGATACAGCCGAACAAAGCCTATTTCGGAGAAAAAGATTATCAGCAATTAGCCATCATTCACAGAATGAATGAGTTGTTTAATTACAATGTGGAAATAGTTGATTGTCCCATAATTCGTGAGGCTGATGGCTTGGCCATGAGCAGCAGAAATCAACGTTTATCTTTTGAACAACGGAAAAATGCAGCCAAAATATCCGAAGTTCTGTTTGAAAGTCGTAACTTTGCAGCTCAAATTAAAATTTCAGAACTCACAGACTGGGTTATTGGCCGTATAAACAAAGTTGACGGTTTAAATGTTGAATACTTCGACATTGTGAATGCTAAGACTTTGCAAACCATACAATCGTGGAATGAACCTTCAATAGCTTGTATAGCAGTGTTTTGTGGAGAAGTTAGACTCATTGATAATATTAAATACTAACAATGGTTGAGAATCAATATTTGAAAGTAAATCAAAAAGAAATCTTAACTTTCAACTTAAAATTATGTATGTACACGTTGTAAAGTCAAAAATCCATCGCGTCTCAGTTACTGAAGCCAATTTAAACTATATCGGTAGTATTACCATTGATGAAGATTTGATGGATGCTGCCAATGTAATTGCCAATGAGAAAGTGAGTATTGTTAACAATAATAATGGCGAGCGATTGGAAACCTATGTAATTCCCGGTAAACGTGGCTCGGGCGTAATTTGCCTGAATGGTGCCGCAGCCCGTAAAGTTCAGCCTGGCGATATTATTATCATTATGGCTTATGCAATGATGGATTTTGAAGAAGCAAAAACATTTAAACCTGCCATTATTTTTCCGGATACTGCTACTAATCGCATTATTTAAGCCTGATTAATTGACACATGAAAGTCGTAATTATTAAATACAATGCAGGAAATATTCGTTCGGTGCTTTTTGCCTTGGATCGGATTGGTGTTAATGCAATTGTTACTGATGATCATGACGAAATTCGATCGGCCGACAGGGTTATTTTTCCTGGTGTTGGCGAAGCTTCATCGGCAATGAAATACCTGAGTGAAAAAGGATTAGACAAACTAATTTGTTCGCTCACGCAACCAGTATTGGGAATATGCCTCGGAATGCAACTTATGTGTGCATATTCTGAGGAAAACAATACTCAATGTTTGGGGATTTTTGACCAACAAGTTAAACTTTTTCCTCAAAGTGGATTAAAAGTTCCACAAATTGGTTGGAATAATATCGGTGCTTTAAAGTCAACATTATTCAAGGATGTAGCCGAAAATGCATATATGTATTTTGTCCACAGTTATTTTGTTGAAAATTGCGAAAATGCCATATCAAAAACGGATTATGTGATAGAATACAGTTCGGCAATACAAAAAAACAACTTTTCGGCAGTTCAGTTTCATCCCGAGAAATCAGGACTAGAGGGGCAAAAAATTCTCCAAAATTTTATCAATCAAGCCTAAATGACCTTTGAGATTCAACAAACCGACCTAAAAAGCAAAGCTCGTGCAGGCAGAATTACAACAGATCATGGCGTTATCGAAACGCCTATTTTTATGCCTGTGGGTACTGTTGCATCTGTTAAAGCGGTGCATCAGCATGAACTCAAAGATGATATTAAAGCTCAAATAATACTCGGAAATACCTATCACCTGTATCTTCGTCCGGGAATTGATACGCTCGAAAAGGCCGGCGGACTTCATAAATTCAATGGTTGGGATAAGCCAATTTTGACCGATAGTGGTGGTTATCAGGTTTTTTCACTGTCAGAAAACAGAAAGTTAAAGGAAGAAGGCGCCACATTTCGGTCGCATATCGACGGAAGTAAACATTTATTTACGCCTGAGAATGTGGTTGATATTCAACGAATTATAGGCGCCGACATCATTATGGCATTTGATGAATGCACTCCCGGAACTGCCGATTATATGTATGCCAAAAAATCGATGGAAATGACGCATCGATGGCTGGAACGTGGGTTGAAACGATTTGACAATACCGACCCAATATACGGACATTCACAAAGTTTTTTTCCAATTGTTCAGGGTTGTATTTATCCGGATTTGCGCCGACAATCAGCAGAATTTATAGCTTCGCAAAATCGCGAAGGAAATGCCATTGGCGGACTGGCTGTAGGCGAGCCAATTGAAGTAATGTATGAAATGATTGAGCATGTGAATGAAATACTACCGGTCGAAAAACCACGTTATTTAATGGGCGTAGGAACTCCACAAAATATTTTGGAAGGAATTGAAAGAGGTGTGGATATGTTCGACTGTGTTATGCCAACCCGAAACGGCCGAAATGGAATGCTTTTTAGCTCGCAAGGCATCATGAATATTAAAAATGAACGTTGGAAAAATGATTTTTCGCCACTTGATGAAAATGGAACTTCGTATGTAGATTTTGCCTATTCAAAAGCATATCTTAGGCATTTATTTATAAGCAAAGAGCTTCTGGCTATGCAAATTGCATCCATTCATAATCTTGCATTCTACTTGTGGTTGGTAACTGAAGCTCGAAAACACATTCTACAGGGTGATTTCTCAGTATGGAAAAAAGGCATGATTGAACAACTTGGAAGAAGACTTTAAGAACTGAATGAAAATCAACTATCATACTTTTGGGTTAAAACGAATTGATACTTACATTATCAAGAAATTTTTGGGGACTTATTTTTTCTCCATTGCACTGATATTGAGCATTGCCGTGGTTTTCGACCTTACCGAAAAGATGGATAAATTTTTCGAAAACAATGCTCCGCTAAAAGCAATTATTTTCGAA
>Ga0194037_1000882_pt1 | contig 23023 bp, 25 predicted proteins | sample JunL306m_MetaG_FD_148653 | JGI IMG/M metagenome (GOLD analysis project Ga0194037, IMG submission 148653) | Anoxic zone freshwater microbial communities from boreal shield lake in IISD Experimental Lakes Area, Ontario, Canada - Jun2016-L304-6m | ecosystem: Environmental > Aquatic > Freshwater >...
AATCCAGAACTACGTAAAAAATCAGGGGAGAAAGTACAGACAGATTTATAAAAGCCAACTTACCCTTTTCGACAATCCTTGAACGGAGCCTCTGATACCTCGGGGCTCTGCCCCGAGGTGATTCATTAGTTGCTCCACAACTATCGTACCCTAAAACGAGATGTCTTTTGTTAGAAAGGAAATTGCACTTCAGAATGGAACTTAAGGGGAAGATATTGACAAAAAGTAGTGAAAATGATAGTATTTATGTATAAATTCACTAATCTTTCGATATGGCAATTAGTGCGCCTATCAAAGAAAATATCAGAAATCTGAAAGAGGAATATGATCGGCTCCGGAAAGGAAAGGAGTCTCTTTTGGCGATTATCGACGAAGCGGAAATATCCGAGAGCGTGTATAACTCGAATGCAATCGAGAATTCGACGCTTACTCTGAAAGAGACGGAAAAGATATTACTTGAGATGGAGGTCTCGAGAGATGTCAGTGTTCGCGAAGTTTTCGAAGCGAAGAATCTTGCCAGAGTAATTGAATATATCAGGAAGCGGCCCCAAGAACAGCCGATTGGCAAGGAGATGATGCTATTACTTCATCAGATGTTGATTGGAGGAATTAATGATGAATTCGCGGGCAGATTTCGTATGCCAGGCGAGTATGTCCGAGTTGGAACACATATCGCTCCGGCGCCGGAACGTGTCGGGCGTATGATTGGATCTATCATTAGCGAATATTCGCATGAGTCGTCAGAATACTTTTTGGATAAAATCGCAAAATTCCATTTGGATTTTGAAACCATTCATCCCTTTTGTGACGGGAACGGCCGCATTGGACGCGTGACAATCAATTATCAATTGCTTCGAGCGGGCTTCCCGATGATTATCATTCGAAACAAGGAGAAGAAGGCCTACTATGAATCGTTTCCAATATATCGGAATGGCGGAAACACGAAACCGCTTGAGAAAATTCTCTCACTTGCGCTCACCGAATCACTGCACAAGCGCATTGCTTATCTGAAAGGGGAAAATATTGTCCGTTTGTCTGAATATGTGAAACGGCAGGAGAAATCGGCCTCAGCTATATTGAATGCCGCCCGTCGCCAGAACATCCCTGCTTTTAGGGAGAAAGGCATTTGGAAAATCGGGGTGAAATGAAAGAATGACAGGTCTTTTTATCATTGAAACGTTATGGCCGATCATCTGGTGGACATCGTGAACGAGCGTGACGAGGTTGTCGGCTCGGATCTCAAAAGCCGAAAGGCGGAACTCGGGTTCATATCCCGCGCGTCGGCCGTGTTTCTGCATGATTCCGAGGGGAATATCGTGGTGTGCAAGCGTGCCCCGCACAAGAAGTTCTCTCCAAACCTGTATGACTTGGCCGCGGTCGGAAGCGTATGTGCGGGGGAAACGTACGAAGAAGCCGCCCGGCGCGAACTCCTGGAGGAAGTCGGCATTATCTGCGACCTAACGCTCCTCGACGTCCATTATCAGGAAGCCATCGAAGGCGGTGCTATGATGCGGCATTTCTGCGGAATCTTTCTCGGTCGTTCGGATGAGGAACCGAGACTCAATGATGAACTTTCCAGCTGGAAAAAACTTTCCTTTCAGCAATTAGTTGATGATCTTTCAAACGAACCGGATTCATATTGTCCCGGTTTAGTAAACGACTTCCGACACGTAGAGGAGAAACTCAGCCGTCACTTCGCGAAAGGAAAATCCAAATATGATGATTTCGATTTCATGAGCCGCCGTTTCTAAGTGTAGATCTTTTTGTATTAATACTGATATTAAACCGTTCCGCGTCGCGCTTGTAGAATCCAAAAATGCCGCCGACGCGGAACGGATCGTAGCGGAGTTTCTCTTGTCGGTAGGAGAGGAAATACGACGGTCGGTGATGGAATAGGACAAAAATCCCTTGTCTGTGGAAAAATACGTTTCAGAATGGAATTCAGTTGTGAGCGTTTGACAGAAAAAGAAAAGTATGCTACCATATCGATTCAGTATCTTGAAAAAAGTCTTGTGATATTCGCGGTCTCGATGTGGCCTGAGGGGCTCAAAGACGGTCTTTTCTTGGTTGCTCGGTCATAGCCATGAGTTCTGAAGCCGTTTCAGCATTCCTGGCTATGACCGCCGATTGATTTTCAATCGGAGTCCACTGGCAAGGTGGCACATGTGCCAAAAAGGAGCTCGACATGTCGAACTACAAAGAAGGTCAGATTCACATGGTGTCGGATGCCCTTGAGCAAAAGGGCGAGTTTACTCCGGATGATATGACGCTGCTCGGACAGGCGACCCCGGAGCAGTTGAAGTCAGTCCGCGGGTATCTGCGCGGGACGCACGGAATCATCAAAAGGGATTATCGCGGCTTTACGGAAACCGCTCTCCTCAGCCCCGATACGACGTTTTTCGCATCTGGCAAAGGTGAACTTGATGAGGATGCGTTTTTCCAGAGCAGGGAAGGAGAGATCTGGGTGTCGCCTTCCTTCCGGAAGAGGTTCGGGCGCACGTTCCGGAAAAGCCAGGCCTCCAACAGGAGGTACGTCGCGTGCGAGCTCAAACAAAACGCGAGCGACACCGATATAAGGGCGAATTTGCCGGTGTCCCACCTCTCGAAACTCGGCGACATCGCGCGTTTCATCAAGGCACAGCGAGGCGGAAAGAAGGGCGTCCTGCTTAATAACGGGCTCGCGAACATCTTCTACGTCGAAGACGAAAACGGTCAGGTGTTCGCGGTGCTTGTCGGCTGGGGCTCCGGCGGTCGCACGTGGTACGTCTACGACTGGAGGCTTGACGAGGATGGCGACTGGCTTGCCGGCCGTCAGGTTCTCTGTCCTGGCAACGCGGTACTTTGAACCTCGGTCCGTTGGTCAAAAGACCCTTGGACCCTTTGTCTCTTGGACCCCTGGAACTGTAAATAGTTTCCGGGGTCCTTTTGTTTTGATACAATACAAGCGGTATGTTGGAAATTTCTTTCGGTTACGGCTGAAAGGTCAGGATACCGGGAATGAATCGTGCTGGAGTAGTCGCGTCCGCTGCCTGCGGATTCGACTAGCGCGCCGCTTCGTTTTCAAAAAATTACATGCGTTGGTGTCTCGGACCGGTGGACTTTGAGGTCCCGCATACGATACAACCCTAAGTATCTATCTCAAATCTCAACGCGCATATAAGCCAAAAAATCCGCTTGCCGGCTGAAATCCGAAAATCTCGGCTACAAACCATTCAAAACTCGTCAGGTTACGACAGTAGCCCTCTCTCCTTTCTCATGGTTTTCGCGCGAAATTTTCGGATTTACAGCTCGACATGAGATTTGAGATAGATACTAAGAGTATTCGAAGGGTGGTGGCACGGATGGTCCGAGGCACGGAGTGTTCGCGGTGAATGTCAACTGGAACTCCGACGATCGCACGTGGAACGTCAACGACTGGAAGCTTGACGAGAATGGCGACTGGAATGCCGGCAATCAGGTTCTCTGTCCTGGCCACGCATACGATTTCTCTCGTCTTCAGGGCGAGAGTTTTGCTTCCAGGCCTTTTATCCAACCGCCGAGCATCCGCCCGATCTCATTGAGCTCCGCGGAAAGAGCCGAGTATTTTTTCGTATCGATCAGTTTGTTCTCCCAGCCGATTTGTAGGAAGAATTTGAGAAGGTCAAGCTTGCCACTTCCGGCAACGAGGTAGCGGATCTTCTCTTCCGGTTTCATGTATTGTGCACGGAAGATAATCTCCAGTATCTCAAGAAAAAGTCTGTCGATTTTTCCTCCGAACGTATACCGATGAAGTTTTGGAATATGTGCGACCGTGCCTTGCCACACTTGATAAACAGCCTTGAGTCGTTGCAACAAGGGAAGAACTGCGGGGGGGGGGTATTCGAGGAAGACATACGGAAAAAGTAAGATTATCGGACGATTATCATCATATCATTTCTTCCGAAAATCTCCTCGAAGCCTGGGGAGAATTCATCCATGGAAAACACAAACGGAAAGACGTGGCGGAGTTTGAGCTTCATCTTGCGGATAACATTCTTTCGATACACGAGGCGCTGGTCCGAAAAACGTATCGACACTCTTGTTACGAATCATTCAATATCTCGGATCCGAAGCCGAGGAATATCCACAAGGCGCGAGTGAAAGACCGGGTGGTGCATCGGGCCGTGTGCCGTGTTTTGTACCCGTTCTTCGACCGGCTGTTCATCGCCGATTCGTACTCTTGTCGAAAGGACAAAGGGATTCACAAGGCGCTCGATCGTTTCCGAAGTTTCACTCGAAAGGCATCTCGAAACAATACGCGTACAGTGTGGGTGCTGAAATGCGATGTGAGGAAGTTTTTTGCCTCGATCAATCAGGATATCTTGATTAGCATTCTGAATGAGTATATTCCGGACCGTGATATCCTCGGACTGCTTGAGGGAATTATCCGGAGTTTTCATACGGAGCATGGGAAAGGCTTGCCACTCGGCAATCTGACTTCCCAACTTCTGGTAAACGTCTATATGAACGAGTTCGATCAGTTTATGAAACATCGGGTACAAGCAAAATATTATATACGCTACGCCGATGATTTCGTGATATTTTCGGATGATAAATCCGGGTTGGAAACCATGCTCTCGGAGATACGTGTTTTTCTTGATTCACGCCTCGGTCTCACGCTCCATCCTGATAAGGTATCCATCACGACGGTCGCTTCCGGCGTAGACTTCCTCGGATGGGTACACTTTCCGGACCATCGGGTATTGCGAACCGTTACCAAAAACAGAGCCTTTCGGAATATGCGCGAGAAAGAGGGTGCTCAAAATACGGTGACGTCCTATATAGGCTTACTGCGACATGGCAATGCGTACAAGATACGGAATCGGATTGAGGCGCTATACGACAATGAGAATCGGTTATCTGAACGATAATTTTTGAAGGGTACGGAATACTCGTACGGTTCATAGTCAGATACAATACTTTTGCCAGATCCGTTTTATCGGATATTTTGACTTTTTGAAAATGATAATGACAATTTTATCGTGTCGTGCTACTATTCCCATTCAATAACGGAACCACATGAAGACAGCGTGTCTTATTTCCGGCGGGGTGGACAGCTCGGTGTCGCTCCGGTTGCTCAAGGATGCGGGGCACGATATCACCGCGTTCTACCTCAAGATATGGCTTGAGGACGAGTTGTCGTTCCTCGGGGAGTGTCCGTGGGAAGAAGACCTGGGGTTCGTCCGGTCGGTCTGCGAGGGGGCGGGGGTGCCCTTGCGGGTCGTGCCGTTCCAGAAGGAATACCACGAGCGGATCGTGTCGTACGTGATCGCCGAGGCGAAAGCGGGACGGACGCCGAATCCGGACGTGTTCTGCAACACGCTCATCAAATTTGGCGCGTTTGTCGAAAAATACGGAGCTGAGTTTGACTCTGTGGCGACGGGGCATTATGCGTTGACGGAAACGCGCGACGGGAAGGCAAGGCTTTTGCGATCGGCTGACGAGCACAAGGATCAGACCTACTTTCTTTCGCGACTCAGGCAAGACCAGATCGCGAAGGCGATGTTTCCGATCGGCGGGTATCGCAAGGACGAGGTGCGTGAGCTCGCGCGAAAGTATGGACTCTCGAACGCGGCACGTAAGGATAGTCAGGGAATCTGTTTCCTCGGCACGATCCCGTTCGGCCAGTTTCTCAAGGAAACGCTTGGCACGAAAGAAGGGGACATCGTGGATGCGAAGACCGGAGCCGTGCTCGCCAAGCACGACGGCTATTGGTTCTATACGATCGGACAGCGGCGAGGTATCGGGCTTTCCGGCGGGCCATGGTACGTGACCGGTAAGGATGTCGCGAAAAATATCGTGTATATATCGAACGCGTATCGGAGCGCGGAAACGGCACGGACGGAATTCATGGTCGAGGAATTGTCATGGATCGCGGATGCGCCTGGTGCGGATGATTCGCTTACCGTGAAGCTTCGTCACGGGGTGAAAGAATACGGTTGCCGACTTGAAATCTTGTCTGATGGCCATGGTCGGGTCGCAATCGCTGAAGGCGACACCGGGATTGCGGCCGGGCAGATCGCGGCGTTCTATCGCGGGGACGAGTGTCTCGGCTCAGGAATCATTTCGGAAGACTGACAACCGACAACCGGAGATGGGTAACGGAGCGGACCTGAACTCCTCTGTCTTTGCGAGGGAGTCTTCGACCGAAGCAATCCAGGAATGAAACGTTTTGGACCGCCACGCCCTCGAAGACGCGGTCTCGCGGAGACGGAAGAGAAGCGGACTGCTGTGTAATGAAAGGAAGAATGTTGTGTACTATGCAAAAACGTCAGCTCGAAAAACTGAAATTCTTTGAAGAGAAACTGTGCGACTTTTATCGAAAGGCCGGTCGGGAGCATCTGCCGTGGAGAAAAGTCCACATCACCGCGTACGAGGTCTGGGTGTCGGAAATCATGCTTCAACAGACGCAGGTGTCGCGTGTGGTCGGATATTACGAACGGTTCCTGGAACGGTTCCCGACGGTTCAGGACTTGGCAAAAGCGAGCTGGGAAGATTTTCTGCCGTATTATGCCGGACTTGGATACTATGCTCGCGGTCGGAACATGTTGAAGGCAGCGAAAATCGTGGTCGTAGAATATGACGGTTTGTTCCCGAAGGATGTGGAGAAGCTTGAAACATTGCCCGGGGTCGGCCCGTATACTGCGGCGGCGATCGCAAGCTTCGCCTATGGGAAAAACACGGTCGCATGGGACACGAACCTTCGTCGCGTGGTGGGCCGGTTTTTCTTCGGGTCGAAACGGGCCGATATCCCGTTTGCGGACTTCGAGGAAACATTCCGACTGCCGGCCAAGGAACTGAACGGGGCATTGATGGATTTCGGGAGCGCGATCTGCGTGGCGCGGCCGAAGTGTGGGGTATGCCCGCTCCGGATGCGATGTAAATATTATCGGGAGAAGGGGAAAAGCGAACGTATAACTCATAACTTACAACGAACAACGGAAACGGGGTCAAATCCCTGCGCCACCGCTAAAGCTTCGACGACACGCGGCCCCCAGAGACTCGGTACTCCCTTTGTGAAAGGGAGGGGTGGAATGGGTACGGAGAAAACGAAAGGAGAAACAAATTCAAAAATTGAACAACGAAGATGGAAGGACGCTCAGGTGATGTTGACGCTTCACGAAGGGCACCGGAAATATTACTCATCGAAGAAGCGCGGGTATGCGCCGTTCATCGTTCCTTCGTCGCACAATACGCGGGCCGGTATCAAGGATTGGTTTCGCGATCGGTACGGACTCGAACTTGCCGTCCGTCCGCCACATGGGAAAATCGTCATGAATGGAAAACCGACGCTTTTGGTCAACGCGCAAATTCTCCTCGGCATGCCTGACTTTTCGGAATTCAAGAAAGAAGCTATCGGATAGGAAGGGGTGTAAGTATCTCTCTCAAATCTCACCGCGATAATAAGGCAAAAAATCCGCTTGCCGGCTGAAATCCGAAAATTTCGGCTACCCCGACCGTCTCGCCAAGCGATCGTCGCGGGCGGACAAACCATTCAAAACTCGTCAGGTTACGACAGTAGCCTTCCCTCCTTTTTCATGGTTTTTCACCCAGAGGGTGACCAACCTCTGGTTGGCGCTCAAACGAAATTTTCGGATTTACAGCTCGACATGAGATTTGAGATAGATACTAAGAAAAGGCTGATCCATGCTCCTCGCGAAGAGCGGAGTGGCCTTTTTTCGTGCCCGTTTGCGGTATTTGACAATACCCCTAGGGGGGTATTATGATAGTGACATGAAAAGAATGAACCGTTAATGCGAAACCGAATATGACACCGACCAAACAGAAACTCATGCGACGGCTGAAGATCATTGAGGGGCAGGTCCGCGGACTGCAGGAGATGCTCGAGAAGAACGCCTACTGTATCGACATCATCACACAGTCATGCGCCGTGAAACAGGGACTGACCGCGGTCGAGGATATCCTGATGGAGGGACACCTCGGCAGCTGCGTCATCCATCAGATCAAGAACGGGCAGGAGGACAAGGCCAAGGAGGAGATTCTGAAGGTGTATCAGTTGAAACGGAAATAAGGGTAGGGAACAGCTGACATTGAACAGGGAACATTGAATAGGGAACAGGGAACTGGATTGCCGCGGATGATTACATCCTCGCAAAGACAGACAGGGAGTAGGGCAGAGATAATCAGCCTCCGGCAAGGCTACGGCGTGGCAAAGCAGGGAACAGATACCGGAAAGAATGGGATAACCACGGGGATTTGTCGGCGGCGGACTGATAAAGACAGCTTTCAATCGGAGGTAATCAGTTTATGATGGAAAAATATGAAACAGTTTTCAACGGCTTTGGTGATAGGGCTTATGGTTGTGTCGGGCATCGTCGGCATCGGCATAGGGTATGCGTATACGCCGGAATATATGCTTTCCGCGTATGACAGGAATACGATGGATCTCGGGGTGGCGGACCGTTGGCTTGATTTGCGATATATAAATGCCATGATAGCGCATCACCGCGGTGCGATGTTGCTTGCCGAGCAGGCAAAGCAGAGCACGCGACCCGAAATACGGGAGCTTTCCGTGGAAATTCTCAAAAATGAGCCGGTATCGATAGCTGAACTTTTCGCGTGGAAAAAGGCGTGGTACGGCGATATCCGCCCGGTGGCAGACCCGGTGGTCCCGAAACTCGGGTCGTACGATGATACGTTCGACCTTCGGTTCCTCAACGCGCTTATCGCACATCATAAGAACGGCATCCTCATGACCAAGGATGTGAGGATCAAGTCGAGCCGTTCCGAAATCCTGAATAATGCCGATACGGTCGAAGCATTCCTTTCAGACAGCGGTGCCATGCTCACGAAATGGAGAAGTGACTGGTACGACATAAAATAACTCCTTATGACTGAGAAGAAATATCAAGTGAATGGCATGCATTGCGCGAGTTGCGCGGCGATCGTCGGTAAAAGCCTGAAGCGTATCGAGGGTGTGACGCTCGCCGAGGTCAATTTCGCCACGGAAGAAGTCAGATTGGATACCGGGACAACGGATATCCCTTTGGAGCGCCTGAATGGAACGCTTCGCACGCTCGGGTACAGTCTTTCCGAGAAGGGGTCCGACCAAGGAGTGGGCGATGGTTCGGCGTCCCAGGGATCCGGGGAGGACGGGAAAAGTACCCTTCACGAGCAGGAAGAAAAAATGCGGTTCATGGTTCCGATCACCGTGCTTGTTTTTCTCATCATGATGTGGGATATCGCCGCACAGACATTCACGTTCGTCCCGAATCTTCCGTTGCCAATGAGCCTGTTCTCGGTCATATCGATGGTTTTGTCGGCAATCGTGATGTTCTGGGTCGGAAATCGATTCCTTGCCGGCGTGATACGATTTTTTCGATACGGGGTCGCCGACATGGATACCTTGATCGGTATCGGGACGTTTTCCGCGTTTCTCTTCAGTTCGTTCATCACCCTTTTCCCGGAAATCGCACGGTCGCTTCGCCTTCCGAACGTGACGTATTTCGATGCGGTCATCGTCGTCATCGGTTTCGTGACCTTGGGAAAATATCTCGAGGCGCGGTCGAAACGGCGGACCGGGGATGCCCTGAAGAAACTGATCGGTCTGCAGGCAAAGACTGCATTGGTCGTCCGCGATGGCAAGGAACAAGCGATTCCCATCGGTCAGGTCGTGAAGGGAGCTCTGGTCGTCGTGAAGCCGGGATCGCGCATTCCGGTGGACGGTGTCGTGACGGAAGGATCGTCCTATGTGGACGAGTCGATGGTGACGGGCGAACCGATGCCGGCGCGGAAAGAGGCGGGAGACAGGGTGGTTTCCGGTACCGTCAACACGACGGGGTCATTCGTCTTCGAAGCGGAAAAAATCGGCGCGGAGACGCTTCTTTCGGGAATCATCCGCATGGTGGAAGACGCGCAGGGGAGCAAGGCGCCGATTCAGGCGCTTGCGGACAAGATCTCGGGCGTGTTCGTACCGGTTGTCTTGGGAATCGCGTTCCTTTCCCTGGGCGTATGGCTCGTTGTCGGTTCGCGGTACCTCGGTTTTTCGCAGGCACTCTCATTCGGCCTCTCGTCCTTTGTCGGGGTGCTGGTCATCGCGTGTCCGTGCGCACTCGGTTTGGCAACGCCGACCGCCATCATCGTCGGGGTCGGCAAGGGTGCCAAGGAGGGCATTCTTATCAAGGACGCGGCCACGCTCGAACGGCTTCAAAAAGCGACGGTCATGGTGTTCGACAAGACGGGCACGATTACGGAAGGAAAACCGAAGCTCGTATCCGTGCTCAATCAGTCTGATCGAAGTGATGAGAATCTGATCTCGATTCTCGCCTCACTCGAGAGTCGGTCGGAGCATCCGATCGCGCATGCCATCGTCTCGAGCGCGTCGGAGAGGAATATCGGATCCGTACCCGTCGGGGATTTCGAGGCGGTCGAAGGGAAAGGGGTCCATGGTCGTGTCGGCGGTGTCACCTATTATGCGGGGAATACGCGTCTGGTCGACGATCTCGGACTCCGTTTCGATAGGACCGAATTTGAACAGGCGGCAAAAGAGGGGAAGACGCCGATCATGCTCGCGACCGACGCATCGGTCCTTGGAATCTTCATGGTGGAAGACATAGTCAAATCGGAGGCGAAAGAGGCTGTTTCCAAGTTGCACTCGCTCGGTATGAAAGTGGTCATGTTGACGGGCGACGATGCGGATACGGCGAGACATATCGCCGATCAGGCGGGAATAGACGAAGTCGTGGCGGAAGTCCTTCCCGAGGGGAAATTCGCGAAGATCAGGGAGTTGCAGTCCGAAGGACATGTCGTGGCTATGGCCGGAGACGGTATCAACGACGCGCCGGCCTTGGCGGCCGCTGATATCGGCATTGCCATGGGCACCGGAACGGATGTGGCGATCGAGACGGCGGGTATGACGCTTTTGCATGGTGACATATCGAAACTCGCCAAAGCGGTCCGGTTGTCGAAATTGACCATGCGTGGCATCAGACAAAACCTGTTCTGGGCATTCGCGTACAATGTCGTCGGTATTCCTTTCGCGGCCGGGCTCTTCTATCCGCTGTTCGGTATTACGCTGAACCCGGTATTCGCGGGACTCGCGATGGCATTCTCGAGCGTATCGGTCGTCGGGAACTCACTCCGATTGAAATCGAAAAAATTATGAAAACATACACGTTCCATGCGACCGGCATGCACTGCAAGGCGTGCACGATGCTTATCGAGAGCGAGCTCCGCGATGTCGAGGGGGTCGATTCGGTGAAGGCGTCCTTGTCGGACGCCAGAGTGAAAGTGACCGGGGAGTTCGGCGACCGTGAGGAAGATCGAGTCGCGCATGATCTGAGCGAGACACTCAAGGCGCATGGCTATACGCTTTCGACCGAAAAAGGGACGCATGTACCGAAATGGTCCGAGTTCACGTTCGCCACACCGATCGCACTCGTCCTGATAGGAGTCTTTTTCGGATTGCAACGACTCGGCGTGGTGAATCTGGTCACGTCGTCGGATGTTGGGTTCGGATCGGCATTTCTGATCGGGATCGTCGCATCGCTCTCGTCTTGCATGGCGATGGTCGGCGGGCTCGTACTCTCATTGTCCGCGAACTTCGCCAAGGAAGGCGAGACATTTCGTCCGCAGGCGCTGTTCCATGTCGGGCGACTGGTATCGTTCTTTCTCCTTGGCGGTGTCATTGGATCGCTCGGATCGGTGTTCAAAATCGGCGGGACCGGTACGGCCGTGCTCGGATTTCTCGTGGCGCTCGTGCTCATCATTCTCGGTATCAATCTCCTCGACGTGTTCCCGTGGGCGAGGAAACTCCAGCCGTCCATGCCGGCCTTCATCGGCAAACGGATGCATGGCGTGAAGGAACTCAATCATACGCTTACCCCGCTTCTGGCCGGAATCGTCACGTTCTTTCTCCCATGCGGGTTCACGCAGTCGATGCAGCTCTATGCGCTTTCGACCGGCAGTTTTTCGGAGGGCGCGATCACGATGTCCGCGTTCGCGCTCGGCACACTGCCCGTTCTCGCACTGCTGAGTTTCAGCTCGATCGGTATCGGGAAAGGGGCGCGATCCGGGATATTCTTCAAGGCTGCAGGACTCCTGGTCATTTTCTTCGGGATATTCAATCTGCTGAACGGGCTGGCGAGTCTGGGAATCATCGCTCCGGTCTTCAATTTCTAATTCACTCTGATGTCATTGCGAGACCGAGTCCTCGAGGGCGTGGCAATCCAGGAATTCAGATTCTTCTTGTAGTCTGGATCGCCAAGGATTCCGAAGATGAAATCCTCGCGAAGACAGAAATACCTGTCTGGTAAAAAACCAATTGCAATCATATGAAAAAGAACATAACAACCGTCATTACCGTTATCATATTGGGTATCGCCGCACTTGGAGTGGGGATGTATCTCGGTGTCATAACGAATAAGGCTCCCGTATCTCCTCCGACAAAAGCGGTCATCAAAAGCGATGCGGTGAATACGGACGGGAAGCAAATCATCGAGATCGCGGTCAAAGGGGGATACTCGCCCAAGTCGATCACGGCCAAGGCCGGCGTGCCGACCGTCCTCCGTTTCGTCACGGACAACACGTTTGACTGTTCATCGTCGCTCTCCATCCCGGCGATCAATTACCGCAACAACCTCCCGCGCACCGGCACGACGGACGTCGACGTCCCCGCACAGACCGCCGGGACCACGCTCCGTGGCGCATGCTCGATGGGCATGTACAGCTTCACGGTGGATTTTGAATAGGCCGCCCCGTTCTTCGCCCTTGATGTCGCGACAGGATATCAGCTCACCATAAGCATGGTCGGTGGCGGACGACTAGGAAAGCGTGATAAGAACAGTGATGCGATGCTTTTGTGATGCCTTACCCGAAATGAACAAAAAACCCGGCGATCCTCATGGACCCGGGTTTTTGATTGTTCAAATAACGCTCTGATAAGGCCTGCTTTCCAACATCTTCGGGAGGGATTGTTTTGAAATGAGCCCTAATAATGTACTTGACCCTTTTTCTGTTCCCCAAACAAGTGAAACGGATTCTCAATGCAGAAACGGAGATTTCAAAACGAAACGAATTACACGCGTTCGCAGTCATTCCAAAGCGTTGGGTCGTCGAGAGAAGCTTCTCCTGGCTGGAGAAATGCCGAAGACTTTGGAAAAACTGTGAACGGACGCTGAACACCAGCCTGCAGATGATGGTTTTGGCTTTCGTACGGGTTTTATTGGGAAGAGTGGGGAGGGAGAAAGATTTGAGATAGATACTAAGCCGATTCATTTCCATTCTTAGCCGAAATAAAAGGGCATACTCGAGTATGCCCTTTTGGTTACTTGCCGGCGGAGCCGGTGCTTGCGCCACTATCCATAGCGTTTACCTCCTCTGCATTGTTGTGTGTTCTTGAAAGATAGCCGATTGGCTATTTGCCTGTGGAACCGGTGTTTGCGCCGCCCATTATACTCACCTCCTTTTGTGGGTTGTTTGTGTTAATAAATATTGCCGCTTCTGTGGCGAGGGCTTGTTCGAAATGCATGTCGAGCCACGTTCGCACACATTCTTGATAGAGTTTCGAGAGAGTGCTGTCCGGTCCGATGTCGCCGATGGTAAGCGGGGTCAGGTCTTCGCCGATGCGCGATATGCCGGACTGAAGCTCCCATAGGGAGTAGGCATTGGCGTAGGGGAGCCGGAAACAGGCATCGGCATCGATGACGAAGGTTTCCTTCGGGGCGATCGAATGCGGGAAATATCGGATCTCGATGCCGTCAATTTCGAACCGGACCGATGAATAGTCTGCGGTTGCCTGTGAGAATGCACGATCGAAGGCTTTCCGTCCTACGGCTTCAATCAGTTTTGGGAGATCGTCCGTATTGTAGAACTTGAGCGTGACCGGTCGATGTTTGCTGATTTGCTTCAGTTGTCTCCAGGATTCCTTGAATTGTTCTGCGGTCACGGAGAGCGGTCTGAGCTCGGGTCTGGCTGGGGTAATGGTCGTCACGTGCCATGCTCTGATACTTTGTGGCAGTATGTCGCATGTCGCGACGAGCGCATCGTAATTGTGGCCTGTGAGCGTGGTCAGCGCGCATATCGATCCATTTGGAACAAGGATGTCATGTGCGGCCTCGATGCCTGTGAGCGCATTACGGAACGCCGTAGTGGAACATCGTTGCCGGTTGTGAACGACCTCCGGCCCGTCGAGCGAGATATCAAGCCCATCGAATCGGAATCCTGAGGCGCAAATCTCTGGCAGGTGCCGGACATACGAACCATTGTCGATAAGACCGATATAGGCATCTTGCCGTATCTGTCGTACTGACTGGAGCCAAGCTAGATGTTCCGGGTGGAAAGTTCGGCCTTCGTGAATGAGAGCGAAGCCCTGCGGCATGTGTCGGGCGATCGTTTCGACGGCGATGCCGAGAACACGGCTTTCGGTGTGCTCGGTATCTTCGTGGGGGAATATGCAGTGTCGGCACTGCAGATCGCACTGCCTCGTACCGATGACGGACAGTATATGCGGGAAATCGCCCGGCATACAATCGCGGATCGCTTCGGAAGATCCTGTCTGGTGCAGGTATGCCAGCCAGAAGTCGGCAACAGAGTGTTTCATGGTCGTTTTTGATAGAGGTTGTGAAAGGACGAATACCATTTCTAAATAATCGCTTCCTTCCGTCTCTGCGAGGCCCGGCGAAGCAGTCCAGGAATCGGGGACAAGACTGGATTGCCGCGCCCGTGTACGGGCTCGCAAAGACGTCCTTAATAGTGAGTGTATTGTTTGGAAATGGCGCTACTGCCTATAGAATGAACGAGTATACAAGCATAGACAAAAACAATGAATCAAAGAAGCACTGATTGACATCTTATATAAAGCAAAAGAAACAACATTATATTCTATTCATCAATATTATTGACTATATGGTGAATCTGAGGCTATGATAGGAGTATGGAACTCATGGAATCGCTCATCAATCTGGGACTCAACGACAAGGAGGCCAAGGTATACCTGGCTCTGCTTCCGCTTGAAAAGGCGACGGCCTATACGGTCGCGGTTCGGAGTGGGCTCAAAAAGCCGACGGCCTATGTCGTGCTCGACACGTTGGTGGGAAAAGGGTTCGTCTTGAAGATACCGGGATCGGACAAACATCTGTTCATGGCGAAGTCCCCGAAGGAATGCGTCGCGGCCGCACGACAACGACTCTCGACTGCCGAGGATGCCTTACCGGAACTTATGGCTCTGCGCAAGAAAGGGGAGGAGAAGGCGAACGTTTCCTACTTTGAGGGGTTCGACGGGATACGGGAAATGTATGCGCGGCTGGTGACGGATATGAAAGGGCGGCCGATCGGGGACCGCTCGTTCGTCGCCTTCTATGCGCACCAGAAACACACGCCGGACTTTCTTCGCGACTACTGGCTGGAATTGAACGAGACCTATCGTGCCACCGGCATCCGTCGGAAGGCGATCACGACACTCGATCCTTCGATACGGCAGTACCTGGAGGAAGAGACGAAACGTCGCTTCGGCATGGACCTGCGTCCGCTTCCGGAATCCGAGTATGCAAGTAATGTCTCCATCGAAATCTACGGTGACCGCGTGCAGATAGTCTCGCATCGCGGGATTCAGGGTGTACTCATCGAACATCCCGATATCGCCGACGTCATGCGGCAGATATTCGGCCTGGCGTGGAAGACGACCCGAAAATGAAGGCTTTCGGCCGTCTCGGTTGACGGCGACGGTCGCTTGATATATACTTGAGCAGTCAAACATTAATCAGGCATATATGGAAACACTCTCATCGTCAGTACGGTTTTTCATCGATATGGCGAAGGTGGCTGCGGTCGTGAATCGGCGCTTCGACAATGGCCTCGGGGGACTCGGTTTCACCGAGTTCATCATATTGTCACATTTGTCCGAAGCGGGGAGCGCAGGCATTCGTCGCATCGATTTGGCCGAGAAGGTCGGATTGACCGCGTCCGGTATCACTCGATTGTTGCTGCCGATGGAGAAGATCGGTCTCGTGAAGAAGGAAGTCAACAAGGACGACGCGCGGAGCAGCCTAGTCATGATCGCTTCTGGCGGCAAGCGGAAGCTCGAGGAGGGAATCGAACGGGCGGAACTTCTGGCCGACGAGATTATACCGTTCGGGAAGAAAAGAGAGATGCGTGAATTATCTTTGGTACTCACCGGTTTAGGGAAGGCTATCAGATAAACGAATATCCGATATGTTCATCGTGCGGAAAATAGTACCGATAGCTGTCCTGAGTTATGTTCTTAATCTCGCGTGGGAAATGTCGCAGGCGTTCCTGTTCGCGCCGCATTTTTCCGGAGCGGTCGATTTCATTTTCATACACGTCGTGGTGGCATTCACGGACGTGATGCTTACGCTCCTCATCTTGTCCCCGGAATTTTTCCTCTTCGATCGGATTTTCCGGAAAGGGGATGAATGGAAGCGGATCGTTCTGACTGCCTCGCTCGGTTTCCTCATCGCGGTCGGTATCGAACGGTACGCCCTTTCGACCGGCATGTGGGCATATGGCTCCTTTATGCCCATTCTCCCGATTCTCGGTGTCGGTCTGACGCCGGTGTTGCAGATGGCCGTGCTTCCCATATTCGTATTTTTTGCTGCCAAAAGTAAGGTACGCGTGTAACTCAGCGTACATGCCCCCTGTATGTTTTTTGGCGTATTTGCAAAAGACCAGTAAATATCATATTATTTATCGGTAGTGATGGAGCCGGACCCCATGTTTGCAGGTCGATGCGAGACAGGAGTCATTACGGACCCGCACGAAATAATAAATGCTAATATCACATTCGTATGTGTTCGCTATAAGCGGACGAGTACGAACACAATAGTATGGCAAAAATGACCAAGTCACAGCTGTTGACGACGCTCTCGGAGAAGACGGGTCTGACGAAGAAGGATGTCGGTGGCGCGCTCGATGCGCTCGCGGCACTCGCGTACAAGGAGGTCAAGAAGAACGGGGAGTTCGTGGTCCCGGGATTCGGAAAGATGGTGAAGGCCAAGCGCAAGGCACGCATGGGCGTGAACCCGGCGACCGGAGCCAAAATCAAGATCGCGGCCAAGACCGTGGTCAAGTTCCGCCTCGCCAAGGCCGCCAAGGACGCCGTCCTCTAGGCGACTCTGTTTCTGATAGTCGTAAAATCCCCGCCTCGTACCGTATGGTACAGGGCGGGGTTTTCTATCAAACAGTATGCCAATAATAACGCTACAGTGTTGCAATAATGATCGGAGTGATATATCATGCGGGAATGGAAGCGACTGAAATTGAGGGGATTATCAGGAAACGAAATGGGAGGATGACCAGAATCCGGAAAGCGGTGCTGGATATTTTTCGTACGGCCGATACGCCGATCACCGCGACTTTTATCATGGAAGCGCTTGCGAAGCGTCGAATTGCCGCGGATCGTACCACGATCTACCGCGAACTTCGCTTCCTGACCGAGACGGGTGTCATCCGCGAGGTGAGACTCGCCGGACGGGGACGATCCTTCGAGCTTTCGCATGGCCATCGACATCACCTGGTCTGTCTCGGTTGCGACGCGGTGAAGTCGATACCCTTTGACGAGCACCTTTATGGCGAGGAAAAACGGTTGCTCGAGGATGAACGCTTCCGGGTGCTCGATCACTCGCTTGCTTTCTACGGGTATTGTGATAAATGTTCATAGTGACGAAATATGTACGCCATATTCCTCGATGCGTTGGTCGACAGTGCGAAGGCAATCCCGTTCCTCCTTCTCGTTTACGTTGGGATCGAGTATTTCGAATCCTCGTACTCCCGGAAGATCTTGGAAAAAATCGAGAAGGCCGGCTCGGCCGGACCGCTTTTCGGCGCGCTGTCCGGTATCTTGCCACAGTGCGGTTTTTCCGTGTTCGCGACGGCCTTGTACACCCAGCGGTTGCTGACTATCGGCACCTTGATGGCCGTGTATCTGGCCACGTCGGACGAAGCAATTCCCGTTATCTTGTCCCGGCCGGATAAGGCATGGCTTATCGTGCCACTCATCGTAACAAAGCTTGTGATCGCGCTTGTCTTTGGGTACCTGCTTGATTTCGCGTATCGGAAGGAGCGGAAACGGAGACTCGCCCATATCGCGGCCTATAACCGTGGCAAGGACAATCCGAAGCACGTACACGGCGACGTCCTATCCGAGGACGCCTGTTGCGGGCATCACGTCGAGAATCCGGAGCAGGGTTTCGATGCGAAGCGGATGCTTCTTCATCCGTTGAAGCATGCCTTGAAGATCTTCAGTTTCATTTTTCTGGTGACGTTCGCTATCAATTTCACGTTTGCCAGACTGGGTGATGCGACCTTGGCGAATCTGTTCTTGAATGGCGGATTCTTTCAGCCGTTCTTAGTAGCGCTGTTTGGGCTCATTCCGAACTGTGCCGTCTCGGTCGGCATTACCGAACTCTATCTGAAGGGCGTCCTCACCTTCGGTTCCACGATCGCGGGACTTTCCGCCAATGGTGGTCTTGGTATTCTGATCCTCCTCAAGGAGGAGACGGAAAAATCGGAAACATTCCGGATTATCGGGATACTTTTTGGGGCAAGTGTCATTGCCGGACTTTTCGTGCAATACGTTGTCCGGTTTTAGGTTCGACGCCCCTGCTTATACCGAATCAAATACATCTGTTGTATATTCATTCCGTTAAGATTCCCGATCAAGTCGGGGACAAGCTTCGCAGGAATGACAATTGCCTTGTGGCAGGTTATTGGCTGAGCCCCGTCGCCGGGTCGATGGCATGTGGTGGGAACGGTGGTTGATCGTCATTGAAGCCCTGTTCACTTCCCCCTCCGCGGAGTTGGGAAGGGAGTGCCGGAAGAATTTCCTCGGCATCGATCTTGCCGTTCGCATCCTGGTCGCCGATGACCCGGACAGCCCGACCTTCTTCGATCTTAAGGGGGAGTCGGATAATCGTGTGGTCGCCGATACGGATGTCCAGGCCGTCTCCATCCGGAGTCCGGAGAAGGAAACCGGCAGCACTGATATTTGCGACGGTTCCCGTGGCAAAACCGGCCTCGGGATGCCTCCAAAAAGTATCTCGCGGACGGACGGCTTGATCATACTGGGGAATGGCATGTCGGAGAGCGATGTCGGAACGTTCGCCGATCCGGAGCAGATGGAGCAGGGCGCCGATCGCGAAGACGATGAGAAACGTCGTCAGGACCACGAAGAGTGGCCGGTGCCGGTACCCGTGCCCGGTCTCGCGGTATTCGAAGACGGCGAGTGCTACGAATGCGAGGAGAGAGCCGATCCAGAGGAACGGAAGCGCCTGGAAGACAGTCGGTGAGAAGAGCCGCTTCGGCGCGAAGCCAAGGATGCCCTGATCGATGGAGAGGAGCGAGAAAATAACGAGGGAAAGGGAAATCGCGGCGAAGGCACCGGCCAGCCCGATGCCGGTCCACAGGAGCGCTCGTCTCAAGACGAACTTCCAAGAGGCTTCCGGATGGATGTCCTCTTGCTTGATTTTTCCAAGTATCTTCCCGGCAATCGAATCTTGTTTCTGCTCGTTCATAATCATTATCGTTCAATACCTTCTTTGCTCAGGTTTTCGTGGAGGATTTTCTTACCCCGGCTTATGAGTGTCGCGACGGTTCCTTTCGGGAGGTGAAGGATGTCCATGATTTCCTCGTAGGATTTTTCTTCGAGAAAGCGGAGGATGAGCGCTTCACGATAGGTTTCGGGAAGAGACCGGACAGCGGCATTTATCCGAGTCAGGTCGTATTTTCGTGCGGTCTCGTCCTCGATATCCGTGGTCGCGCGGAGTATATGCGAAAGGTCATGTTCGTCTATCGAGACGGTAACGCGGATTTTCCGCTTCCTCGCGACATCGATCGTCTGATTCCGGACGATCCGGTACATCCAGCTTGAGAACTTGGAATCGTGGTCGAAGTCGTTGAGATTGCGATAGGCTTTGATGAACGACTCTTGTAGGATATCTTCGGCATCGTCCCGGTCGAACGACGATATTCTGTGGATATACCGCAAAAGCGGTGTTTCATAGCGTTCCATAAGTACCCCGAAGAAATCCGCGTTCCCTTTCGCGAGCTCGATGATTTCGGCGTCGGTTTTTTCCTGGTATCCGGGTTCGGTCATGCGTGTGCCGTGTTTTTCGGAACGAGCACCCCGTTTTGTGCCCTGTATGGCGTTCATACGATGTTCTTGGAAAAATGTTTTCAAAGAGGCTTATCGAAGCCTATTTTCGATTTTTTGAAAAGAGGTTTATGCCAGTCATGGCACTTGGGACGGGGAGTCCGAGAATGGAAAGGACGGTCGGGGCGATGTCGGCCAAACCTCCCGCCCGGACCGTCCCCGGTGCGGTCACGATGAAGGGGACTGGGTTCGTCGTGTGCGCGGTATGCGTTTCTCCGGTATCCGGATCGACATTGAGTTCGGCATTCCCATGATCCGCCGTGATGATGGCGATGCCACCGACCGCCGAGATTTTCCCGATGACCCGTCGAAGTTCCGAGTCGAGACATTCGATCGCCTCGATGATCTTCGGGACGTTCCCGGTGTGCCCGACCATGTCGGCATTCGCGAAGTTGATGAAGAGGAAGTCTGTTCCACGCTCGAGCGCATCGATCGCGCGGTCGGCAATCTCGTGCGCGCGCATCTTTGGCGCCTCGTCGTGCGTGCGGATGTCCTTGCGACTTTCGACGAGGATATCTTCCTCGCCGTCTTCGGGCAGTTCCCGTCCGCCGTTCAAGAAATAGGTCGAATGGGCGTATTTTTCGGTCTCGGCGACATGTGTCTGGCGAAGGCCGGCGTTCGCGACCTCGTGCCCGAGTGTCGTTTCGGGGAGTTGCGGCGGGAAGGCGACGATTGCCGGAAGGGTCTCGTCGTATTGTGTGAGGGTGACAAAACAGAGATTTTTTTCCTTGGCATGCTCTACGATGCGTGCGGAAAGCTGACGTGATCGATCCGAGCGGAAGTTGAAAAAGAGGACGCCATCGTTTTTGCGGATCGAATACGCCTCACCGCGCTCATCGAGAAAGACGACCGGCTCGAGATGTTCGTCGAGGACACCCTCGGCATAGAGCTCCGAGAGGATCTCGGACGGCTTCCGGTCCCGGACGGTCCGGCCGGCGTCGCCGTGGAAGATGGCCCGCTCGGCCTTTTCGATGCGGTCCCAGTTCTTGTCGCGGTCCATGGCGTAGAATCGACCCGATGCGGTGGCGATGAAACCGATGCCAAGGTCGTCGATGACTTCCTCGAGATCGCGGAGGTACGAGGCAGCGCTTTGCGGGGCCGTGTCCCGTCCGTCCGTGAAGGCGTGAATGGCGATCTTGGTGAGTCCGGCCGCCTTTGCGGCTTCGAGAAGGGCGGAGAGGTGATCCGTGTGGCTGTGGATACCGCCGTCGGAAAGGAGTCCTTTTATATGAAGGACGGAATCGTGTTTCAGGACATGCGAGAACAGGGTCCCGAACGCGACATTGCGGAGGAACTCATTTCCGGTCGCCGCCTTCGAGATGCGGACGAGGTCCGTGTCCATAATCGCGCCGGCGCCGATGGTGATGTGACCGACCTCGCTGTTTCCCATCTGTCCGTCCGGCAATCCGACGCTTTCCTCGCTTGCCTGAAGCAGGGTATGCGGGAACTCGGCGAGAAGCGAATCGAAAAACGGCGTATCGGCGGTGGCGATCGCGTTATCCTTCGTTTCTTTTCGGTACCCCCAGCCGTCGAGGATGATGAGTGCGACAGGAAGTTTCTTGTCGGAATTCATACGGTAACCACAAAAGGTGACGCATTCCACTGTACTCCTCATCCGACTTGGGGACAAGTATCGTGGCGAATCAGTGGAAAATCGTCTTAAAGAGATTGCCAAGTGTCATTTGAGGAAGTGGCGCTGTGACGAGGTACGAGACGAACGCGTCGCGGGGTGATATCGTCTTGACGGGGCAGGCGGCCACATAGGCATTGATGTCGGCTTCCGTAAGTGTGGGATGATTTGGGTCCTGCCCGCCCATCATGGCATACATGATGGCGCTCGGATCGTCCGAGACGTGATCCGCTATGCCGAGCGCATGGCCGAACTCGTGCGCGAGGACGAGACGAAGATCGTTGACGCCGTTGAATTCATAGACGGTGATGGAATGAAGCGGGGATTCGTAGAGTCCCTCGATGAATGGTTTCGAATCGCCGTAGGTTCGCCGATACTGGGTGATATCGTTTCGTACGGTCGCGGTCGCGGTATTGAGTTTCCCGGCCGTCGCGTTCAAAGTGTCGGCCTCCTTGGAAATCCGTGCCGATTCCGTCGAGACGGACGATTGCTCATCCTCGAGTACTTGGCGCTTTTTTTGGAGCGAGTCGTAGACGCTTTGGGAAACGCCTCCCGAGGCATTCGCGCGACTCACATCGTCGTTATACGCGGACAGCGCCTTCTGATAGGCCTGTATCCGCGCGTTCAAGGCCGACTGGTCCCGTTCGAAAACGGCCTTCAGATTGTCGTACGTGCTTTTCATCGTTCCGGCATCCTTCTGATACCGGTTTACCGTCGTTTGAAGATCGTTTGTGGCATACGCCATTTTTTGCCGGTCATCGAAGACGGTGGTCACCACGAACGGTGCCTTCGGATCATAGACGAGGACTTCCTTTCCAATCCGTTTTTCCCACAATAACCCGGCTTCGATGGCGGTCCGAAGAAATGTTTTTCGATCGACGGGGAAACGTGGATCCACGTCCCCAAGGCTCCAGTATATCGGTGTATCACATCCCGGCCGGACTTCGGGTAAGTGAAAAATATTCGGCGCGACGAACAACGCCGTTCCGGTCGAAACGATGCCGAGGAACAGAAGAAAGATGATTCGTGACATTCTCCGTGTGTGTTCGGGAATCATATCCCTACTGTATGGTACTTCCCGGTCTTTTTCAAGATGAGGGAGATACTTAAACTTTCTTCATAAGCATCCTTCATATTCCAACCCCTCCTGTCCTCCCCTTAGGATAAGGGGAGAGAACGTTCTTTTTTCGCTGGTACTGTAATCAATATCTTTTTGCAAAGGGAGTACCGAGTCTTTGAGGCACGTCGTT
>Ga0194037_1000884_pt1 | contig 22964 bp, 27 predicted proteins | sample JunL306m_MetaG_FD_148653 | JGI IMG/M metagenome (GOLD analysis project Ga0194037, IMG submission 148653) | Anoxic zone freshwater microbial communities from boreal shield lake in IISD Experimental Lakes Area, Ontario, Canada - Jun2016-L304-6m | ecosystem: Environmental > Aquatic > Freshwater >...
GACATCTTCCTTGAACGCTTCAAACAGGTTATGGCTCACACACATCAGATAATACCAAGCCGTGTTCGCGGCAAAACGCTTGAATGGTAACTGCTCATGCCCAAAGTTTTTCAGGGCTCTGTTGGCCAGTTCATCAGCGCCCCGTTGATGATACTCGGCAATAATAGTATGAGCTGTCAAGAGATGGCCCTTGCCAGCTTGGCGAATCTGTTCGTCAATTTGGCCACCCATTCCGAGATTCGTGATGATGACGTTCTCCCTGGCCAGACCCGGCAAAGCAAATTGTCGGAGATCAGAATTTGGTGAATACCCCGGATGTGCTCACGCGGGTCGTGTGTGTGCTGATTCATGGAGTGTTTTGGTAAAAGGCTACGCTGTGATGAGTTTTTTGAGACTGTTGGTTACTTGCAATAAATATAGTATTACGGCGAAATAAATCAGGGATAAAATGGAGATAGAGACGGCCACCGAGATTTTTATCCGTATCAATTCCAAGGGTGTTGTGCTGAGTCAGGCTGATTTTGCTATGTCGAAGATTGTTGCCAATGAAACTTATGGCGGGAATGTCTTGCGCAAAGCCATTGATTATTTCTGCCACCTGGCGGTAAAACATCTGCCGGATTTGTTGATCCAAAATTGATGCGCTCTCAGAACGCTCTCAATTTCGCCTACGTCCTCTTCCTGCATCTGAAAGAGAGCCGGATGGAGGATGCGCTGATAGAGCGTTACGTGAGGAGATGGCTTGTCATGAGCATTTTACTTGGCCGTTATTCCGGTTCCCCTGAATCCAAATTTGACAGCGACATCAGGGAGATCAATGAATCAGTTATTGAGCGCGTTCTTCAGGATGTAGAAACGGCATACCTGAGCGATTCATTTTGGGATTCCGGCTTGATTCAGCGCTTGACAACCGCAGGTAGTAGTGCGCCAGCGCTTCATGTTTTTTGGGCGGCTCAGGCAAAATTCAATGACAAAGGGTTCCTGTCGCGAGACATCAGTGTGAAGGAGATGATTGAACACCGGGGGGATATTCATCATATTTTTCCACGGCAGTATTTGAAAGAGAATGGTGTCAGCCAGAGCCAGTATAATCAGGTGGCGAACTATGTCTATGTCCAGCAGGAGATTAACATCAAGGTGGGGAAACGCTCTCCGGCAGACTATATCGGCCAAATCCGTGAGCAATGTCAAAGCGGGAAGCTCGCCTTTGGCGGTATTGGATAATTCCTCTTGCATTCAATACGGCAATGCCGTACATTAATTTCATGCAAGTAGTCATTGAAACCCCCGATTATCTGACCGATGCCAAGGCGCTTGGCTTATTGGAAGATGAACGTCGAGCAATCGTTAATTATGTGGCGCAATATCCTCATTCCGGGGATGAAATGAAGGGTACGGGCGGAGCGCGAAAAATTCGGTTTGCTGGACGAGGTAAAGGAAAAAGCGGGGGCTATCGGGTTGTTACCTTTTTTGCCGGTAATGATATACCTGTGTTTTTGTTGTCCATATTTTCAAAAGGTGAAAAAGCCAATTTGTCGCAAGCGGAAAGAAATGAACTGAAGCAAATTTTAGGATCGCTTGCCGAGGTATACAGAAAAGGAGTGAAACGCCATGTCAAAAGCAGGAAGTAAACTTATCAAATCCGCGAATCAGGCCCTTGCCTATGCTCGTGGTGAAATCAGCGAAGGATTTATTGCTCATGTCCCGGAAGATGTGGACGTCAAGTCTATCCGCCTTGGCTTGGGGTTGACGCAACCGGAATTTTCTTTGCGGTTTGGTTTCGATGTTCGAGCGCTGCAAGATTGGGAACAGAAACGTCGACAGCCTGAACGAGCAGCGCGGGTTCTTTTAACTGTCATTGCACATGAACCTGAAGCTGTCAGCCGTGCTCTGGCTCATTAATTCAGGAGGGGCGAACCTATTCGCTGGCCAAAACAGGTAATTGAGCATGATACTGATCCAGTCATAAAGGTTTGGCGAAATCAGCGCAGACGCGAGGAAAGAATTTGAGCAAAGGAAATTGCAGAAGGAATATGAAGAATATCAGCGGAAAAAGGGCTGAAAAAGCTGAAGCCGCCCCGAAGGACGGCCTCTTTACTCCTTCCACACATGGTAGATGAGCTTGCTTAGTATCGTTCATTACAAGCAAAAAGTCAAGAGGGAATTACCAAGGAAGAATAATAAAGTTACGGTTTCCCCGCTCTATCCAACATCAAAATTGCGTTTCATCCTGTCGAAAAGCGCTTTGAGGTGTTGAATCCGGTAATCCCGTAAGTCAAGGCATGGGTTCATGATCGTGAATCATCAGGCCTGCAAGAGGCAGGGAAGTTGCTCTCTCAGAAACTCGGGAGCAAAATCTGCTCCATTGCTCCAGCTCAAGGTGTGGCCTTCGAGAGTGAACGATCTGAAAAACTCATTGTCTTTGAGAGGGTCAAACAGCTCGCCATACAGCTCGGAGGATAAATCAATCTCCCCTTCTGCGCCATCATTGAATGCAACCCATACCTTGAAGTCCCCGCAATATCTGGCTTGTGTAACGTGCATAAACATGACTTACTCCAGTGGCTTAATTTTCAATAGTGGTTTTCTGTTCATTGCGGCTTCCCAATTAGCCATAAGTTCTTGCTGATGAAGAATATACCAATCAAGCACAGCGCTAAGGGCTCTTCTTGGAAACCTGCCGTTTACCACCCCGGTTTCAATATCAACAGTAATCTCATATTCACCATATTCGGCATGAAAATGTGGTGGAACGTGTTCCCCCCAAATATACATCCGTATGATTATTCAAAGAAAGCGGCTGATTTCAGGCATAATGCTATGTCATAATAAAATTAGTACGCCAAAGCCAGTAGTGAATGTCAGCTCTTGTTGCGGCACATCCGATTTATTGAAAACTATACCCACTTTTCATCACCATTCATCACATTCACTCTGACCAGCTTGTCAACAAAACGCATCCCCAATTCAGCATCTTGAACGACAGCTCGCAACTCCTGATCCAGAAAAATATGACCCTTTGCCCAATCTATTTCAGCATGGGCATCCGGGAAATAAAATTCCATAAACTCCAGAAAATATCTCTCAATGGCGCTTTTCCATGGGCTGTCTGAAGCGATCGTTTGCCGTATCCATACGCTGTGTTTTGTTCAACGTAATTTATTTCCTGCCCTCTTTCACTCTTTCACAATCACCTGAACGGTTCGGGAACAAATCGACCCTTAACCATCCCACTATATTCTGCGGAGAGCCGAAAAAATCAGGAAAATATGACTTTCCGAACGCAAGTTCTACCAGAAAGTCACCGATATCTATTCCACCTCACTGGATTACGACCGATCAGCCACAGCCACAAAGCGCTTTTTCGCAGCCGTTCAGAACAGAGTGTTGGATTATATCGGTAAAAAAGTATTCAGTTATGAAACCTTTGGATAGAGTTTTTCCTGCCTGAAATCGTCGTATTGAAACAGATCAACCGAAGCAAAGGCTGGTTGCACGGCATCCTTGGCCGATACCCGAATCACCTCTTCCGGAAGCTGCCAGTCAATACCAAGCGCAGGATCATTCCACAGAATCCCTGCATCATAAGAGGGCGCATAGTAGTTGTCGCACTTGTAGGCAAAGACGGCTTCCCGGGAGAGCACGACAAAGCCATGCGCAAACCCCTTCGGCACCCAGAGCATGTTCTTCCGTTCAGCATCAATCACACAGGTGATATGACGGCCATAGGAGGGAGAGCCGAGACGCAGGTCAACAGCAACATCGAGCACACTGCCGTAGAGCGCACGAACCAGCTTCGATTGCGTGAACGGCGGCTTTTGGAAATGGAGCCCTCGAAGCACGCCGCAGGTCGACTTCGATTCATTATCCTGCACAAAAACAATATGCCCGATATGCTGCTCAACAATATCCTGCCGAAATGATTCAAAAAAATAGCCCCGATCATCTCCGAACACTTGGGGTTCAAAAATCAGGACATCTGATATCGCCGTAGAAATCACTCGCATAAAAACCGTAAAAACGCCGGAGTAATTAAATCACCAATCACAACAAGAGGCTATGTTACAATAACCTTGCCTGCCCCACAAAATAACAATTGAACAATACTTTACCGCTGCACAAGTAACTGCCTCAGATAAAGCCCATAATGACTCTTCATCAAAGGCTCGGACAAGCGGAGCAGTTGTTCATCATTGATCCAGCCATTCCGCCAGGCAATCTCTTCGGGGCATGCCACTTTCAGCCCCTGTCGCTTCTCAACAGTCTGGATAAAATTCCCTGCCTCCTGGAAGGACTCATGCGTACCGGTATCAAGCCAGGCAAAACCTCGCCCAAGCATGGAGCACTTTAAACGCCCCTGTTGCAAATAGGTTTCGTTGACCGCTGTAATTTCAAGCTCGCCCCGGGCTGATGGCTTCACCTGTTTTGCAACATCCACCACATCATTCGGGTAAAAATAGAGCCCGACAACCGCGTAATTTGATTTCGGTTTCAGAGGTTTCTCTTCAAGAGAGAGCACTGTGCCGGTCTCATCAAGTTCAGCAACTCCATAACGCTCAGGATCACTGACATAGTAGCCAAATATGGTGGCATTGCCATCACTCTGAACATTTTGCACAGCAGCTTCGAGCATTGAGCTGAATGCATAGCCGAAAAATATGTTATCTCCAAGAATAAGAACAACATCATCGCTGCCGATAAATGTTTCGCCAAGTATGAAGGCCTGGGCCAGCCCGTCCGGCGAGGGCTGCTCCACATAGGAGAGACGAATACCCCAGTCACTCCCGTCTCCAAGCAGCTTCCTGAACATCGGCTGATCTTCAGGGGTGGTAATGACAAGAATATCCCGTATACCCGCAAGCATCAACGTGGTCAGGGGGTAGTAGATCATTGGCTTGTCGTAGACTGGCAAAAGCTGTTTGGAGAGCCCTCTGGTAACAGGGTAAAGACGGGTGCCAGAACCACCCGCCAGAATAATTCCTTTCATAAAACTCCTTGTTTCCAGTCACTGCAACCGGGGCAGAGAACAGCGTTCAAGATCAAAATATGTCGTTCTATCCCTTCCCTGCCATCTCCAGACTGACACGCATACACTTGCGGGCCGCCTCTAAAGCCGCTTTGGCCTCCTCTGCACCAAAGATCTCCCAGGGAAGCCGGAAGGTGGACTCGTCCCCATATTTGGCAAGCATTTTTTCTTGTGAATCGTATTTTTCGAGTTCAGGCAGAAGCTGCTCAATCTGAGCCGCAACTTCTCTGGCCACGGTTCCCTCTGAAATCAGTTGAGATAAATGGCCTCCCGGTTTGTGGGCCAAAGGTGAAACACCGAAAAGCATGAGTGCCGCAAGTCCAGCATTTTCAATAACAAGGATCGAGCTTGAGACACAGGCTCGCCAACGTTGTAGAGTATCATCCTGTTCCGCCTCGCTTAAAAAACCTTTTGCAAGTTCAAACCGATACTCAACATCCTTTTGCAGTTTCATAACAACCTCCTTTAATCAAAATCTGCTTACCGCAGTATCTATGTTCATAAAGGGCTGAGAAAAATTTGAACCACATAATGACATCAGAAAGGGTTCCATCATCCAATGTCACTAATCCTTCCAGCCCGAAACAATCCTGTCAAAAATATCATCAATAATCTGGTGAAGAGCAAATCCAATAGCCTCCTGTTGCGCAACATGGCTCCCGACAGGATAATCAGCAAAACCGACAAAAGATTGTGTAAAAACAGATTTTTTATTGACCTGATCCACCATATTCACCCGTACAACAAGGGTAATACGGTTTTTCAGGGCGCGCTCGGTGATGCTGGAGAGGTGACTGGGTGCATCTGAGAATGAGAGAAGAGTGCCTTCCAGCAAAGCATCCGCACGAGCTACTGAAGGGGTAAAACGGAGTGTGCTCTGCGACTCTATTTTGTTGACAAGAGCTTTGGTCAGCTCGCCCCTGAATTGTGCGACACCAGCACCTGATCGCTCTTCAAAGATAGGTACAGCAATAGTTTTGAGATGCGCAGGAAGCGAGGAGCCACGAAAACTGTAGCAGGAGCAAAGGGTTGCCAGCGAGAGCAAAAACAATATGGAGACACCTGCTTTCCGCATGAAAAGAGCCTGAATTAATAGGTTCGGCGGTCAATCCTGTTGAACATTTTACGGAAGGGATAGGTCAGGAGCAAACCCTTTTTTCTGCTGCTGCTTAAGGCCGAAAGATAGATGCCAGTCTTTGAATCACTCCAGTTGGAAGCAAGCTTTACCGCAAGCCTTGCTGCAACTGAGGGCGGCTGAGCAAAAATATCAAGAATGGTTGTAAAGGTCGACAACTGACGGGCAAGTTCGGGCGTAGGATTATCTGCACTGACCATTCCGGTGCGCACCAAACCCGGGTGGAGTAACATCACAGAGATACCTGTATGGCGATACTCTGCGGCAACAGCAAACGTAAACCTTGCTACAGCCGCCTTGGTTGAACCATAAGCGCTGATCCAAGGAGTATTTGAGGTACGGTCAGTACCGGAACCTGCCAAGTTGATAACTTTCCCCTCTCTTTTTTCGCGAAGGAAATAGCTGATAGCAGCACGGGACCCGTTATAGGTGCCTTTAATATTGGTATCAATAACCTTTGCCCACTCGTCAGGATCACTCTCGGTAATACTTTTGAATGGGTCTGAAATTCCGGCATTATTGATAAAACAGTCAACCTTGCCAAATTTTTCACATGCCACAGCAATGAGCCTTTCAACGTCTGCCATAACAACAACATCACAAATACAACCATAAACAGCAGCATCAGGAAACTCCTTAAGAGCATGCTCAACGTGAGCGGATGATGAGGATGTTATCACCACTTTTGCGCCTTCCCGAACAAATTCATGGGCTATGGCTTTGCCTATCCCTCTCGTAGAACCGGTAATAACGGCAACTTTATGATCAAGCCTGCCCATCAAAAACTACTTTTTCCCCTTCACCGAATCAACCATGGCCTGAAGTTCCGGTCGGCCAAGCGAGTATGTTTCAAGCGGAATTCCCCGCTCAAGGGCTTCCCATGCCTGACGAATACTTGCCGCACCAGCTTTTGGCCCCATAGGATGGCCGAACACTCCCCGGCCTGGAACAAAGCCAAAATCTACACTACCAACCTTATGGTAAACAGTTTCAAGCGTTAATGCTGAATCACTGCCTCCCGGAACAGGCAGCGATCGACGAATATGGCCAAAATCCTGCAAACACTCCAGGATATTCTCTTTTACCTCCTGCTCAGGAGTCATCATCCTGCTTCCGAATCCAGGCATAATGATAGAGTCGAGACCCGCAAGACGCTGCAATTTGGTCATGACTCTTGAGTGTACACCATATTTTTCCATACGGCTGAATGCCGCAATAAATGGAAAATGGCCGATAAGCGGTACCTGCGTATGCCTGGCCAGCATTCTTACCGCACTGAGGCCAACCGGAAGGGCATTGACAAGCAACGCATTTGCTCCATTGCGCACAGCAATATCATGTTGCTCAATAAGCCGGTCAACCTCATCAGTGATATTGGCAAGATATATTTTTGGTTCGCCAGTCTCCCGCTCAGCGCTCAACCTGGCCTCTCCAAGAGCATGAGATCGTTCAACAAGCGTTGACCAGTCAACATCGGCAAGCATCTCATCATCTTTGGCAATATCAAGCCCTCCCAGCCAGCTCTGACGCGCAATTTCAGCAAACTCATCAGGACTGAGGCCAATATTGGGTTTGACAACGCCAAAAAAAATGGGACGGTTATAAGCCTTCAACAGATCTCTTATACCATCAATGCCAAATTTCGGCCCGTCAAAGGCAAGCAGGTAAGATTCAGGAAAAGTGATATCAAGCAATTTAACGACAGGCACACCGGGCGTAAAAAAAGCGCCTTCACCACAAACGGCCGAAAGCAGGTTCGGGATTTTGGTTCCAAAATTCCGATGGGGATGGGCAACAGTAATCCGACAGGCATGAATCGGACCTGTAGCGGCATGCTGAACAGGATAGCTGAGCTTTTCAAGCTCTCCCTCTATCTTCAGGTCAATGACCCTGGCGGCATACCTGGGACGGAAATCTTCATCGTGCCCCACCCGTTTCCACTGGGCGGTAGATTGTTCACTGCAAAAGTGGGCAAGGGCGATCTCAACATCTCCCACACACTCCAGGTAGTAGTCAAGCGTGAGGTAGTCAGCCATCTCAAGCTGCTCCCTTAAGGCAAAAAAACCTTTAACATCCTCTCGGTTCATAGAAAAACATCATACCCCCCTGTCGTGCTGATTTGCCGCAAGTTATTCAAGGGTTTCTGTTAATAAAACCAAACACCAATACCCGTGTGCTACGGAAGAGCATCAAGAGCTACCGTAACATTCGCCCCCACCCTCTGATTATCCTTCGGCCTTGATCGAATTGAAATAGTCGAACGCCTGTTGCGGGTCAAGATGCTCATGAACCACCTTGTTGACGGCTTTCATCATGGCAAGCGGGAAATCACTCTGGAAAATATTACGACCCATATCGACACCCGATGCACCTTCATTGACCGCCCTCCACGACATCGTCAGTGCCTCAAGCTCAGGAAGTTTCTTGCCGCCTGCCATAACAATCGGAACTGGACATGATGCCACAATAGTATCGAAATCCTCAGGCACATAGTAGGTCTTGACAATCTGCGCACCCAGCTCAGCCGCCATTCTGCAGGCAAGTCTGAAATATTTTGCATCCCGCACCATATCCTTGCCGACAGCAGTAACGGCCATAGTGGGAATTCCATAGCGAAGACCCATATCAACAAGCCGCGTCATATTGTGAATTGAGCGAGTCTCATACTCACCACCAACAAAGATCTGGAGAGTAATTGCCGCAACATTCATGCGGATGGCATCCTCGATATCCACAGCAAGCTGCTCATCAGAGAGTTCTTTGAGAATACTTGGTCCACCACTGCAACGCATTACCACCGCTTTGGTAAGAGTGGGAGGGACAGTAGTACGTAAAATACCACGGGTAAGCATAATTGCGTCCGCATAAGGCATCAGAGGAACAATATTGACATCCGGCCGTTCAAGGCCAGTTGTTGGCCCCTGAAAATAACCATGATCGATGGCCAGCATGACGGTTCTGCCAGTATCGGGGCGGAATATCCTCGACAGACGATTCTTCATTCCCCAGTCCAGAGAGTGAGCCCCTTTTAGAAAAAATCCGTAGCTCTTAATCGGGGTATCGAGGTAATACTCTTTTGCCTGCTTGTCTTTATCATATTCCGCCATGATGGTAAATCTCCTCGGTTGAGTTATGGTTGTTATCAATAAATATCATTGTACTTCAGCGGAGAGCGGCTGCAATATTGCCACCATCAACTGTGGTAATCGAACCGGTTGTCCTGGTTTCAAGTGCCAGATGCACAAAGGCTTCGGCAACATCCTCAGCGGTCACCTCAAGCTGCAGGAGATTTCCGGCCATATACTCCCTTTCACTCAGACCACGTGCTGCTGAACGAGCCTTAATCATCTCTTCGGTCAAAAGACCGCTGCGAATACGATCGGCATTAATGCCGTTAGAGCGGATACCATCCCGACCATGATCAAGGGCATACTGACGAACAAGAAAAAGGGTTGCCGCCTTTGGAAGCCCATAAGGGCCAAAATCAGGACCTGGATTAACAGCCTGCTTGGAGACATTGAAAAGCAGCACTCCTCCTGTCCCCTGCAGTTTCATCACTCTTACAGCATCCTGCGCAATTGACTGGTGTGAAAAAAAGTTTATTTCAAAGCTTTTGCGGAGAAGCTCATCAGAAACGTCACCTATCCGTCCCTGAATGGCAACACCAACATTTGAAACAATAATATCGACACCACCAAACCTGCGACATGCTGCATCAAAAGCAGCATGTACCTCAGCTCGCGATGTCACGTCACAGGTAATGGCCAGAACATTACCTCCAAGTTCTTCAGCGGCCCGATCAAGCGATTCCCGTGTAAGATCGAGAATGACCAGCTCAGCCCCTTTCTGACGAAAAGCTTTGGCAGTGGCCAGACCGATGCCACTGGCCGCTCCAGTAACCATGACAACTTTACCGGCAAAAACATCATGGTGAACCTTGTTCATTTTTGCCTGCTCCATATCCCAGTACTCTATCTCAAAAGCTTCTCGATCGCTGATGGAATCAAAGGTGCCAAGCGACTCCGCATCAAGAATTGCCGAGGCTGTACAGGTTGCAATATCAGCATTGACCGCAGCAGATTCCGCCGTTTTGCCAAGCCCGAAAAGTCCAAGCCCCGGAACAAGCACCACCCTTGGAAGCGGGTCCAGCATCGTGACAGGCATGGCTGTCGCCGCCTGCTGGGTGCTGAAATACTCAATATACTCAAGGCGATAGCGCTGAACAGCTTCATGCACAGCCGCCTTGAATGCAGGAATATCAGAGGCATCTGGAGCAGGCACAACAAGTGGCCTGTTTTTGGTACGAATAATAAAATCAGGTGTCATGGCCCCCTTCCGACTTATTCTGTCAAGCTCTGAACTGTTGACATAATTGAGTATAGCGGTAGAGCTACGAAAATCGAGAATGAACTGGTGATACTCACGGGTACCCGGAGCCTTTTCATCAACACAAGCACCCCGTAGAACAGGGGCCGCCACTTCAACCGATGCAACAACGGCGGGGAGTGTAACCGATGGAAAATTTTTTCGACCTGCATGAGCTATGCGCTCCTCAAGCAGAGTTACTGCGTCAATCATCCTGCTGTAAGCTTCCTGTGCAGTTGAACCAAAGGTAACCAGGCCATGTTTGTGCAGAATCAACCCTTGAATATCCGGGTTTGCTTCATAAACAACCGACGCAGAGCGGGCAAGTCCAAGACCTGGCTTGATATATGCCACTGAACCAAAACTATTGCCAAGTATTTCATTGCAAAGCGTATCACCATCGGGCTGATTACTGAGAGTAAGCAGCGCAAATGAATGGGTATGCAGAATAAATTTATGGGGTAAAAACGCGTGAAGCAGTGTCTCGATTGACGGAGTCAATCTCTTTTCGGCCACATGATCAGTGAGACTGAACATATTCAACAATAACAGGTGCTTGAACTCTTTTGTGGAAAAACGGTTAAGTACCTCTTCACTGACCCTGCCATTATGGTGAAACAACTCTCCAAGTTTCCGGAGAGGCACGAGTCTGAGTGAAGTGTAATCGCTACTGGTCACCCTGCTCAAATCAACACCGCTTGCCTTGATGAGCAGCACCTCTGCACGATTACCAACCATATCAACCAGCTCACATTTCACCGAGGTATTACCCCCGCCATGCATGACCAGCGAACTTTCACGACCAAGAAGCCGGGAGGCATACACCAGTTCGGCAAGTTCAATCTGTGTCTCAGAGGTGTTGCACTGCTCCTTCACGGAGCATTGAAGATCAGCATCATTCCAAAGGTTCTGCATAACAGATCACACTTCTCATGCCTAAACACGGCATGTATATTGTTGAAAAAAAAGAGAGAAGCACACAGGAGGAACAGCCTTCAGGAGCGAAGCCGCTTTTTCTTTTCATGCCACCCCTCTATAAAAAAACCGGAACAGTAGACAAGTATAAAACCGGGAACCACAACGGCAAGAAAAGTGATCTTTTCATCCATTGTAACCAACTGACCCGAAGACCAAATCATCCACACAAGAAGGTACCAGCAAGGGCCCACAAAAAGAAACGCCCTGTTCCAAAGTTCTTTAAAACTGTGTTTCATAACTGGCCATCCATCCTCAGATTACGTTCATTGAGTTTTTCAAGAATTATCCTGACAAGATATTGCAACGCATTAAGCACATAGGTAACATAAGCCAGAAATGCGTCCCAGAGAAGGACTTCGTGCGAGGCACCAAACCAGGCCAGAAAAAAATAGAGGAGATGAAAAAAAGCTGCGACTGTGCTCCCTATATCCTCCCACAAAAATTCTTTGGAGTACACCCACTGGTCAAAAACCTCTTTCTCAAAAAACATACCCGTTATGAAGAGAAGAGCAAAAAAAAGTGTTTTAAAAAGAATCGCCAAACTTACCCAGTAAAAGCCGGAGATAAAGAGACTGTTGGCAAAAAGAACGGTCACGGTAAGGCCGCCGATAAAAAACAGAAACTGTATTGGAGCAAGAATAATCTGAATGTCAGTCCAGATCGATGCGTTTCGTTTGACAAGCTGTTCAGGAGTGTAGCGCGGCATCTTCTCGTATTATAGCTTAAACTGATAGAAAAAAGAGTTCACATCTCCCCCCGCCCGCCCCAGGCCCCTGCGAGACGCTTATCTTTTGAAGGAGAGAATATAGTAAAAAGGAGGAGAGAGAAAAAGCAACTGAAAAAGTACTTTTTGCTCCGCCAGTCACAAGGAGTAATACGACTCTTTCAACGAAAAGATATATTTTGGTACTCTCTGACCTGAACCTTAGACTTGCAAGTCGGAAGCTATTTGGCCAAATACTCTTGACTCATAGATTTTTGACGTTTTAAACCTTTTAACAATGCTCAACGAGAACACATCATCCCCTTTGACATTTGCCCTGAAGCTGCTTGGCCTGCGTAGTCACAGTCGGGAGGAGCTTGATCGAAAACTAAGCCGAAAGGGTTACTCTACCGAAAGCATCCGTACAGTGCTCGATACATTAACACGGGAGGGAGCGCTGGATGACCGGAAGTTCAGCATGGAGTTCATCAGAAGCCGCTCAAGTCGCAAACCATCGGGAAAATTGAAAATACAGGCTGAACTTCGAAAAAGAGGGGTTGCTGACAGCATCATCGCAGAGCTGCTCCAGGAATATGAGAGTGTCGAGCTATGCCATAAAGCGGCAGAAAAGAAAAGAGGCTCAATACGCGCAGCAACCGTGGGCGAGAAACAACGTAAGCTTGCCATCTTTCTCCATAACCGTGGATTCGGGTGGCAGGAGATTCAAGTCGTGCTCAAACGTTTTTCACTCTCTGATGCTGGCGATGGGGAGAGCTGTTATGAAAGTTCTCCGTGAACGAGAGAGCCGATCTTTTCGCCCCGAAGCAATTTGGTAAAATTCCCCTTTTGGTTCATGTTCATGACCACAATGGGAAGCGAATTTTCACTGCAGAGCGTAATGGCCGTCATATCCATCACCCGAAGGTTTTTCTGAATAACGTCGAGATAGGAGATATCGTCAAAAAAGTGGGCATTTGAATTTTTTTCAGGATCAGAGTCGTAGATACCATCAACCCGGGTCCCTTTAACAATAATATCTGCCTCAATCTCAATAGCCCTGAGCGAAGCTGCCGTGTCAGTTGTGAAATAGGGATTTCCTGTGCCTGCGCCAAAAATGACGACCCGCCCCTTTTCAAGATGGCGGATTGCGCGACGACGTATAAACTGCTCCGCAATCTGCTCCATTTTTATAGCAGTCTGGAGGCGGGTAAAAACCCCTTTACGTTCAAGGGCATCCTGAAAAGCCAATGAGTTAATCACGGTTGCCAGCATACCCATATAGTCGGCCTGAACACGATCCATATTGCCTGCAGCCTCCGACATCCCCCGGAAAATATTGCCTCCACCAATAACCAAGGCAATCTGAGCGCCCATATCCCTGGCCTCCTTGATCTCCTCAGCATATCGTTCAAGCATTTCCGAATTAATACCATAGACATCCTCACCGGCCAGTGCTTCACCACTTAACTTAAGCAAGATGCGCTTGTACTGGAGCATATCCGTATCCTCAGGAAGAAAAAATTAATGGAAAAACGGTATAAGACATTATACACATAAAAAAAGCCCCGAACATCGAGGCTTTTCTTATTTATTCTCCCAACTGATAGCGAACAAATCCAATCACATCAACCTTGGCCTGATGTTTTTTTCGACAGTCGCCCAGAACACCTGAAACCTTTGCCTTATCATCTTTAATAAAGGTCTGCTCGCCGAGCACGACATCCTGATAGTACTTTTCAAGCCTTCCCTGCACAATCTTGTCAACAAACTCCTCTTTTTTACCCTGTTCGATAGCCTGCTGGCGATAGATTTCAGACTCTTTGGCTATAAAGTCAGCAGGTACACTGGAGCGATCGACAACGATAGGCGCAGAAGCGGCAATCTGCATGGCAAGATCTTTTGCCAGCTCTTTGACAACGTCAAGTTTGTCCGTATCAATATGGATAATGGCACCAAGCTTTGCTCCGGAATGAATATAACCCTCTACAAGACCCTGAGGAGCATCGTAAAAAGCAAAACGACGAAGGTCTATCTTTTCTCCAAGTTTGCCTGTCATCGTCTTCATGGCATCCTCTACAGTTTCGCCACCATAAGCATCACCAAGCTTGAGAGCAAGCAGTGCCTCACGGGAAAAAGTACGAGTTGAGAGCGCAAGATCACCAAGGGCTGACGTAAAACCGGTAAAGTCATCTCCGCGTGCAACAAAGTCAGTCTCACAGTTCAGCTCAAGAATAACTCCACTCTTGTGATCTGCTGTTACCTTGATACTGATCATCCCCTCTTTAGCATCCCTGTCCGCACGCTTTGCGGCAAGAGCAGCCCCTTTCTTGCGCAGATAGTCGATGGCCTGCTGCATATCCCCGCCGGTTTCATCGAGGGCTTTCTTGCAGTCCATCATTCCTGCACCTGTTCTATCACGAAGATTTTTTACATCTTTTGCTGAAGTCTGGCTCATTGAAATTTTAATCTCTTGTTGTTATAAACGGTGACTATTCGCTGATTTCCTCTTTTTCAACATCATCCACCTCCACTTCGTCCATCTCGGCAAGCACCTCATTTTCAACCTTCAGCTCACGTGCCTTGATAACAGTATCAGCAACAGCCTTGACCATAAGCTGAATCGAACGAATGGCATCGTCATTTGCAGGAATAACATAATCGACCAGTTCAGGATCGCAGTTGGTATCTACCATGGCAAAAACAGGGATACCGAGTGAACGAGCCTCCTTGATGGCGATATGCTCTTTCTTGATATCAACGATGAAAAGTGCTGCAGGAAGCCTTGTCATGGTGGCAATACCACCAAGAATCCTCATCAGCTTCTCCTTTTCACGACCAAGCATGAGTCGCTCTTTTTTGGTAATCATGTCATAGGTACCATCGGTAGCCATCCTGTCAATGGAGTTCATCCGTCTGATGCTCTGACGGATAGTCTGGAAGTTGGTGAGCATACCGCCCAGCCAGCGCTCGCAGACATAGGGCATACCAGCTCGTTCTGCCTGTTCGGCAATAATATGTTTTGCCTGTTTTTTTGTGCCGACAAACATGATCTCCCTGCCGGTCTGGGCAATTGCCTCAAGTGCCTTGAGCGCATCATCAGCAAGCACAACCGTTTTTTGAAGATCAATGATGTGAACACCATTTTTTTCCATGAAAATGTAGGGCCTCATTTTTGGACACCAGCGACGGGCAAGGTGACCAAAGTGAACTCCTGCACGGAGCAGCTCTTCAAGCTGAAAATGTGACATAGTGATTTCTCTTTTGTGTTTTAGTTATTCCTCTATCATGAATGTACCTGCCGGTATCCAGCGCGGAGCGCTGGACACTGCCGGAAAGCTTTCTCTGAACTGTTTTCAGAATGCCATGATATGTGAAGTTGTGTTCCGAAATTGTATGAGTACAACAAGCAAGAGCCTGATTAACGTTTTGAGAACTGGAAACGTTTGCGAGCTTTTTTGCGTCCAAATTTCTTGCGTTCAACCATACGGGGATCTCTTGTCAAAAGCCTCTCCGTCTTGAGAACAGCACGGGCCGCTTCGTCAAACTCGGTCAGAGCACGAGCAATGGCAAGACTGACAGCGCCTGACTGGCCGGAGACTCCTCCACCCTGCACGTTCACCTTGATATCAAACTCTTCCCTCTTTTCAGTAATAACAAGAGGTCTGAGAGCCTGCTGACGTTTAAATTCATCCTTAAAATACTCTTCAACCGGTAGCTTGTTGATAATAATCCGACCTTTACCAAGTGTTAAAAAAGCTCGAGCCACCGAGGTTTTACGGCGACCCACTGTATCAATAACCTCTTTCATTCCCAATTCTTTAATAATTTAGTTTACTTTCATCTCAACTGGTGACTGCGAAACATGAGGGTGACTTGCGCCAGGGTAGACCTTAAGCTTTCTGAAAAGCTGACGACCAAGGTTATTATGCGGCAACATACCCCACACCGCATTTTCGACAATTCGCTCAGGCTTTTTCTTCAGGAGATCTTTAACGTGGTCGACCTTGACACCACCGGGATAGTGCGAATGAGAAAAGTAACTCTTCTGCTCCTCTTTTTTTCCGCTCAGTAAAACCTTTTCAGCGTTGGTGACCACAATAAAGTCGCCAGTATCAATGTGCGGAGTGAACTGTGGCTTGTGCTTGCCCCGAAGGACTTTTGCAATTTCGGAAGCCATTCTGCCCAATACCTGCCCCTCGGCATCAATAACATACCATTTGCGGTCAACTTCTGCAGGCTTTGCCGAATATGTTTTAAAACTTAACGTCTTGCTCATGCTCATGCTCTTACTATGGATTAACTGGACCTTTTGCGGAAAAAAATAAAGTTCGGTAATGTAAATTATTCCGCTTAATTCTACAAATTATACCTTCACTACCGCAAAATGATGTGAGGTAAGAACCGGGAATGGATTGATTTGGCTACACTTGATGGAGAAATAATCAAATCATTATTTGTCATTTGTTTGGCAAAAAAGAATTTTCAGGAATGTCATTCAGCTACTCTTTTAAGAGAGAGATACTGCATGATAAGCTCACAGCTCTCATCCACCGATAAAGAGGCCGTGTCGATGCAAAGCTCGGGCTGAAGCGGCGCTTCGTAGGGTGAACTTATGCCGGTAAAATGAGCAATTTCACCTTTTCGCGCCTTGCGGTAAAGCCCTTTCGGGTCGCGGGCTTCACAGACTGCAAGCGACGTGGAGAGGTAAACCTCGATGAATTGTCCGGCAGGAAGAAGTGCTCTGACCATAGCACGATCGGCCTGAAATGGCGAAATAAAGGCGGTAATGACCATAAGACCTGCTTCAGTCATCAGTTTTGAGACTTCACCAATACGGCGAATATTTTCGATGCGCTCTTGTTCGCTAAAACCGAGATCGCTGTTCAGACCGCTGCGGAGATTGTCAGCATCCATCAACATCGTATGTCGCCCCGCCTCTACCAGGCTGCGCTCCACTCTGTTGGCAAGGGTTGACTTGCCCGACCCCGAAAGTCCAGTCAGCCAGATAATGCAAGGGTGTTGACTTTTTAATGCTGCACGCTCGGACGGAGCAACATCACCGGTATGCCAGTAGATATCTCTATGAGATTTTCCCGATTCAGCGAGCTTTCTGTCAGTCATCATCTCAACACTCTCTTATTCTATTATCGGATGCTTGAAGGGTAAAACCACTCATTATACCAGCGGCAGGCATTGGCGATAAGCTCGCGAATACGGGGCGGCACTTCATGTCGTTTTGGCGGTGAAATGCGGCTTTGCTGCCGGTGCAGATATTTATGGCGATAGTGGCTGTCGCTCTCATGGGGCCTCACCGTCAGCTTTTCAGGATTGATCGTATGCGGCATCACCTCAAGCCACGAATAAATTCGTGACATTGTCTCAACGGGCGTGGCAACCAAATCCTCGAACTTCACAAAATAAATCCGATTTTTGACCGATTGGGGCAGATCTTGCACGGCCTGAATTGAGGAGAGAGGCGCTCCGAGAGATTTGTCCTGCGCAAAAAGCATGTTAGCCCTGCCAAGCCGATCATAGTCTGCCAGATGGTCTATAAAATCAACCAGAATTGATTTCTGATGCTGCGCCTCTATAGAGCCATAAATCTGCGTCAGGTCGCGAATTGAAACCAGAATCCTCGCCGCCGGGTCAAGATGCAGGAGTAGTTCGATGCAGTGCAACCAAGCCCGGTTCTTGTCGACAACCATTGGCTTCTGGCAGTCATTGTACCATCCATGAAGAAATCCCTGCATGGCCGTACGAAGGTGATCATAGCTTTTGTCGTACTGAACATCAAGCTGCGAGAGAAAAAACTGGTCGTCGCTGACAAAGCGACGAGTCTCGAGAAGTGCGTTACAGAGCGGCGAGCTGTGCCCCTCGCAACTGATCTCAGGGTGCTCGCCAAGTAGCTGGCAGAGCAGTGTTGAACCTGCCCTCGGCAAACCGGCAACTCCGACAAATCGTGATTTCATGCGTAGTTTTTCGATTCAATATAAAATACTTCACAGTCAGACCGGTACTCTTTTATTGACACAACTCTGCTGTTTGGCACTGACACCGAGAGCTCAAATAAATTGGAAAAACCACCAAATTTCATTGGCACCATTGACTGCTGCATTTCGGGATCAGGCAAAGAAAAGGATTTGCGATTCAAAGGCGAAACACCATAGCATTTGGCTGCCATGGTAGAGCTCCCTACACAACCTTCTCCCACTCAAACTTGCTGACGTTTCTCTCCTTCGGGTCAAAAACGATGCCAATCAGGTAGCGCTCGCCAGCATATTTCTCGTAATATCTCATCTTCCTGATCTGCTCAAGTGGCTCCCCGTCGCTCACCTTGAACTCAAAAAGAAAGGTTCTCCCCCCGGCCTTCAGCGTCAGGTCTATTCGCCCTTTATTGCTCACATCCTCAGCGATGATATCGAGACCGATGCTGGCAAAACAGGCATAGAGCACGCTGGCATAAAAGCCCTCGTAACGCTCAAGGTCGTTGTTGGTGAAATTATTGTAGGCGATACTTGCAAAAAGGAGCTTGATAACAGCCTCCAATCTTTCAACATCACCAGTGTTCAGGAGAGCAAGCAGCTCACGCCGGATCGGCTCTTTTTCCGATACACTGGTCATCGAACGCAAAATAGAGTTGTTGAAGCTGATTTGCACCTCTTTGTTGGGAAACCCTAACTGGTACACCACTCCCATCTCCGACTGTATCAAACGCTTGATGGTTAAATAACCGGTCTGAAACAGAATAGTCTCCAGGTCAAGATTTTCAATATCAAAGCTGTTGACGAGGGATTCATCAGTTTCCAGGCTATTAAACCTGGGGACAAAATAGTGGTTCATTTTTATGAGATCAATCAAAAATTTTGGTGTTCCCGTCTCAAACCAGTAGTTCTTGAACATTCGCTGGTTCTTGATAAAAAGCAGGATATCGTACGGGTTATAAACCTTGTCTCCCAAAAAGTTATACCCGTTGTACCACCGTTTGACCTGCTCCATATCCACCCCTTCGAGGTATGGAGCAAAAGAGTTCTCAACATCAAGCTGAGTATACCCGCAAACATTGCCATAGTCAGGGTTCAGGCTTATATCTTCGAGATTATTCAGCCCGCTGAAGAGCGACACCTTGGAGAATTTGCTCACGCCGGTGAGAAAGACAAAGCGCAAATACTCGTCGTTCTCCTTGATTTTGGTATAAATGTCACGCATTCCATCCTGGATGACCAGAGCCTCCGGGATATTCTCAATATTATCCAGAATCGGCTTGTCATACTCATCAACCACAAGAACAACCTTCTGATGATACTTTTGTGAAGCCTTTTTGATAAGCTCGGCAAAAAAGTATTTGGCTTTTGATTTGTCGTCACACTCAACACCCAGCCGTTCCTCGTTGGATTTAAGAATGTGCAACAAATCCTCCTCAAGATCATCCTTTGAGTGGATCCCACCGCTGAAACTGATTTTGATGACCGGGTACGTTACCTCCCAGTTCCATTGCTCCTCAATCAGCAACCCCCGGAACAGCTCCCGTTTGCCTTCAAAAATATTTTTCAGTGTGTCGAGAAACAGGCTTTTCCCGAATCGACGGGGCCGCGAAAGAAAAACATATTTAAACCTGTCAATCAGGCTACGGGCAATCTCCGTTTTGTCGATATACAGATAATCCCGATTAATTACTTCACTGAATGTCTGTATGCCTACTGGCAGCTTTTTCATGGTCAACCTCATTAAAATACGTTATCCTCTCCTCCGGATCAGGATCGATTGTGTCAACAGGGATATGGCACAGCCATTCCCTGTCTTAACCCCCTCCATACAAACAGGGATGTGGGGCACCTCTGTTCAAAAATATCGCTATGATCTCCTATTTCCAAAAACCGTCAGCGGAAGTGAACCAGTGGGAGCATCCTTTACGGTAACTGTGCTGGAAATCGTGCTATACTTTTACCAGTTTTTTTTACAAGGAATCACGCAGTAATAATTTTCTTGTGGATCTCGTCAGTATGATGAACCGCTATGACATTGATACCAAAATCAAATAACAGGTATCCCGCAGTCACAAGAAGATTTTTCAGCTCCTGTTCATCCACTTTAATTCGTTCAACAACCATGATTGGCCTGAAATTTTGAATCGAACCAAGGGCACCACGGAGCACGCTTATCTCCATCCCTTCAACATCAATTTTTATGAGATCTATTCGAGAGAGATTCAGGGAGTCAAGGGTAAAGAGCGGAGTCGGCATTGACTGTTCTGGTGAATAGTCGACCACTTGGCCTATAAACTCATTCTTGTCTGAAGGGATAAGCTCCATGGAACCAAAACTGCCAGGAACGTAGTAATTGGGAACGGGAACATGCAGAGTACCATTACGCTCCCCTATTGCCCCCCAGATTACTTTTGCATTAAAACAATTATTGATTGCAACATTGCCCGCAAGTGCATAAAATAATCGCTCTTGAGCCTCTACAGCTATAACGCAGCCCCAGCCATACATAAATTTCGACCACTCAATGGTATGAACACCAATATTGGCGCCGAGGTCAATGGCTACAACGCCATCACCAAAAGAGTTCCGTCTTTCAACCAGCAGTTGCAGAACAAGATCAACCTCCTGCTGATCGAAGGAAGAGGTTGTCAAGAGCTGATACCCCACGCCGTATCCTCTCTCTTTGTCAATCATGCGATAGTCATTCCTGTTGATGATCATGGTGCCATGATTGGTTGATGTCACCACAAAAGCAACAGGTCTCAAAGTCTTGTTCTTCACCGTATGTCATCCAGATTAAGCAAAAAAACTCCACCACTCTCCCTGTGGCCCACACAACAAGCTTGCAGGTTACTTCGTCAGCATCTGCAACAGGTCATGCCGGACTCGCTCCAACACGCCACTCCAATCATCTTCAACCTCCTGTCGATAGAGCCTGGCGCTCTGGTACCACAGGCTGTCGTTTCGGTCAAGCAGCCAGCGCCAGTCAGGGATAAATGGCAAAAGAACCCAGGTTGATTTCCCCAACGCTCCGCCAAGATGAGCCACACTGGTATCAACACTTATGATAACATCCATCAGTTCGCACAACGCTGCCGTGTCAGCAAAGTCTTGTAATTCGTCACCGTAGTAAGCAATATTCGGATGCAACTCAAGCGTCTCCATGTCGTGAGGGCGCACCTCTTTTTGCAGACTCACGTACTGAAACCCTGAAGGGAGATACTCGGTCAGCTCCAAGAGCTTGATGCTGCGAAGCTGGTCATTCTGATGGTCAGCTCGCCCGTTCCATACCAACCCGATACGCGGCATGATTTTGGGGCCTAACCGGAGTTCCCACGCTGCAACCTTGAGCGGGTCGCTGGCCAGGTACTTTTGAGTGAAGGGTATGGTATCGAGTCTGGTTTTAAAAGCTAACGGCAGGCTGAGCAGTGGCGAGTGGAAATCAACCGCAGGAAGGAGCTGCCCTTTGGCCACGAATTGCGAAACGCCTTCAAGTTGTTCAACCAGGGGAATCAAGGGCCACTCTACTTCAAAGATTACTCGACCAGCCAATTGAGCGACCAAAGGAACATATCGGCAGAACTGGATGGTGTCGCCCAGCCCCTGTTCACTGTGGAGCAGAATCGTCTTGCCTTTCAGTGGCTCTTCTCCAAGCCAGAGCTGCCAGGGGAAGTTGCGTCGTGGTGAGGGGAAATGCTCCTCCCGCCAGCGCCACTCATAGGAGCGCCACCCCTTTTCAAAGTCGCCGAGAATAAGCTGCTCAAGCGCTTTATTCCAGTGAGCCGTGGCGTAGTCGGGCTTGATGGCGATGGCATTGTCGTAACTCTCCACAGCGGCTTTGAGTTGCCGCAGCTCCTTCAGGGCATTGCCGCGATTCAAGTGTATGACGGGAATGTCGGAATTGAGTGCTATGGCTTTGTTGTAACTCTCAAGAGCCAGGTCCAACTGTTTCAGTCGCTGCAGCGCAAGCCCACGGTCTGAAAAATATGCGGCATTATCGGGATTGATAGCTATCGCTTTGCCAATCAAGTCAGCAGCACGCTGGTACTGTTCCCTTTGATACGCTATGACACCAAGGGTGTGAAGGGCATCACGACTCTTTGGGTTATGAAGTACTATCTCTTCTAAAATCCCTGCAGCTTCGGAAAGTTGACCGTTTTTATGATATGCCATGGCCTGCTGCATCTGGATCTCTTCAGTCAATGGTGGCAGTATCGCCGTACTGCTGAATGAGAAATACTGAGGTGTTCCCTCTGGATAAAACCGGTCATTATACCATCTGCAGGTATTGGTGATGAGGTCGCGGATTCGGGGTGGCACCTCATGCGGTTTTGGCGGAGAGATGCGGCTTTGCTGCCGGTGCAGATATTTATGGCGATAGTGGCTGTCGCTCTCATGGGGCCTCACCATCAGCTTTTCTGGATTGATCGTATGCGGTGACACCTCCAGCCACGAGTATATTCGCGACATTGTCTCCACCGGCATTGCAACCAGCTCCTCGAACTTCACAAAAGAGATCCGATTTTTGACCGATTGTGGCAAATCATGAACAGCCTGTATTGAGGAGAGAGGCGCTCCGATAGATTTGTCCTGCGCAAAAAGCATGTTAGCCCTGCCAAGCCGATCATAGTCTGCCAGATGGTCTCTAAAATCAACCAGAATTGATTTCTGATGCTGCGCCTCTATAGAGCCATAAATCTGCGTCAGGTCGCGAATTGAAACCAGAATCCTCGCCGCCGGGTCAAGATGCAGGAGTAGTTCGATGCAGTGCAA
>Ga0194037_1000886_pt1 | contig 22951 bp, 17 predicted proteins | sample JunL306m_MetaG_FD_148653 | JGI IMG/M metagenome (GOLD analysis project Ga0194037, IMG submission 148653) | Anoxic zone freshwater microbial communities from boreal shield lake in IISD Experimental Lakes Area, Ontario, Canada - Jun2016-L304-6m | ecosystem: Environmental > Aquatic > Freshwater >...
CCTCACACTCGGCGAAGGTGGCGGAGCGGGTCGGATCGGTACCCTGGGAGCGAGCCCACATTTCGTACCATGAGCCGAACTCTGCCCGCTTACGATCAACGATCACCTCCAGTATCCGGTGATACCGGCCGCAATCGCTCCGGTCCGGGTACTTGGCCATAAGGAGACGCAACTCGTCCCCCAGTACCACGTCGTTGATCGGATCACCTCCATGCCCCATTTTCTGCCCAGCGGCAAGCCCACGGAGGAGCAGCGAGACGTCGGTCAAGAGGTCGTTGATCGGTTCCTTGCGGGCCGCTGCCTCGCTGACCACCGTCAGAAGCTCCAACGCCCGTTCAGCGGTAGTGACGGTTTCCAGCCGTTGCTCGAAACAGAGAAGTTTTTCGCAGATGCGGGCCGCGTCGGCCTGGTCGGATCGGGCAACGGCGGCCTCTACAAGCTTCCGCCCCTCCAGGAGATCGCTCGTCAGGTCCTGCCGGGCGTCGTGCTTCTTCCTGGTGTCATGTGCCCAGGAGAGAAACGGATCGCGCCAAGCAAGGACGGTATATTCATAGGTCGTATTCTCCTCCAGTCGGAACGAACCGCGCCACCGGTCGTTCACCTGGTGTGTCATCTCAACCTCTTGCCACTCGTTCTCCCCTTGCCTGCGCCATTGAGCCACGGCCCGGACCACGTCGTGCCCGTGGGTGAAGATGTCGGCCTCCACGACCAACAGATCGCCGACGACCCGCTTGACCGGAAACCGGCCGCCACTGATGGCGGGTGTCACGGCCTCAATGTTGACAGTATGAATCTCTGGAATCATTTCCCCGTTACCTCCCGATAAAGTTCAAGCACACGACCGGCGATGCTCGTCCATGAATAGTACACCTCGGCCCGTCGCCGCCCCGCCATACTGAATCGTTTCCGCAGGGCCGGGTCGGCCACGATCCGATTGATCCCGGCGGCCAGATCCTGAGCGAATCTTTCCGGGTCAACCGCCTCGAAAGGAGCATCGGTCTGCTGCTCAAACGAGACAAGTATCCCGGTCTCTTCCGGGACCACCACCTCCTTGATCCCACCCACCGCCGAGGCGACCACGGGAGCTCCGCAGGCCATGGCCTCCAGATTGATGATCCCGAAGGGTTCATAGATGGAGGGGCAGCAGAAGACCTGGGCATGGGAATAGAACTGGATGGCGTCACGCTTGGAAACCATCTCCGGAATCCAGTAGACGTGTTCCCGGCTTGTTCGGATCTCGTCCACGCCGCGCCGCATCTCTTCGCCGATTTCAGGGGTATCAGGCTGTCCGGCCAGGAGTACGACACCCAGTCCCGGCGCCAAGTGTTTGATAGCGCGGACCAGATGAATAATCCCCTTCTGCCGGGTAATCCTTCCCACGAAGAGGACATAGGGAAGCCCCTTGGGAATCCCGGCTTTCTCCAGTGCGTCGGTTTCCGAGGTGTATTGGTACTGTTCCACGTCGATGCCATTGGGGATGACGCGGACCTTGCCCGGATCAACGGTAAAATATTTCAGAATATCCTCGCGGGTCTCGGCGGATACCGCAATGATGGCGTCGGCTGTTTCCAGCGCTGTCTTTTCGACCCATGAAGAGAAGTCGTACCCCCGCCCCAACTGCTCCCGTTTCCATGGCCGCAACGGCTCCAGCGAATGGGTGGTAATGACCAGCGGTGTGCCGTAAAGAAGGCGGGAGAGGAGGCCGCCGGCGTGGGCGTACCAGGTATGGCAGTGGACCACGTCGGCGTCCACCGGGTCCGCGACCCAGTGGACCGAGCGCTGGAGCATCTCCACCGGCGACCTGAGCTGGGACGGGGTAGTCGCGGTCAACTCCCTGGGGACAGGATACCCCTTGACGCGCAGCCGCTCCGAGCTGACATCCTGGTCGCCGAAGCAGCGGACCTCCACCGGCATGAGGCGCGCCAGTTCACGGGTCAGGTATTCGACATGCACCCCGGCGCCGCCGTAGACATAGGGTGGATATTCATTGGTGAGAAGCAGGGCCTTCATGAAACCTCCGGAGAGAATCGAATTACTAATATTGAATGTCGAAGTACACATTCGCCATCTTTTCTCATGTCAAGCGCTATCTCGACTTTCGTGCTTTCCTTCTGATAAGCGCCAAGCCGCCGACGCCGGCGCCGAGGAGGAGAAATGTCGAGGGTTCGGGTACGGCGTCAATAAGCTGTATGGCGTTGATGTTGGCCTCATTATAATTAATATTGCCGGGGCTGTAGTCTATGCTGAATTGGCCCGCGCCATCGGCGTAAACAAACAGTTTCTGGAAATTTTGATTCAAAATGAAGGTATCGGCGGTCGAATCGGTGGGTAGCGTGGTTTCGGTCGGCCCGCCATTGATCGAGACGTTCAATTGTCGTTCGTCAGACGCATAGTCGCCTTGGGAATAAATAAAGAATGTGTAGGCGCTATTAGGAGTGAGTCCGGAATAGGTAATGTTGTAGATACCGCTAAAGTTGTAGAGATAGCCGCCCATCAGATTCTCGTAGGGAGTCCCCATAAATCCGGAATTGGAAATATCCCCAAAGACACCATCACTGTTCCAGGACAGAGTGACTCCCGTAGCGCCGTTGGTGGCGTCAGTCAGCGCAACGTTAAGCCCGGATGATGTGTCGAAGTGATTCCAACTGTCGCCCGGTGCGCTGCTTAATGCCCGTCCGGAATAGTAGGCGTCTGTTGTAAACTGGGTATTGATGAGCGTGGCGGACCAGGAGGCGCCGACACAGGTCATAACCGCCAGCGCCGTCAACGCACCCACCATTCTTTTCCTGACTTGAGATTTATGCATGACTACCTCCTCTTGTTAATGGTTAGACCACGGGCTTGGGGTCGGTCTTGAACCTACTTTCTCCGGCTTGCCGCGGCAGCGAACCTCCAGCGGTATGAGAGGCGCCAGTTCAGGGTCGACATGCTCAGCGGAGCCGCCGTAGACGTAGGGGGGATATTCATTGGTGAGAATCAGGGCCTTCATGGGACCTCCGGTAAATCCGTTTCGTCATGGCGCTTCCTCTTTGTAGTACGGGTATACTTCGCACGGCTATAAAAATAGGCAGGATGAAGTGTAGCGCATCCGGCGGCAATTGCGACCTGGCGACAAAGCCGGTTCCGCTTCGCTTGAACCGGCCTACGAAGAAATAAGGGGAAAACTGTTACCCCTCCGGCGCCTCGTCATCCTCCTCATCTACCCCTGCTTCCGCCTCTTCCTCCGGCTCATAATCATCATCCATGAGCCGCGAAAGGAACTTCTTGTTGTCGCTGATGATCCGGGCGATCCCCGTTGCCAGCTCTTGCAAGTCGTCCTTGGGGTCAATCATGCATCTACTTCCTCCGGCTTGCCGCGGCGGCCCGGTAGAGTTCCTCGTACCGCCGCGCCGGTGCATCCCAGGAAACATCGACAAGCATCCCCCGGCGAACCAGTTTTTTCCACTTTTCCGGGGTCGCATAGAGCGTCATGGCCCGCTGAAGCGCGTCCCATAACGCCTCCGCCGTGTACTCGTCAAAGACGAATCCGACTCCGCCACGCTGAGCGGCGTCCGTCACCGTATCGGCCAGGCCGCCGGTCTTTCTCACCAGGGGCGCCGCGCCGTAGCGGAGGGCGATGAGTTGACCGAGGCCGCACGGCTCGTACCGGGACGGCATCAGAAAGAGATCGCTCCCGGCGTAAATCCGGTGCGCCAAGGGGTCGTTGAACCCGCCGGTACAGAGTTTAATCCGGCCGCACCGCTCTCCCGCCGCCGCCAGCGCTCGCAGATACGGCTCCTCCCCTCCGCCAAGCACCACCATATCCAAGTCAGCGGCCTCGAATCGGGGCAGCAGCTCAACTATCAGGTCGAATCCTTTCTGAGAAACAATTCTGGAGACCATGCCGAGCAGCGGCGCCTCTCTCTGCTCCAGACCGAGTTCTTTCCGGAGTGCTTTCTTGGCGGCTTTTTTTCCCGTCAGAGAGATAGTGGAATAGGTTCCGGGAAGATTCCGGTCTGTTTCCGGATTCCAGCACTCAATGTCGATCCCGTTGATGATGCCGTGCAGATCCCGTTCCCGCTGCCGAAGGACACCGTCAAGGCCACAACCCTGCTCCGGCGTCAGGATCTCCCGGCAATAGGCGGGGGAAACCGTGGTGACCAGATCGGCTGACAGGATTCCCCCCTTCATCAGATTCACGGCACCGTAATATTCGAGTCGGTCAATAGTGAAGTATGACTCGTCAAGCCCCATCTGTTCCAGGGACGTATGCGGAAAGAGACCCTGATAGGCAAGATTGTGGATTGTGTAGATCGTGGCGGCCTTGCGAAAGAAGGGGTCGTCCCGCGGATCATGGCGGAGCAGCAGAGGAACCAGCGCTGTCTGCCAGTCATGGCAGTGGATGATATCAGGGCGAAAGTCCAGCCGTTTACACAAAGCAAGAGCGGCACGGCAGAAAAAGGCGAATCGCTCGTGGTTATCGGGATACTCGCCGGCGCCTTCACCGTAGAGAGTTTCGCGGTCAAAGTAGTCACCGTTTTCGATGAAATAGACCGGAACCTTGTGCAGGCCGACGATCCGGGACCACGCCTTCTTCACTACGCCGCAAAATGGTAACTCGACACTTTTACGCCCTCTCCGCTTGCCGATTCCCGCAACCTCCACGGATCGGTAGAAGGGCATGATGATTCTCACCTCATGGCCGAGACGCTGTAACGCCACGGGGAGCGAAGCAACCACGTCGGCCAGGCCGCCGGTTTTGGCAAAAGGGGTTACTTCCGAGGCAATATGGAGGATCTTCATGGGATTACCGGTTATGCCAGCTCTTTCTTCCATCTCTCCACTTTCTCCTTGTAGTCGGTGAGAAGCTGCTGTGCACTCTTCGGATTCTTGGCCTCAGCATAAATGTGGACCAAGGGGAGGTACTGGTCGGGGAGTACCAGAACCCACTCTTCACCGAAATGGAGTTTAATTCCGTCGATAAAGGTCGCCTCCTTCTCCAGGCTGTCCTCGCTCATTTTCCTCATGATTCCCCCCTTCATCTCCCAGGCGCAGGGGACGCCGGCCCGGAGGAAGGTCCCGGCGGGGACGTCATCAATTACCTTGGATATGGGGACTCCACTCTGGGCCATGAGCTGGATACTCTTGGCAATGGTGAACATGCCGTCAAAGGCCGCATGGAAACGGGGGAAGGCGAAGCGGCCATCCATCGAACCGGCCATGACCACCTCGTGCGAGAGCGCCGCTTCAATCATGGAACGCTCGGACGTCTTGGTCCGAACCACGGAGCATCCTTTCTCCTGAGCCATCTGCTCCACCACGGACGGCGCGGAAACCGGCACCACAAAAATTCCCTTGAGGCCGGCTCTGAGGGTCAAGGCGGTCATAAGGGTGAGGAGCTGAACGTCGGCGTGTACCGCGCCGGTCTCATCAACCAGGATGACCGCCTCATTGGTGGGATCGATCCAGAAACCGGCCTGGGCGTCCAGGGTCGGGACAATTTTGGCGAGTTGGTCAAGCCCCTGCTGTTTTTCTTCTTCCAGATTAACGTCCCGCTCCTTGTCGAAATAGGCGTTGAGACCGATGACCTCGCATCCCAACTCGTTGAGGATGGCGGGAAGTACCTGACTGGCCGGAGAAAAGTTGAAGTCGATGATTACCTTGACGTTCTTTTTGAGGGTCCCGTCAAGGGCGCGGAGAAACCCTTCCCGATAGTAGGCGGAGATGTTGCCGGTCATGTCGGCGATTCCCCCCGGCTCCGAGTGGTGGGCGCGCCGGAAGTTTTCCTTGTAGAAAATCCGTTCCACGTTCTTCCCCATGCCGCTGGAGAAGTCCAGTCCGTCGGTATCCAGAAAAACCACCTCGGTGGAGGCGGGATCATCGGTACCTTGCCTAAAGTGAACCCCCCCGACCTCGCCGAAGGTCTTGAGCTTGTACCGGAGCACCGGCAACGGCGTCATCTGGAGGTCCCTGACGTTGACCCCGGCGGAGAGAATACCGCTCATGAAGCTCCGCTTGAGCATCCGCGAGGAACGGAGCGAATCGCGACCGGTGATAACGTAGCTTCCCTTGGGGAGGCTGCTCCCGTAGGCGCAACCAAGCTTGGCCATAAATTCCGGGGTCAGTTCGATGTTGGTGAGTCCCTTAATCATCGCCCCTTCAAAAAGGGTTTTTTTCCACTTTTCTCCCCAGATCAGGTTGCCGGAGACAATGGAACCCCCTTCGATAACCTTCCGCGGCCAGATCTTCACATCCCGCCTGATGAGGGCCTCTTCGCCGATGGAGGTGTCGTCGGCCACGATGACCCCCTCCTCCATGACAACTCCGTGCCCCACTCGGACATTGTTGCAGATAACGCAGCCGGTAAGCCCTGCTCCCTTCTTGATATAGACGTTGTCCCAGATGACACAGTTGACCAGCTTGACCCCGGCCTCTATGGTGCAGTTCCGGCCGATAACCGAGTCCTTGATGGCGGCGTTGCCGAATATTTGGGAGTTATCGCCGATGATAACCGTCCCTTCCAGCAGCGCTGAGTCCGCCAATTTGACGTCGGCGCCGATCCGGAGGTCCTTGCCCACTACATCTTGCTTGGGCTCGTCAATTCTGACGTTTACCTTCCCCTTGAAGATCTCGTGATGGGCCTCGCGGTACGAATCGGTATTGCCGATATCCCGCCAGTACCCCTTAATGGGGAAACCGTAGAGCGGGGCCGCCATCTCCAGGAGTTTGGGAAAAAGGTCCTGGGAGAAGTCGTAGTTCTCACCTTCGGGAATATGAGTCAAGACCTCCGGTTCCAGGATGTAGATACCAGTGTTGATGGTATCGGAGATCACCTCGCCCCACCCCGGTTTCTCCAGAAACTGAATAATCTTCTGCTCCTTGTCGGTAATAACGACGCCGAACTGCAATGGGTCCTTCACCGGGGTGAGGGTGATGGTGGCAAGAGCGTGACTCTCCTCGTGGAAGTCGAGCGCCTTTTGGAGGTTGAAGTTGGTGAGAAGATCCCCACTGATGATGAGAAACCGTTCGTTGAGATATTTCTCCGCGCACTTGACCGCTCCGGCGGTTCCCATGTCTTCCAGAGGGGTCACATAGGTAATCCGGACGCCGAAATCGCTCCCATCCCGGAAAAACTTCTTAATCACCTCGGGTTGATGATAGAGCAGCATAACCAGTTCGGTGATGTCGTGTTTTTTGAGGAGTTCCACGATATGCAGCATTATGGGACGATTGACGAGGGGAATCATCGGTTTCGGCATGCTTGAGGTAAGCGGCTGTATGCGGGTGCCGAACCCGCCGGCCATGATTACGGCTTTCATAGAAATATAGTACTCCTTTCAGACTTTCCGCTGATGTACCTCGGACGGCAACCGACCGGGGGAATACCGTCACCCACGATGGATTTTCTTGCCGAGGACCTTCTCGATCTCAAGCTTGAGTTCATCGCTATTACTCGACTTTACTACATAGCCGTCAGCCAGCCAGGCGGAAAAATCGTCCTTGTAACAGGAGAAGGCCGAGCAGAGGATAACCGGCAGATTATGCCGTTCCCTGACAATCTGCTGCAGAAGGTCCAGGCCGCTCTCGCTTTTAAGCTTAATATCAAGAATTACCAGGTCAAAGGTCTGCTCGTCGAGACGCTGCAGCGCCTCGCTAACCGTGCCGGCGGTCGTCACCTCGTATCCTTCATCGCTCAGTTCCTGGGCGTACAACAGACGGATATTAGCCTCGTCATCAATAACCAGCAAGCGTGCCATCACTCTCTCTCCTTTCGACCGGAACCGTTATTCGGAAGCTGATTTCCCGGTCAGTGGTGGATATAATAAAGGGAATTCCTTGTTTCTCCAGCAAGTTACGACAGACCATGATTCCGAGTCCGCTTACCGCGTGTTCCGACGGGACCGGCGCCGCGGATGCCTCAAGAAGTATCCCCGCGGGTATCTGCCGGGTGGATAGCAGAACCTCACTCCCGTCGGGGAGAGAGTCGAGAAGGTTTATGATAATGGTCTTGACACAAAAGGTGATCTGGCGGAAATCAATGAACGCCACGGGAAGGTTCTGGGCAAGATCAAGCCGGATTGCAATCCGCCGCTGGATCAAGCGCTCCGCCAGATCTTCGTTGACCCGGTAGACGAGCAGGTTCACATCCCACTGATCCCGGGTCGGATAGAGGGAGTCCGAAGAGGTCAGTACCTCGTTGAGCACGTCATCCAGTTGCTGTGCCGCGGTAACGAGGGATTGGAGGTGATCCCGGAGGGGATCGTCGTCGGCTCTGTTGCGGAGGAGGGATCGGGCAAAGCCGCCTATGGTAACGAGGGGGTTCCTGATGGAGTGAGCGATAGAAGAAGTAATCTCCCCCACCAGCGCCAGCTTTTCCATTCGGACAATCTGTTCCTGCTGTTCGAGAAGCCGCTCATTGGCTTCCACCAGCCGTTCAATCTTTTCCTGGAGTTGGTCGTAGAGCGCGGCCCGTTCAATGGCGAAGGCGACCGTATAGCCGAACGTCTCCAGCGACTCCAGGTCCTGGCGGGTGATCGTTTTGTGAGTTACATAGTTGTCGACGACGATGACTCCAACCGACCGGTTCCGGCAGACCAGCGGCATGATGAGGTAGCTGTCAACCTCAAGGAGTCTTGAGAGACCGTTGTCACCCACCGTGGCCCGGACCTGTTCGTCCACCATGAGTGGTTTGTGGCCTTGCAGCACCCGGTAGAGGATATGCTCCTCATCCGTGAGAAGGGCGCCGAGTTGGGTGAGAATGTCGTTGAATTTGGCTTTCTCCGTCCGCAGCTTGGTGTTGAAAAACTGGGACGCCATTTCTGTCAGGGTATAATTGTGGTGGGATATTTCTTCCCAGGTCTGCCATGCCTCCTGGAGGTTGCGGGGCCCGATTCCAAGGTTATGCTGGCTCTTGTCGGTCAGGAGCAGAAACGCCCGATTCATACCGAACCCCTTGCCGGCGGTGATGGCGGTCATTGCCACCGACAGCACCTCGTCCAGGTTCATGGTGGTCTGGAGAACCTCCGCCAATTCATGGAGGAAGCTGATCTCCTGGTTTCTGCTGTCGAGAGAACCGGCCATGGCGGCGATCTGTTGTGCCTGGTTGAGCAACCCATCCACAAGGAATGAGACGAGTCGAGCCGATGTCGGCTCTTCCTCGGCCAGGCGACGAAGGTCTTCGCGGAACCGATAGCAGATGAGACATTTCTCTATAATCCGCCGGGATGCGTAGACGAGAAACTCATCCTCACCCGTGTGGATTTCCGGGCATTCCCCCGGTTCAATCTGTTCCTTTGTCCAGCAACAGTTCCAGTCCACGGTTCGCTGTTTACCTACCTTCCCCGATTCGGCGCCGGAGTACGGAGCGGGCTGATTATAACAGGTGAAGCAACATTATCAAGTTTTTTCATAACAGCTTTCCGTGCGGTGTATCACACTTGGGGACTTTCATCATCTTTACTTTGAAGGTTGATGGAGGTTTTCGTGAATTGTTCTCAATACGCGGACGGGCGGTAAGTTTGGAGTGGGCGGGGTATAGGCATAGAATGGGGCTTGGAACGACAAAAAAAAGAAGGAGGGCCGCGAGCAACCCTCCTCCTCGTTGATGGATTCCCTTATTTCATGAACCGCCTTTTTATCAGGGCAAGTCCCGCAAGGCCCGGACCAAACAGTAGCAGGGTAGCGGGAATCGGCACCGTGGCTCTGCCGTTCGCCACAAGCTGCGAGACGGAGTACAAGTTGTCTCCGGCTATTGCTTCTAACTTCAACTCACTGGCGAGAATAGGAGTACTTAGAACGAATTCCGGTCGTGTGACAAGACCCCAGCTAGGAATGGTTCCTGCGTCATACGCTGTATGCCAGTTACTATCCGTCCCAAGATAGGAGACGCGATACATGTCGTTGTCATCGGCCTGTACGACGAAGCTGGCTATGCTGTACGTTCCTCCGAGGTCGATCACAATGTTGTTACCGGAATATTTACCATTCCACCAGACACCGTCCGTATTCCATTGCGTCGTTTCCGGTGCAAAGGTACCGTTAACAATTCTGCTTGCAGCCGAGGTCACACTTCCGCCCCAACCGCCGGCGTCGTCGAAGAAGACGCCGTTCAGGGTTACGTTCTTACCGAGGGCGACGTTCACGGCATGCGCCGGCAGGGCGCCGAAACCCGCCATCAGAACCAACGCGACTAATATCCTTAGTTTTTTCATGTCATTCTCCTTCAGCCCCTCAGAGGGCTGTGTGTTGCAAGCTGAAATCTAGTTCCTGAATCCTCTCTGTCCCTTGTCTCCTACCCTTACGGCGAAGCTTTGTTGCGTCTCATGGCATACCTCCCGTTGCGCGAATTTGATACAGCGGGAACGACAAACAGCCGAGTAGCCGTTTATCGTGTGATAATTCGGCAACCCGGCTGTCTCGTGGAGACCCATTGGGCTTTCCGTCCCATCCTTGCGGATGGTTTAGCGTTATCGTTATCAGGTCGGCATAACGACCTTACCTGATATTCATGCAATTTATGCACCAAAGATGAGTTATCTATATTTCAACATGTTAGGCATGAAATTGTGTTTTTTAAGGGACCCCGGTGTAAAGAATATCGACACTTTTGTCGAAAAACTTTACAGTAGCAACATTTTCTTGCTCACAGCTCCAGCTTGAAAACGAGAAAAAGGCAGGGCCTTTATTGGCCCTGCCTTCACCCGCCAATCTCATGGGGAGTTTGCTGCTGTTACTATTTTTTATTCCTGCGTATACCAGCGAGTCCGACTAAACCGCTGCCAAGGAGCACCAAGGTGGCCGGCACGGGAACAGGATTTTGCCGCACGTCACCCGTCAATTGCATGTCAAAGCAGGTTGCTCCGCCATGATCCTCCGCCAATACCGCTATTTCGTTAAGACCATTATTGAATAGTGAGCCTGACACAGGAAGAGAATACTCCCAGTAACTGGTATAATACTCAGCATTTTTATTTGCAATCTGTTGTCCATTAAGAAAAATAATAAATCCATTGTCGGATGCGACATTAAGTGTTGCAGTACCGATTACCGAACCTGATACGGTAAAATTCTGCAACAGCGCCAGATCTGTACCAGCAGTCCAATTTGTAGATTGGTAAGTATAATTGCCAAAAGCAGCATTCCCCGTCGCCCAAGTAGGCGCCTGTGTCCAGTTCACGGAATTATAACCAGCATTCATCGATGGCCACATATCGAAATTCAGGGTTGTATACTGCCACTGGGAGCCTTGACCTACTAAAGCGACCGCACCCGCATTACTCAATCCGCCAACCAACAACATGCAAACCGCCAGTCCCACCATAATTGTCTTTTTCATTTGTGTAGCTCCTTTTATTGAGTTGAAGTTTACCTGCCTTTATCTGTCTATAGCAATTCACGTGCCAAACATGAGATCGTTATATTTCAGCTTGTTAGGCATGTACTTGTGTTTTTGAAGGGAGGCAGTGTAAAGAATATCGACACTTTTGTCGGGAAACTTTACAGAACCTATATATCATCCCTCACTCGTCATCCATACCGAATTTGGCAAGCCGGTAGCGAAAGGAACGGAAGGTCAGCCCCAGGAATTCCGCGGCGTGCTTTTTAACACCGTGGCACTGCTCCAGGGCGCGCAGCAGGTACCGCTTCTCGATGGCATCCAGATGGGCTTCCAGATTCATCCCTGCATCGGGAATCTCCAGGTCGGACTGAACAGTGATCCGATCTGAGTCCGAAAGCATCTGAGGCGGCAGGGATGCGCGATCAAGCATAGGCTCACCGAGAACCGTACATCGCTCGACCATATTCTCAAGCTCCCGGACATTGCCGGGAAACGGATAGGAGATGATGACCTTCAGCGCCTCGGGGGTTACGACCGGTCCGCAGATCGTCTTTCCGGTATATTTTCGAAAAAAATGCTCAAGCAGCAGAGGGATGTCCTCGACCCGTTCCCGCAGTGAAGGCATCCGGAGCATGATGACATTGAGCCGATAGAAAAGGTCTTCCCGGAAATTCCCTTCCCGGAGTTGCGTCTGAAGATCCCGGTTGGAGGCCGCCACGATCCGGACGTCGGCCTTTAAGGATTCACTCCCTCCCACCCTGCGAAACTCCTTCTCCTGGAGTACCCTGAGAAGCTTGGCCTGAAGGAGGAGTGGGAGGTCGCCAATCTCGTCGAGAAAAAGAGTCCCGCGCTCGGCCTGCTCAAAGAGCCCCGGCTTGTCGGCGATGGCGCCCGTAAAGGCTCCCTTCTTGTGACCAAAAAGTTCGCTCTCCATCAGCATATCGGGAATGGCGCTGCAGTTCACCGCCACGAACGGCTTATCTTTCCGAGGGCTCTGCTCATGGATCGCCCGTGCCGCGAGTTCCTTCCCTGTGCCGCTTTCCCCAACAATGAGGACGCTGGAAGCACTGGGCGCCACCTTCTCAATGAGCGTATAAAGTTCCCTCATTGCGTGGCTTTTTCCGATAAACCCGCTGAATCGTTCCCGCAACTCCTGGCGCAGCCGAACATTTTCCTTCTTCAGGTCGAGCTTTTCCAGTGCGTTCCGGACCAGAATCTTGAGCTCTTCCACCTTGAACGGCTTGGCGATATAATCGTAGGCGCCCCGTTTCATTGCCTCCACCGCGTCCTCGGCCGCCGTGTAGGCGGTAATCATGAGTACTGCCGTATCGGGCCAGGAGCGCTTCACCCGTTCGAGGAGCGCAATGCCGTTCAGCCCGGGCATCTTCACATCGGAGAGGATCAGGTCGAAAGAGCTTTCAGAGAGTCGCGCCAGGGCGGATTCAGCGTCGGCGGCCGTCTCCACGACGTACCCTTCCCGGCCAAGAAGGATGGCAAGAAACTCCCGCATGCTTGTTTCATCATCGACTACCAAAATCTTGCGGTCCATGGCGCCTCGCAAAACCAGTGGATAGTGAATAGTGAATAGTGGTTAGTCCCAATGCAATTCACTATCCACTATCCACTATCCACTATCCTCTATCCACTATCCACTATCCACTATCCACTATCCACTATCCACTATCCTCTACGCGGCAGAGAGATAATAAACCGGGTTCCTTTCCCCATGGTGCTTTCTACCCTTACTTGTCCGCCGTGCCCTTCGACAATCCGATAGACCGTTGCCAACCCCAGTCCTGTGCCGTTGCGTTTCGTTGTATAAAACGGTTCAAAGATGCCTGCCAGTTCATGGGGAGACATCCCGGTTCCGGCATCGGAGATCATTATCTCGTCCCAAGTCGCTCCATTTTCTCCCTCGCCCTTGTCGGACAACGGCGCCATGCCAATGGTTATTTGACCCCCTTCGGGCATGGCGTCGACCGCGTTGACAAAAAGATTCCAGAGTACCTGGGTGAACTGGTCCACGTCAACCCGTACCGTCATGATGTCGGCAAATTCCTGACGGATGACGATTCGCTCAAAACGATGATCTGATCGCATCAGAATTCTCAGGTCGTCGATGATCCGGCATAAGGGAACCTCAACCCGATGGGGGGGATGGGGCCGGGCATACGCAAGAAAATCACTGAGCAGTTTGTTGAGCCGGTCGGACTCCCTGATGACGATGTCGAGCAACTGCCGTTCCTCGCCGCGCAGGTCGGGATTTTGGGCGATGAGTTGCGCCGAACCGCAGATGGAGGCCAGCGGATTCCGGATTTCATGGGCTATACGAGCAGAGAGTTCTCCAACGGCCGCCAAGCGGTCGGCCCGTTTGAGCCCGGCCTCCATCTGCTTTAATTCCGTGACATCCTGAAAATTGATGATAAGCCCTTCATTCCGCCCCTCGCGGTCGGGAAGTGGGGTTGCAATGCAGCTCAACACCCGAGGTCCGTTCTGTCCGGCGGCAAAGACGACGTCAGACCTGATATGGAGGGTGTCAAGCGTCGGTAAAAACTCCGGAAAAAGCTCATCGAGACGACGGCCATACGCCTCGGCCTGCATCACTCCCGTCACCTGTTCGGCTTGGGCATTGAAGACCTTGATTTTCCTTTCCGGGTCCAGGGTCATGAGCCCACTCTCCATCCCGGTGACGATGGCGCTGTGAAGTCGTGTCAGTTCGTCGAAATTGACTGACTTTGCTTCAAGGTCCTGCTCACTGCGGCGCGCCCGCTCGGCCAGGTATCCGGAGAGGCACGCCGTCATATAGTAGGCGGCGATGGTGACAAAGATCGAATAGAAGATATAGGCGGCGCCGTACCAGCCGGCCTGCTCCTGACTGAGACCCAGTGGTGTCAGCAGCCCGAAATACTGAAAATCGAGCAGCGCGCCGTAGAGGATGCCGCAAAGAGACGCGGTATAAAGAGCCTCGCGGCGCGCCAGAAGGACACTGGCATTGATGATGGAGAGAAGATAGAAAAAGGAAAAGGGGCTCGCTATCCCGCCGGTCACCAGCAGCAGGGCCGTGGCAAACAAAATATCCCAGATAATCTGAAGATACGCAAGAACGTGCGTGAGCCTCGCATTCAGCCACGAGATGACGAGGCTCGTCAGGGAAAAGAGGTAGGCCGCCGTCAGCAGCAGGAGAAAGCGAGGAAATATCCACTCCCCGATACTTCCGGGAGATTGAATCTTGAGGATGAGCGTGGCCACGAGCAGCAGGGTGACGAGAAGTATCCGTGTCAGAACGAACCCTGTCAGGCGTCGCCGTTCATCCACTTGTTTAGGCTACCGTGCTGGCGATCTTGAAAATCGGCAGGTACATGGCGACGACCAGTCCGCCAACGACGGTACCAAGGAACACCATAAGCATCGGCTCCAGCATGGCGGTCATGGCGCCGACCGCCGCGTCGACCTCATCGTCGTAGAAATCGGCAATCTTGTTAAGCATGGTGTCCATGGCGCCGGTTGCCTCGCCGACGGAGATCATCTGTACGACCATGGGGGGGAAGACCCCGCACGCCGCCAGCGGTTCGGCGATGGTCTTACCTTCGGAGATAGCTTGCCGAACCGAGAAGATCGCATCCTCCACGATCTTGTTTCCGGCGGTCTTGGCGACGATCTCAAGTCCGTCCATGATCGGTACCCCGCTGGAGATCATGGTGCCGAGGGTCCGGGTAAACTTGGCCACGGCGACTTTTCGAATCAATGGCCCGACGATGGGCGCCTTGAGGGCCAACCGGTCGATCTGGTAGCGACCGTTTTTGGTGGCGTAGTACTTCTTGATGCCGCTGATGGAGGCGAAGATAAGGGCAATAATGACGATGATATACTTGACGATGAAGTTGCTGAGGGCGATGACGAACTTGGTCGGAGCGGGGAGCTCGCCCCCAAACTCCTGAAACATCTTGGCAAAGGTCGGGATGACAAAGATCATGATGACCCCCACGACGACAACCGCGATTGACATGACCGTGGCGGGATAGACCATGGCGCCCTTGATCTGTTTCTTGAGCTTCATTGCCTTTTCAATGTAGGCCGCCAACCTGTTGAGGATGGTGTCAAGGATACCCCCGACCTCGCCGGCTGATACCAGATTCACATAGAGCTGGTCAAAAATTTTGGGATGTTTGCTGAGGGCGTCGGCAAAGGTGGAACCGCTCTCCACGTTCTCCTTGACCTTGAAGAGCACCTCCTTGAAGGTCTTGTTTTCCTGCTGGCTGGAAAGAATATCAAGACATTGAACGAGGGGGAGTCCCGAATCAATCATGGTGGCGAACTGGCGGGTAAAGATGACGACATCCTTGGTCTCTACTTTTTTGTCCCCTAGACCGGGGAACTTGAACGCCTTTCCCGACTCCTTGATGGTGATGCTGGAAAAACCGAACTTCTTGAGCTGAGCCTCCACCGAAGCTTTGGTGGTAGCCTCCATGACCCCTTTCTGCTGAGCCCCGTTTCTGCTTCTGGCCTCCCAACTATACTTGGCCATGCCCCCCCTCCCTTGTCGCCGCGCCCACGGCGCTTATTTTCCCATCGGTCGACGGGGCATTCCGCCCGGCGCCCCGCTCGAGGAGATCATCTGTTTCAGTTCATCCGGCTCCGGCGAGCGGAGTAGTCCATCTTCACTCTTGATGACCCGACGCTGCATCAGCGAAAAGAGAGACTGGTTCATGGTCACCATCCCGAATTTATCCTGTCCCACCTGCATTTGGGAATAGATCTGATGCACCTTGTCTTCCCGAATGAGGTTCCGGATGGCCGGATTAGGCACCATGACCTCCAAGGCAAGCGCTCGCCCGGACCCGACGGCCTTGGGTATCAGTATTTGGGAAAGAACCCCTTCCAGCACGAAGGAGAGTTGTGCCCGGATCTGTGCCTGCTGGTGGGGGGGAAAGACATCGATGACCCGGTTGATGGTCTGGGCGCAGGAGTTGGTGTGGAGGGTGGCGAAGACCAGGTGGCCGGTCTCGGCCAGGGTCATGGCCGACTCGATAGTCTCCAGATCCCGCATCTCACCGATGAGGACGACATCAGGGTCCTGGCGCAGGACGTATTTGAGCGCGTTTTTGAAGTTCTGGGTATCCGCCCCCACCTCCCGTTGGTTGACCACGCACCCTTTGTTGGCATGGAGGTACTCAATAGGGTCCTCAATGGTGATGATGTGGTCGTGGCGGTCCATGTTGATCTTGTCGATGATGGAGGCGAGGGTGGTCGTTTTACCGCTCCCGGTGGGTCCGGTGACCAGGATAAGTCCCCGCGGCCTGGTAGCGAGATCCCTCACCACCGGCGGGAGACCCAGTTCCTCGAAAGAGAGAATCTTGTAGGGTATCACCCGAAAGGCCCCGGCAACCGACCCCCGCTGAATGAAAAGATTCCCTCTGAATCGTGAAAGTCCCTTGATACCGAAGGAAAGGTCCAGTTCGTTGTATTCTTCAAAGCGGTGTTTTTGGGCCTCGGTAAGTACGCTGTAACAGAGTCGTCTGGTCTCCACGCTGGTCAATGGAGGCACATCCAGCGGCGTCAGGTGGCCGTCGATCCGGATCTGGGGGGGGGTATTGGCGGTAATGTGGAGATCCGACCCCTTTTGCTCCACGAGGAGCGTGAGAAGTTCGTGCAGGGTGGCGCTCATGGTTGTAGTCCCTCCTAGTTGTCGGCGACGGTGACGCGCAGCACTTCTTCTAAGGAGGTGATACCCTCCTTCAGTTTGGTGAGCCCCGACTGGCGCATTGTTCTGATACCGAGTCGCATCGACTCACGCTTGATTTCCGAAGTATTGCCGCCACGGAGAACAAGTTCCCGCAGCTCATCCAGCATCGGCATGACCTGATAGAAACCGACCCGCCCCTTGTAACCGGACCCGTTGCAGTTTGAGCACCCCTTGCCCCGGTAGCAGACGTAACTACCGGCTTCTTCACTGGAGACACCGGCGTCGATAAGCGCCTGAAGCGGGACCTCCTGGATTTCCTTGCATTCACCGCAGACCCGACGAGCCAGCCGCTGGGCCGTGATCAGATTGACCGCGGAGGAGACCAGAAACGGTTCAACCCCCATATTGAGCAGCCGGTTGATAGTGGAGGGGGCATCGTTGGTATGCAGCGTCGATAACACAAGGTGGCCGGTCAACGCCGCCTTGATCGCGATCTCCGCCGTCTCGAAGTCACGAATCTCACCGATCATGATGATATCAGGATCTTGCCGGAGAAATGACCGCAACACCGAGGCAAAGCTCAGACCGATCTCCTCGCGCACATGGACCTGGTTGATCCCCGGAAAGTTGAATTCCACCGGGTCCTCGGCGGTGGAGATATTTTCCGTTACCTTGTTCAGTTCCGCGATTGCTGAGTAAAGGGAGACCGTCTTGCCGCTGCCGGTCGGACCGGTGACAAGCACCATGCCGAATGGTTTATGAATTTCACGTTTGAAGATTGACAGGGAGTCAGCCTCATAGCCGAGTTTGGTCATGTCGAGCTGGAGGTTCGATTTGTCCAGGAGACGCATGACGATCTTTTCACCGAACAGGGTCGGCAACACGGAGACCCGAAAATCCATGTCCTTGCCCCCCCCCATTTTGATCTTGATCCGACCGTCCTGGGGGTGCCGGCGTTCGGCAATGTTTAGTTCCGCCATGATCTTGATGCGGGAGGTGATGGCGTTCTTCATCCTGAGGGGAGGCTTCATCACCTCGTAGAGTACCCCGTCAATCCGGTAGCGGACCCGGAAAATTTTTTCGTAGGGCTCGATATGAATATCGCTGACCTTCTTCTTGATGGCGTCAATCAGAATCAGGTTGACCAGCTTTACTACCGGCGCCTCTTCAGTGGCGCGTTCGAGGGAGGAGACATCGACGTCATCCTCCTGCTCGACCACCTCGAACTCATCAAGCTCCATGTCACCCATCGCGTTGGCGAGGGAGGGCATTTGCTGGTCGTAGTACTTTTCGATGGCGCTTTCGATGGCCGATTCCGACGCCACCACAACTTCAACATTATGTCCTGTTATGAATCTGATGTCATCAGAGGTAAAGATATTGGAGGGGTCGCTCGTGGCGATGATGAGCCTGGAGCCGGCCCGATTCACCGGTATGATGCGGTACTTCTTGGCGATATAGTGGGGGATGAGTTTCAAAACCGATTCATCAACCTCAAAATCGTCAAGGTTGATGGAAGGGACGCCATACTGACGCGACAGAAAGGTAGTAAGCTCTGCTTCGCTGATGTAACCTTTTTTGATAAGGATCGAGCCAAGGCGCGCTCCTGCCCCGGAAGCTTTCTGTTCTTCCATGGCGGCGGCAAGCTGCTCCTTGGTAAGCAGGTTGTTCCTGACCAGGATGTCTCCCAGCCTGCTGATGTGCATGAATTACCTCTCGGAAGCCGGTTCTAGGTTCTAGGTTCTACGTTCTACGTTCTACGTTCTATGTTCTATGTTCTATGTTCTATGTTCTATGTTCTACGTTCTGGGTTCTGGGTTCGTTACGGGAAGGACAAATAGTATCTCAAAACTCGAAACATATCCAGCGCTATAAATCGGAGACCGGGAAGCTCAACCGACAACAACTATCTATGCTTCTTCCAGCGTCGCCTTCATAAGACCTCGTGGGGGGGCCAGACCGGTCCAGATGGTGAAGGCGCGTTCTCCCTGCGCCGCCAGCATCCCCAACCCGTTGACGCAGCGGAGTGATCGTCGCTGGGCTGCTCCCAGGAGTGGCGTCAGTGAAGGGGCATAGATCATGTCATAGACAACCGCGGTGTCGGCCAACGCCTCCGGATCCGCCGACAAGGAGATACCGTCCATGCCGACGACCGTGGTGTTAAGGAGGAGGTCGATGTCCGGAAGGGCTTGGGGGAGCGTTTCCCGGAATTCAAGCCTGGTACTCGGAAACAGCAATCCGTAGCGTTCGACCAGTTCCTTGGCCCGATCCGTGGTTCTGTTGATGATAATCACCCGTCCGGCGCCGGCCGCGCAGAGGGCATGCAGCGCCGCACGGGCCGCGCCGCCCGCGCCGATGACCAGCAGATGCGCCCCGTTGGGATCAAATCCCAGTTCCTCCCTCAAGGAAACAACCAGCCCGACCCCGTCGGTGTTGTACCCCACAAGGCGCCCATGCTCATTGTGTACCGTATTAACCGCGCCAATCTGTTCCGCTTCCGGAGAAAGCCGGTCCAGGAGCGGTGCAATCGCTACCTTGTGGGGAACCGTGACGTTGAAGCCATGAATCCCGACCGCACGGAAGCCCGCAACCGCTTCGGAAAGACGAGCCGGCGCCACCGGGAACGGGAGATAGACGTAATCGAGCCCGGCGGCGGCCAGCGCCCGGTTCTGCATCCGTGGTGAAAGGGAATGGCGCACCGGGTCGCCGATGATGCCAAGCAGCCGGGTCGTACCCGAGATTACCATGGCTAACGGCCTCCCGGTTGCGTCAGGATCTGTCGGGCGGCGGTCCGCAACTCCGGAGAGATCCGTACCGCTCTCTCCAGAGCCTCCACCCCCTGGGATTTTCTTCCCAGTCGTAGCAGCAGTTCCCCCTCTTCCAGAGCGGCGTTGCCGTAGATCAGGATGGCCTTGCCGGTATCGAGGTCACGAAACGGCATCTCGTCGCCGTACAGTCCGCGCAAGGTATAGTTCCGCCAAGCGGAGAGGTTTGGCGGAAAGACGACCGCGGCGCGCTTCGGCTCCAGCCGGTAACAGATACCTGACTGCTGTAGAAGAAATTCTTCAAAGGTTATCGAATAGCGGGTGGAAAAATCGATGAAAACCGGCCTCCGGCCGATCTGTTCGGAAATTGCCACCAGCAGGACGTTGTCGGGGTTCATCGTCTCCAGTGGGGCGGTACGGAGGAAACTCCGGCGAAAGAGTTCCGGAAAGCCGTCCAGATACCACGGGAAGACCAGGTGTGGAGTATGGAGCAGCGCCAGGTCTTCCCGCATCCGCTCGATTCCCTGGATATACCAGAGTGGAAAAGCGCCGCTGTCGCCCCAGGTAAAGAGGGAGGTCTGCTCGGGAAGGGGACGGAGGGTATTTGAGGCATAGTCGAAGGCGATATAATTCTCGTGCTGGTCATTTTCATAATAATTACGGGCGCAGAGAGCTATGGGCAGCCCCAGGGTCAGAAGGGTCGACAGCAGAATGAGCGCCGCGGTGGGCGCCTTGTTGGTGATGCTCCAATCGCATCCGGCCCGGAGCAGGGCATAGAGGCCAAGGCCGATAAATACCGCTGAAAAGAGATAGAGTGGGGTAAAAAATTCCTCGGTCAGAAAGATCATTTCGCCCGGCGTGTTGAAGTAACCGACAATGACCAGCAGGAAAAAAGTAAGACCGATGACATACGCCAGGACCTCATCGCGCCGTTTCCTGATAAACGCGGCCATTCCGAGCAGCATGAGCGCCATCCCCACCCAGGTGAATTCGTGCGGCACGTTATAGGCGTTGACCTGATCCCAGAGCAGTGCCAGATCGCGCGGCGGCTTTTCCACCGGGTACCCCTTGCGGAGAAAATGCCAGAGGAACTGGGAGAGGCTGTCGGCGTCGCCCCAGTTGAGGAGCGGCTTCCGGCTGGCCCGGAGCGGGATGTGGAGATGCACGGAAAATCCGAGGAGCCCGAAAAAGAGCATCAGGATCATCTCCTTCACACGGGTCACCAGCCGCCAATCAAGGGAGAGGAGCAGCCAGGCATAGGCCGGCAGGAGGAGGACGATGGTCTGATGAGCGCCAAAGGCAAGGCCGCAGAGGAAGGCGCCGAGGTAGATATAGCCCGGTCGTTCATTCCCCGCCCGGTACCGGTCGCGCCAGAGCAGTACCAGATAGAGGACGATTGCCGCGATGAACGCCACCAGGGGATAAGGTTTGTCATGATTGGACTGAAGCCAGAGGCGGGGGGTAAAGCTGAAGGCAAGGGCCGCGCCGAAGGCTGCTCCTTTCCGGAGCAGGGGGTGATCCGGCGCTTCGTCCGGTTTTTCTCCGGCGAGAAGATGGCAGACCAGGAGATAGACGCCGTAACAGGCCGCGGCTGCGGAAATAGCGGTGGCAAAGTTGACCCGAAACGCGACATTGCCGAACGGAAGCCACGTGAACATTTTGGCATAGGAGATGAACAGCGGATAGCCGGGAGAATGGGCCGAACCGAGGGAGGCAATCGCTGTAACAAACTCGCCGCTGTCAAAGAAGGTCACGGTCGGCGCAAGGGTGAGGAGGTAGACAAACAGGGGGATGACGAACGACAAGACCGCGACGACGTCGATCCGTTTCAGTGTTACAGAGAAGAAATGAGACATAACCGCCTTTGTCGTAATTACAAGTTTTCAGAACCAACACCATTTTCCCGATAAAACGCTATGCTAGTACCGCACCAGTCGGATTCGTTATGCCTCGCTCCAGTTGTGGCAGGTATCCGACAGTCACATTAAGATAGTGGGCAAAATCGGATTGGCTCATGTGCGCTTGTTCGCACGTTTATGGGGTATGCCCACAGTCGTTCGAACAGATTCAAATTTGGTGAGTATGGTGGCGGATAGAGTAGCTCGATGTGGAGCGATGCGGCCATTTCCGTAACGAGAGGCAGTTTTGATACCGGGCATTGTCCAAGATCACTATACATCTCTTTCTGTTGCGCCAACTTACTCCAGATTATCCTCGATCCGGATAAGATGGGTCTTTTCGGTGATGATCTCCAGGGTGTCGATCCGCTCCAGAGCGGTACGGACATCGGCCTCTCGGGCCGCGTGGGTCATGATAACGATGGGGACCGACTCCCGATCGCTCCGGGTGTTCTGGATCATCGATTCGATGCTGATGCCGTAATCGCCGAGGACACCGGCAATACGGGAGAGGACTTTAGGGCGATCCACCGCGGAGAAGCGGAGATAGTACTTGCTGACGATCTCACCCATCGGCTTGAGGGGTATCGTGGTCACGGCGTCGTCAAGATACCCCATCGGCGCGATGCGGCGGCCGATGCCGGCCACGATGTTCCGGGAAATATCGACCAGTTCCCCCACCACGGCGCTTGCGGTGGGATTCATCCCGGCCCCCCGACCGATGAACATCACCGGTCCCACGAAATCGCCGACAAGCCGGATGGCATTGAAAACACCGTCAACATCGGCCAGAGGATATCGGAGTGGGATCATGGTTGGGTGTACCCGAGCCTCGATTCGCTCGCCATCGCACTTGCCGATGGCGAGGAGTTTGATCTTGTAGCCGAACTCTCGGGCAAAGACGATATCAACCGGCGACAAGGAACTGATCCCCTCGGTGTGAACGTCGGCCAGCTTCATTTTGGCGCCAAAACAGAGAGATACGAGGAGGCAGAGCTTGTGGGCGGTGTCGATTCCCTCCACGTCAAAGGTGGGATCGGCCTCGGCATACCCCAGTTCCTGGGCGGTCGTGAGTACGGTGGCGAATTCTGCCCCCTCATCGGTCATGCGGGTGAGGATGTAGTTGCACGTGCCGTTAAGGATTCCGAGCACGGAGCTGAACCGGTTGGCCGCCAGATTCCCCCGGATGGCGGAGAGTACCGGAATCCCTCCGCCAACGGCCGGCTCAAAGAGTACCTCAACCCCTTTGGCGGCGGCGGCGGCAAAAATCTCCTCGCCATGCACCGCC
>Ga0194037_1000887_pt1 | contig 22901 bp, 15 predicted proteins | sample JunL306m_MetaG_FD_148653 | JGI IMG/M metagenome (GOLD analysis project Ga0194037, IMG submission 148653) | Anoxic zone freshwater microbial communities from boreal shield lake in IISD Experimental Lakes Area, Ontario, Canada - Jun2016-L304-6m | ecosystem: Environmental > Aquatic > Freshwater >...
CTTATTTTTGGAAACCACAAAAGGTTTCCTATATTTCACGCACGCAAATTTGGAATCCTGTTCCTATTTGCCCTTTTCACAAGCTTTTCGGCTTACTCACAACCTATTGAAATTAAAGGAAAAATACTTGATGAAAGTTCCAAAGTTTCAGTTATTGGAGCTACCATAAAGCTAAAGAAATCACAAGGTGGTGCGGTTACAAATGTAAATGGAGATTTTAGGCTAAACGTCAAAACACTTCCTGTCACCTTGTTGATTAGTGGAATAGGCTACAAATCGCAAGAGATAGATGTGTATGAAAACGAGCCAATCACTATTTATTTGGCTGAGGATTTGAATAAACTCAGTGAAGTGGTAGTGGTGGGTTATGGCACACAAAATCGAAAAGAATTGACCGGCTCAATTGCTACTGTTTCCAAGTCACATTTAGAATACAATATAGCACCGTCGGTAGATGCATTGTTGAGTGGGGCAGTGGCTGGCGTGAATGTAACGCAAGGTTCTGGACAACCGGGTTCTCCTTCCAGTATCCGCATCCGCGGTGGAAATTCCATCAACGCAAGCAACGACCCCTTATATGTCATTGACGGATTCATTTATTTCAGTGACAATTCTTCAACACAAGCAGGTATTAAAGGTATCGAAGGGGGTTCAAATCCATTAAATCTGCTCAATGCTTCTGATATAGAATCGATAGAAGTATTGAAAGATGTATCAGCAACAGCTATTTATGGCTCGCGGGGATCCAATGGTGTTATTCAGATTACCACAAAAAAGGGAAAAAAAGGAAGGAATTCTGTCAACTATCAATATTCCTCTGGCTGGAGTCAATCTGCTAAAAAACTGGACATGCTCAATGCATCGCAATGGGCACGATTGCAAAAGGATTATTTTTTGAACAAGCCCGGATATACTGATGCCCAAATAGACCAATTAGGTACAGGTTATGATTGGCAAACTGCAGTTTTACGAACCGGCATAACGCAAACCCATTCTATTTCTATCAGTGGCGGCGACGACAAATCACAATACTTTATTTCGGGAAACTACCTCAATCAGCAAGGAATTATTATTAATTCTGACTTCGAACGCTTTACAGGGAAGTTGAATTACGACCGTGAAATTTTCTCCGGGTTTAAAATCGGACTCAATCTTAGCGGAAATAAAAGTACCCAAAATGGTCTTACTACTTTCGAGGGTGTAAACTACAACAGTTCACCGTTTTCAAAAGGAATTGCCAACTCGCTAACCTATGCGCTATACATTCCGCCTGTTGTTCCCATTAACAACATTGATGGCAGCTATAATTACAGCAACCCTTACGAATACGCCTATCTGCGCGAAGGAAGTAAAACGGCAAACCCGGTATCGGATTTAAATAATAGCGAGTCACAAACCATAAATACTGCTTTCTTAGGTAATTTTTATGCACAATATGAAATCATCAAGGGATTGACTGCAAAAATTAATCTTGGAACTAATTTGAACTATACAACGCAAAACTATTTTGCTCCCGAATATACGGCTTTAGGATTAGAACCCAATGGAATTGGTGGAATTGGAAACAAAAAAGTAGAAATATCTTTGTCGGAATACACCTTGGCCTATGCAAAGAAAATTGGGAGACATTCTTTTAATTTTTTAATCGGTTATACATACGAGGCATCCAAAACCAATTATATCTCTAGTACAACCTATGGTTTTACTGACGAAACACTTGGCGTTAATAATTTACAGGATGGTAGTCCGTATGGCAATACTCCAATTAACAGTGGTTATAGTTCCAGTAAATTGTATTCTACACTTGGCAGAATTAATTACAGCTTATTAAATCGTTATAATTTAACAGCGAGTTTTCGCAACGATTATTCCTCCCGTCTAGCAACTGCGCATCGGGGTAATTTTTATCCTTCTATCGGATTGTCATGGAATGCAAACGAAGAGAAATTCCTAAAAAGCGTGTCTGACTTAAACAACTTAAAGTTACGTGCCAGTGCAGGTAGTGTTGGTAATCAGGAAATACCGGACGATTTATTTGATCAGATAGTAGGGGTTGCGAAATACAATGGACAAACGACCTACAAGATTATTAATCTTCGTAATGACAACCTTAAATGGGAAACTACCACGCAATATAATATTGGACTAGATGCCGGGGTTTTGAATAATCGGATAAGTGCTACCATTGATGCCTATTCCAAAAAAACATCCGACTTGTTATTACTTATTCCCCCAAAACTGGGAAGTGAGAATAAACAATTGGTGAATGTTGGGAATGTGTTAAATAGAGGGTTAGAATTCTCTGCAACTGCCTTAATCATCGATAAGAAAAAAATTAATTGGTCCGTTTCTGCCAATATTGCTAAGAACCACAATGAGATTACAAAATTGAACGACAATGGCGATATTATTGATGGTGTAAAGATATTGCGTGTCGGAGAATCATTGGGTTCATTTTATGGATTGGTATTCGATGGCGTAACTCAAAAAGGAGAAGATCTGTCAAAACTTCCAACAACTCCCGCCTATACTACGCCCCAACCAGGTGACCCGAAATTTATTGACCAAAACAAAGATGGGCATATTGGAGCAGACGATCGTGTAGTATTGGGAAGCATGCAACCCGAATATACTTACGGATTTTCATCAACCGTAAAATATCATGGTTTCGATTTGTTTGTAATGCTACAAGGTTCACAAGGAAACAAAGTTTATAACCAGTTACGACGATTTCTTGAAAGTCCTACTGATGCCTATAATGTGTCGGCAGCTTTATTAAATGCCTGGACAGACACAAATCCATCCAATACTATTCCGCGCATTACCAATGTTCCGCTTTCATCCGAGTTGGATAGTCGGTACATTGAAGATGCATCCTATCTGAGACTTAAAACTGTGACATTGGGATACAGCCTAAACAAAATTGCATTTGTGGCTTCAAAGGTTCCGCTGAATCTCAGGATTTATGTAACAGCTCAAAACTTATTTACAATATCGGGTTACAAAGGGTATGACCCTGAAATTGCAAAAGGTGTTGATTTAGGCTCATATCCAATGGCTCGTACATTATTGGTAGGAGCAAATATTTCATTTTAAACAAAGCAATCAAATTCAAATTCAATATTAATCATTTATTATTTACAATTTAATTTTAAAAAGGTATGAAACAAATTTTCAAATCTATAGCTTTTATTGCTGTAGCAACTAGTTCAATTTTACTGTCATCGTGCGACAGTAAAAGTACAGAGCCTGATTTGGCTCAGGTAATTACAGGTGAGTCAGCATGGAAAACTGACCAACAAGCCTTGGCAACAGTGAATGCTGCTTATTCTCCATTGCAACGATTAAGTTCATCTTATTCGTTTTTGCTCGAATCGCAAACTGATGCGACCATTAGTTTTGAAGGTGCCGATGACCAAAATGGACCATTGGTAAGTTTATTTAAAACTGACGTAAACAATTGGTATCCTACAAAAATTTTCAATTACGAGTATGTAAGTATCGGTGAAGCTAATCGTAGCATTGAAAAAGCAGATTCAAGCCATGTGGCCGACAATCTATCTCAAGAAACAATCAACTTGGTTAAAGCACGTGCGAAATTCATTCGTGGGTTGGATTATCTTTATCTGACACAACTTTGGGGTGAAGTGCCACTTATTTTAAGTACAAAACCTACAACTGCTGAACAAACTACCCGTAGATCTATCGATGATGTGTACGTTCAAATTGTAAAAGATTTGACTGAAGCAGAAGCAGGATTACCTAGTTATGACCAAATCCGTTCAAACCCTAGCAAGGGTGCAGCTAACGCAATTTTGGCTCGTGCTTATTTAAGCTGGGCAAGTAACCCGCTTACCCAAGCACAGATAGCTACTATAGCTACAACCCAAACTGATCCATCGGCACCAACATGGGATCAAACAAGATTGCAAAAGGCCATTGATTATGCTAACAAGGTAATTAACAGTGGAAATTATGCATTGGAAGCTAATTTTGAAAACAACTGGGGAGTTGCTGCCGAAGATCGTTCGGTTGAACACATCTTTACTTTTCATCATGATGGAGATGGAATTGATGCACAAGGTAATCACCAAACGCACTGTCCGTTCACATTCCGTTTCGACCTGTTGCAAGACAATCATATCGGACCAGCTGACGTGACTCTGACAAAGCTTTTCGCAGATACCGACAAGCGTAAACGTTTCTCTGTTTTAGATAGTTTGTATAATCAAGATGAGCCACTTATTGCTTCACCTAAAAAAGCAAGTGATTACAAAGGTTATAGCTACACATTCCCGGTTACTTCACCACGTATCGGAAAATGGATTCACAGAGCAAGTTCATCTTTAGCACAGGTTGCTCCGGGGTCAGCCGCAGGACAGCTTAATGATATCAACCGTATTGAAATCCGTTATGCAGAAGTATTGCTTATTAAATCGGAAGCATTATTCTATCAGAGTAAAGCAACAGATGCAGCCACGGTTATCAATCAATTACGCACAAGAGCTGGTGTGAGCACATATTCAATACTTACACAAGCTCAATTGGAAAACGAATGGAATCTGGAATTGTTCTTTGAACAACACCGTTGGATTAACCTTACTCGTTGGCATAAGTTAGTAGGTACTGTTAAAACAAACGTACCTACTTATGAATACTACAAGGCAAAATATGCAGATGCAACCACCATTGCAACCAACTTTGGAGCAGCAACAAGCGCAACAAATTATCCATTCTTTGCAAAAATCTACAAACATCTGCATGCAAAAACGGATAATGTAGCTGGTAAATTCTATCGCTTCCCAATTCCTAAAGGATTGTCGGGCAATGACCTTGGCATTACACAAAATCCTGGTTATTGATTCTCTTCATTATCAAAAGAATCAATCAATTAATTTAAATAGACGGGCAAAATTTAGATTTTCTCATGAATCTAAGCTTGCCTGTTTATTTTATCCACAATTTTAAATAAATAGGTATGAAATTCAGGCATTTAATTTCAATCATAGTTATCTTTATAACGCTATATTCATGCAAAAGTACAAGCGATGAACCAGTAATAAACCCTCTTGAAGGGCTAACCAAATTAAGCGAAGGTTATGCAATTGGAGCAGCAGCCAAGGTTGAATTATGGGGTAATAAAAACTTTTTTGTTGGTTATAACAATGTAATTGTCGTGATTTACGATTCCTTAAACCTAAAAGAAAAAATCACGGACGCTCATATACATTTTATACCAGTTGTATCCAGTGGATCAGGAGCATCAACCATTGAACAAATAAGTCCAGCAGAAAATCCCAATGAAACTCCTATAAATGAAGTTTTCTCGGGTACAGTTACTTTCGTTAAGGCATCTGATTCAAATAACACTTGGAAATTAGGAATAGCTGTTCATAATCATAAAGTCGATAAAGAAGGAGAGGTGATTTTAAACATTACGGTAGATAATTCAACGCCCTCGTTAGTAAAATCATTCACTTCAATAAATGCAGACAGTACTAAATTTGTACTTTCATTGCTGAAACCAATAAAACCAAAAGAAGGAACAAACGAACTAGAGTTTTCGCTTAATGAAAATACGAGTTCTTTGGGATGGAGTACTGATGACAACTATACTGTAGAAATAAATACTGAGATGCCGGATATGTGGTACAGTTCACATAGCTATATTATTACAAAAAATATTGGAAATGGACACTATACAGGTAGTTTTGATTTGTCAATGGGAGGAGAATGGAGAATAAATGTTGTTGTCAAAAATAATGGGGTAGTATTTTCCAAGAATGTTTATTTTACCCTAAATATCTGATAATTCCGTACTGCTAGAAACACCCCCTCATTTCATTAAATAATCACTAATCATATTGCATAAATATACCATAAATAGGGTACTCAAAATGCCCTATCAAAGGTATTTCAAGCACTATCTAATTGATATACCTTTGCATAGTCAAATCACAATGACATTTACAAAACGAGAAATAACAAACTCAAAAACAAACAAATGAAATTCCTAAGAACAAATAGATGTATGTGTTGCTTGATGTCATTACGATATTGAACCAACCTTTTTTCATACATTGAAATATATACAAAAAAGAACAGTTGGTCGCAAATCGGTCAACTGTTTTTTTTTTATCTTATCATTGAAAGCATTTTCTTTTCTTTAGTTAGTAGTTAATTAGTTCAATTGTTTCGTGTAGTTTATTTGTGGCCTGTTTCGATGTGAATCGCGACAGCCATAAATAATCTATTTTTTAATCATTCGTTTCTATCAACTATTTTTCTCCGATGAAAATCGAAGGAAAGTAATGGATAATTGTGCAAATTGAAAACCGTTATTCTACAGAATTTTCAAATATAAAATTTATGGCCAATACCGTTTTTATTATTGTTGATAATAACGATATCTATCGTTTGGGATTGAAGTGCATCATTCATGAGCAATTTCAATCTCCAGTCATTCATTATGCAATCAATAATGTCGAGTTACAGCTATTGTTGTTAGAAAATAGTAACGCTGTTGTTATTGTTGATTTGGACAGATTTGGGATGGATGACATCAATAAAATGTATAAATCATCAACACGCTTTCCAAAAACGCATTGGCTCATCGTGTCGTCGGTGGCAGAAGAACCTTTTTTAATGCACTTGACATCTACTTTTTCCAATTCAAATTTTGTACTTAAGTCGAATGATTGTACAGTAGTTGCCATTGCAATAATAGATACCGCTAATGCTAAAAAATACTATTGTAGCGAAGCACTTCAAATTATCATGGAAGTGTATAATCGCAAAGAGGAGAGCGTGCCAAAGATTATTGCGCTGACACCTACCGAGCTAGAACTTGTACATTTGCTAACACAAGGTAAATCGGCAAAAGAAATTGCCGAAATTCGGTCTATTAGTCTTCATACCATCAATACCCATCGGAAGAATATCTTCCGTAAACTTGCTGTGAACAACTTGCAAGAGTTGATAAAGTATGCGCTTAAGAATGGATTGGTAGATCTGACAGAGTATTATATTTAGGTGATTGAGTTCCCTAAGTAAAGGCTTCACTCCAAGTGAAGCCTTTACTATTAGAAGTTCTCCTACCACAATTATGGTATAAAAAATACGCTAATTGCGGTATTTTATTGTATTTAATTCTGTAGTAATTTTGCAGCGTCAATATAGATAGAAACTTTGGTACGTTTCCCCAAGTAAAGGCTTCACTTGGAGTGAAGCCTTTACTATTAAGAAATCAAAGTAATATCTATCATTGAGAAATATAATAACAACAAAGCAAACGTTCAAATCTTCGTCGGCAAAACTGATAACGGGAACGCTAGCTACAAATCAAAAAATTGTATGAAAAGAAAATCATTTTCCCGCTCCACTCCAATCCCATTTCCACGCAACTATTTGTGTTGTGGAATCGTCATGCATAGCTAAGCATTTATAAAATAGCCATTACAATACAATCATTCTTAAAAAACTTGTAATCCATTTACTTCGCATATTCTATGCGAATGTAGATTTTGCAACCATTTATTTATCACAATCAAAATATTTATTATAAACAAACTCAAATTAAAAAACAGTATGAAAACAAGAATATACACATTATTACTAGTGTTATTTGCCATTAGCATTACAGGCTTTGCGCAAGGAAAACAAAACAAGTTATCGGGAAGCGTGAAAGACAGCAATTCCGGAGAGTCATTAATTGGCGTAGTGGTGCAGATTCAAGGATCGAAACAAACTGCAGTTACAGATGCAAAAGGCAAGTTTACGCTCAATGCCAGCAATGCATTGCCATTCAACGTAATAGTATCTTATGCAGGTTACGAAAAACAAGAGTACATTATTGAAAGCGTTGATGATGAATTAAATTTTGAGATTCGTCAAAGTACCAACCTTTTAAACCAAGTGGTGGTAACTTCCCGTCGTCGCTCTGAAACGGCTCAGAATATCCCAATTCCAATATCAGTTATTGGTGGGGGTATTATTGCAGAAGCGGGCGCTTTCAACGTGAACCGCGTGAAAGAATTGGTGCCTTCAGTACAACTTTACTCTTCAAATCCTCGTAATACTGGATTGAATATACGTGGTTTGGGTTCTTCATTCGGACTTACCAATGATGGAATTGATCCAGGAGTAGGATTTTACGTGGATGGTGTATATTTTGCTCGCCCAGCCGCTACTACATTGGACTTTATCGACGTGGAACAAATAGAAGTATTGCGTGGACCACAAGGTACTTTGTTTGGAAAAAATACCACTGCAGGTGCATTCAACGTAACTACAAAGAAACCAAGTTTTAAACCGGGCGCTAATTTCGAACTTAGCTATGGTAACTACGGCTACATTCAGGCTAAAACGTCGATTACTGGTCCATTGAGCAAAACATTGGCAGCACGTGTTTCTTTCTCAGGTACACAACGCGATGGAACCATTTATAATATCGCAAAACAAGAAAATGTGAACAGTTTGAATAATTTGGGTGCCAGAGGGCAACTGCTTTACAAACCAAATGAAGATATCAATTTCTTGTTGATAGCAGATGCAACCCGTCAACGTCCAAATGGATATGCACAAGTAGTAGCAGGCGTTGCACCTACTTTGCGCTCCAACTACCGACAATTCAACACCATTGCCTCCGCTTTGGGATATACGCTTCCAAGCACAAATCCTTTCGACAGAATTATTGACCAGGATACACCGGCACGTTCAAATCAAGATTTAGGAGGAGTATCATTGAATGCCAACTTTAAATTGGGAACAGGAACACTGACTTCAACTACCGCTTGGCGTTACTGGAACTGGGATCCATCTACCGACCGTGACTTTACAGGATTGCAAGCACTTGCTTTGTCGCAAGCACCTTCTAAACACAATCAATGGTCGCAGGAAATCCGTTGGGCTGGTAGTTTAAGTTCAAAATTGACAGCAGTATTTGGAGTATTTGCTTTTGCCCAAGATTTGAAATCTGACACGGTGCAAACAGAAGAAGCAGGAAAAGACCAATGGAGATTCTCAAGCACCGATGCCACTGCCGAAGCACTTTGGAAAACTCCCGGATTGTTGGACGGTTTCGGAACCAAAACAAAATCTGATTTGACTACTTTAAGTGCTGCCGTTTTTGGACAGGTAGACTGGGAAATTACCAAAGGATTACACGTTTTACCAGGTATACGTGTCAACTATGATAAGAAAAAAGTGGACTATAATAAAACAACATACGGCGGTTTGCAAACAACCAATGCAGCGCTTTTGGCTTTGAAAAAATCGGTTTATAGCGATCAGGCATATAATGCAGAAGTTGACAATACCAACTACTCGGGTCAGGTAACAGTAGCTTACAAAGTGAACAAGAGCATCAATGCATTTGCCACTTATGCCAAGAGTTACAAACCGGTTGGGTTGAATCTGGGAAGTTTGCCAACTCCTGCAACTGGTACTACTTTAGCTGAATTGGCAGTGGTGAAACCGGAGAAAGTAAATCACTATGAAATTGGAATTAAAACGACGCCAACAAAGAATTCTACTTTGAACATTACCGTTTACAATACTAATATTAATGATTATCAAACATTGGTTCAATCACCAGAATTGGGTGTGAACCGCGGTTATTTGTCAAATGCAGAAAAAGTAAATGTGAAGGGTGCTGAATTGGATGGCGACATTAAAATCAACAAACATGTTTCATTCTATGGTTCGCTGGCTTATACCGATGGAAAATATGTAACTTTCACCAATGCTCCTCTTCCATTGGAAGAAACAGGTTTGAAAGATGCCAATGCAAAATCAGTTTATTTCAAAGATATTTCGGGCGGACAATTGCCAGGTATCTCTAAAGTGGCTGGTTCAATAGGTGGCGAATATGCTACTTCAGGAAAATTGCTTGGCAAATCAGGACAGTTCTACATTGCTTCTGATGTTTATTATCGTTCAAGCTTCTCGTCAAGTCCTTCACCGTCAGCTTATTTGAATGTTGAAGGCTATGAATTATTAAATGCCCGATTGGGTTTCCGTGCCACCGATGGCGTGTCGATTACATTGTGGGGTCGTAACATATTGAACAAAAACTATTTCGAACAATTGTTGCCCGGTGCTGGTAATTCAGGACAATATGCAGCAGTACTTGGCGATCCAAGAACTTATGGCGTAACAGTGAAATACGGTTTTTAAAATTGTCTATAATGAAGCCTTCACTGGAGTGAAGGCTTCATTAAAAAAACAAGAAAGAAGAATTGAACTTGTAAGTAGTACAGGTTTCATTCTTCTTTCTTGTGTTTTATTTTATTTGATTTGTATTCCTATTTCTGAGAAAGTAGAATGCTGTTAATTATTAACTGATGATTGATAATTGGTACCTGTGAGCTGTGAGCTGTCAACAGCTAACTTTTAAACCACCTTCACCACTTTTCCGCAACCAGCATATTTCACTTCCATCGGTTCACCCGTAAAACCTATGGTGCCAAATTCCACCGCAATACTCAAAATCACACTTACATTATCGGTAAGTTTTTCCAATTGACGGTCAGTCATTTGAGCGGTCAGGGTATGTTCTTCCACAATGGTATTGGCAGGAAACCAATTGCTGTTGGTGACCACGGATGCACCATGAAGTCCTTCCACAATCGGCACATAATCATTCAAATCGGCATGATACATCATATCTGAAGCAGTGCCCAATACCATGATGACACGAAAATAAGGCAGTCGCTTTATGTTCAACAAATCAATATCGGTGTTGATGCGTGGAAAAGTGATGGATGCTGACAAGCTTTCACGATTCAGCTCGTAGGTGGTTGACACCCTCAAAACTGTGTTGAATGGATAGTTGCGGTTGAAATTAAAGCCATCCAGCACCATTTTAAGTGGTGACAAACACACTGGGCGTTTGCCTTTTTCACCTTCCTTGTCAAGTTTCTGCAACTTATTTCCCATGCCGTTCAGTACCGAACTGAGGTTATAGTCTGCCAACCGGTGCAGCCCACCAAAAGCAGTTCGAACCCCGGAAGCAAATTTGGTGCATCCGCTCCACTCCTTCTGTTGTAATCGCATACCCTCATACTGTGGCAAGCGTTTTATCTTGTCCTTGCTCACACCGCCCTTGGCGCGCATAATTACCTGGTCGCTACCCCGGCGCGTGTAAAATGTCACACCCTTGATACTACCCGTCATCTGAATTGCTCCCTTGATTATTGCCATAATGATGAAGAACCCCTAGCCCCTAAAGGGGGATTGAAGTTACTATTGGTTTATGTGTTGTTTTCTTTCTTTTATTCATGTCGTAGTTTATGATAATCAATACTTGCATAATTCCCCTTTAGGGGTCAGGGGTTCTTATTCTTATCGTAATCCTATCGTAAACTGCTGCCAAAGATACTACATTATCATGATTCGTACAATATATGATTATAAAAGCTATATCTATATTAATATAGCTTTTATATATTGATAATATACTATTGATATACGGTATATATATGGTATATAAAATTACGAAAGGTTTATGGTACGTTTACGCTGGGATATTATTGGTATGGTGCTGTGTTGTTATTCCTATTTGAAAACAGCCTGAAAGTATTTTAAAATTTATAAATATTTATTTTGAAAGCATAGTATTTTATCTAAAAATTGTGAGTAGATTTGTGCACTGATAATTTTAATAAACGAAACAGCGAATAAAACCTTATGCAAACAGAAAAAGCCAAAGCACTGAATGAATTCATTTTCAAAGCCATTGACACATATGAAACAGTGAAGGTTGGTGGTCCAGACAGTAAATCAATCTCAAATGAAATAAAAGTCCAATTTCATGACGTGAAATTTGAAAAATATTTCGAGGCATTTTTAGACGAACTTAAAGCCAACGTAAGAGATTGTCAGGACATTGACTTATTATACGATTATATGGTTATCTGTTTAACTGAAGAAAAAAGGTGGATGGGGTTTGAAATTGGAGAGAAACAAAGGATCATATCAAATAAATATGAAGCTCGTTTTTTGATGAATTTCAAGGAAACAATTGAAAATTACATTGATAAACTACATAAATTCTGTTCAAAAGACAATTTCAACAACGCAATAAGTTTACGTAGTATCTACGAAGATGAAATGAGAGCAATCCTTAATAATATGTTAGTAGAAGAGGCTGGTAACATCATAGAGAACACATCCATTGTTCCAATTAAAGATGACCGATTTGACTTCAATAAATTAAAATCAGAATGTTCTCAACTAACTAAAATGTCAGACAAATTGGCATTGATTGAAGAACGACTAGCTGATTTGGAACAATGGGAATTACAAAACGATGAAGAAATAGATGAACCTGATTTTGGATTGTATTATCATTATTCAACGCGTTATTATCCAAATTTCAGAAAATTATGCGAGATTGAAATGAATAAAATCAAAAGAATAGATAATATACAGAAACATTCAAGCAATCATAAAATTCTCGAAATACTACCAAATACAACTCAGAATCACAAACATTATGATTATAAATGGAACGCAACAGAAACCGACCTACTGGAACTCGTAACGGCACTTTTCAAAAAAGAGGCTTTTGTGCGTAGAGATGGAAAAGCCATAAAACGCATTGAGTTAATAAACTATTTTCAGGAATTGCTGGGCTTGGAAATAAAAGATGTGGAGGGGAAACTAACTCGTGCTACCGGCAGAAATGACAATACAGCATTTTTAGATGGATTAACTGCAGCATTTAAGAATTACAAGGTGGAGAAAGAGCTAAGAAAAAAACAATTAAAACCTTAGAAATATGGTGAATTATAGCGTCAATTTATAAATAAGGCGGGTATGTGCAGTATGGATGTCGATGTGGTGGATGCGGGTGTGGTGTGGTGTGGTGTGGTGTGGTGTGGTAGAGACGGGGCGCGCCCCGTCTCTACAGAAAAACAAAAAAAACATACAATCCCAAAAACACATATCTGATTTCACCCAATATTGACCAATATATTATTTCAACAATAATATTTTATGAAACAATAATGTAAAATACGATCAAGCAATTAGCGACAAATACAATTTGAAAATTTATAAATTTGATGGTTCTTTATACTGCCTTATTGTTTACATTTACAGTTCGATAATGTGAATTATTAATTTTCATAATACTGCATTTGACGATTGTTTAGCAATCATTATTTGGAATTTGACGACTGTTATTAAACTTACTTTCTAAATTATTGATGATACGCATATTTTTTTTTATTTGTGTCAAAAGCTGTCACAGACTTGTTGTTACTTTGCAGAATAATTATCACTAGAAATAATGAAAATGCATTCATGCAAAATCAATGAAGATAATTACACCTAAAATTCAAAATACCATATTGTACCATATTAATAATCCGATTTAAAACTATATAAACAATTATGAGATTACATCTAAAAATTGAATCAACAAATCACAGCATTCCGTTTGACCATCAACCGTTATTGGTTGGTACTATCCATAAATGGCTGGGAATTAACGCCGAACATGGAGAAGTATCCTTGTATTCGTTTTCCAGAATTGAAGGTGGTAGGGCTACCAAAACAGGATTGAAATTCGATAGGGATGCTACTTTTTTTATAAGTTCGTATAATATTGATTTGATTAAAAAATTAATATCTGGTATACAAAAAGATAATTCTATGTTCTGTGGATTAAAAGTGAATGAACTGATTATAGAAGAAGACCCTGATTTCTTAAATCGTGAGCTATTTTTTGTTGGTAGCCCAATATTTATCAAAAGGAAATTAGAAGATGTAACCGAACACATTCTGTATACCGATGAGCGCGCACCACAGTTTTTAAAAGAAACCCTGCAAACTAAAATGAAACTGGCAGGAATAACGGATGACAATTTCGAAATTTGTTTTGACACATCTTATACACGAGCAGAATTTAAATTGATAAATTACAAAGGCATAGAGAATAAAGCCAATTGGTGTCCTGTAATTATCAAAGGAAGTCAGGAAACTAAGCTTTTTGCATGGAATGTAGGGTTAGGCAATTCTACAGGTATTGGATTTGGAGCAATTAAATAATAATAGAGCTTATGTATTATGTAGTTAGATACTCAGGTGTTTTTGGTTTTATCAAACCATGGACTGCCGTGAGAGATAGTAAAACATTTAGTCAACAATTCCTCACACCATCTATCATAGAAGGAATTCGTCAAAAATTAGAAGTTGACTCAATTCTTCGACACAAGTTGACCTACACTTCCATTAGTATTCAACAAGAACAGACTCAAACAAGAGGGTGGGAAAAGAAAACGCAATTAAAAATGATGGTTCGCAATCAATCCATTTTAGAGCGTGGGATAATGATTAACCCAACTCTTTATTTAGCATTTAACACCTTTGATGATGCTGAAAAAGCATCAAAACAACATATTTGTTTGTGTCGAAATGAAGATATATTATTTCCTGATGAAGAAATAATGAAAATAGATGAAGTGGAATTTGATGAATTAATTGGATTTGAATTACGATTTGGTAAAAGCGAGAAATCTTTTTTGGTTGGATTTAATCGTTTTGAGGAAGCTGCACCTATGTATGGCTGGTTAGAGATTACAGGAAAACCTGTGACTGGAATGTAATGATGGATTTAGACAAGATATTGGCCAAAGGAGAGCGAAGCGGAGGAACTCCACTTAAGACACATCTAATGGATGTTGCTAACTTAACAGAAAAAGTGGCACAACACCTTGGACTAGATATTGGTATTGCCAGAAGAGGAGCAATATTACACGACATCGGAAAAGCAAGCCCACTCTTTCAACAAACCTTGAAAATAGATTTTCAACGTCCACCTGGTTTTGTGTATCGGCATGAAATTGCGTCACTATTTTTTATATCACTTTTGAAGGAGAAAGAAAAAGCTCCAATTATTGATATGATTGTAGCTCATCATAAATCTATTTATAATGATGTGGGTGGTAAAGGATTACTTGATATGATTGAAAACGACCCTGAATGTTTAAATAGACATTTGAAAGGTTTTGAAAATTGGAGTAAGGATGCATTATCTATATTGTCTCATTTGGGTTTTGAAGTACAAGAGATAACACTTCAACAGGCCAAAGATAATTTCTATGAAGCTGTTGAATATTGTGAGACAAAATCTTATGGATATTCGAAATGGAAAGGTGTTTTGGTTGCAGCTGATCATTTAGCTTCTGCAATGGATGGGAAATCAGATGGATTAAATAAGGAATTATTTATTCAACCAAATTTGAATTATTATCATTCTAGAAAAAGTGATTTGTATCCCTTATCACTCATAAGTACCGATGACAATAGAATGCATACACTAGTGACTGCGCCAACGGGAGCAGGGAAAACTGACTTTTTGATTCGTAGATGTAAAGGAAGAGTTTTCTATACACTCCCTTTTCAGGCATCTATCAATGCCATGTATGATAGAATAAAGGAAGATTTGAAGGATACAAATGCTGATGTACGATTACTGCATGCTGCATCGAGTATAAAGGTTGAAAATGGAAAGGTTGAAGAAAAAATTCTTCAACGCCATATTGGTGCTTCCGTAAAAGTACTAACTCCTCACCAAATGGCTTCGCTGGTATTTGGAACAAAGGGATATGAAGCGATGATTACAGACTTGAAAGATACTGATGTTATATTAGACGAGATACATACCTATTCGGAAACGACACAGGCCATTGTATTGAAAATAGTGGAAATTCTTTATAATATCGGTTGTAGAATTCATATTGGAACAGCCACAATGTCATCGGTTTTGTATCGCAGATTGATTGAATTGCTAGGAGGAAATGAAAATGTTTTGGAAGTGAAATTGCCGAATGAGGTCCTGGATACTTTTGATAGGCATATCATTCACAAATCCGATTCAATTGAATCGCTAAAAAACCAAATAGACGAAGCAATTCAACAAAGAAGCAAAATATTGATTGTTTGCAACCAAGTAAAGCGAGCTCAAAATTTGTATAAAGATTTATCTGAGACTTATCCACTGATACCAAAAATGCTGGTGCATAGTAGATTTAAAAGAGGACAGAGAAGTCAGCTTGAAAATGACTTGAGGAATATATATAATGTGAGTTATGATGCTTGTATGGTGGTTTCTACTCAGGTTGTTGAAGTTAGTCTGGATATTAGCTTTGATTTAATGATAACAGAATGTGCTCCAATAGATGCATTGATACAACGATTCGGACGTATAAATAGAAAGCGTACTAAAAATACAATTGGACATTATAAACCAATTTATGTACTTCAACCTCCTACAGAGAAAATGGCTGCTTTACCCTACAATTTAGAGGTATTACAACGAACATTTGAAGTTTTGCCAAGCGGGGGCTTGATGAAAGAAGTTGATTCACAACAGTTGATTGACTTTGTTTATCCCGATATTCAATTTGTAGATATTGATTTGAATTCAGTGTTTAGCGTTGGAAAATGGAAAATTAAAGAGCTCTGGCACAATCCAAAGTCAGCTTTATTGGAAACATTGGATATTGATTCAGTAACCTGTATTTCAGAAAATGACAGGGATTTATATGAAATGGCTGCTTATGAGGAGCAAACCAAGTTAGAAATACCAGTTTCGTTTCGTTCAGTGGGTTATAGGGGATTAGATAAATCAAAAGTTGGTTCGCATCCTTTTATAATTCCAATATTGGCTTATGATGAGGAGTTTGGTTTATTAATTGAATTTGCAAAGCCTGAGTTATATGATGTTACAAAACGATTTTTATAAATAATCACAAGTCTATGATAGCAGCAAATATCGGAAAAATTTTTCTTGATGCTTATAATGAAAAAAACAAAAGCAACTTTACAGCAAAGGAGTTTTTTGTGGAAAAGTATTATGAAGTATTCTACAATCAAAGCAAATATTTAATGTCTGCGGGAAATTCACCTTTAGAGAATCCCAAAATCAGTTGGGATAAAATGAGAAGTGGACAAATTCCTTATGAAACTATTGAGAAGAGAATTGACCGCTTTAATAAAACAATTCTGAAAATAGAAAATGAACCCGCTGATGCTAGTATAGCCATCGGTTTTCCTTCATTGGATTTGACAGCAACCACTTCGGGACAAATCACGAATATGAGTTTACCTTTAAATGAAGACGATGTTTATTTGTCGTGGATTGGTAGCGGATTTGGAATTGGTGTTCAAAGTGGATTATCCATTTTGTTCGATAATCCAAAAATATTACTCGATTTGTATGATGGTTGGCAACTTTACAGAGATTATTTAAATAAAACTCCGGGGCTGAGAGGAAATCAGATTAATACCTGGAATGGCCAATGGATAGCGCATAGATATAACAAACTCACTTTTGATGCTTCTAATCCGACAGCATCATTTCAACCTTTTGGAGCCATGAAAGATGGAGGAATGGAGGTGGCATCACAATCGTGGACTAAAGTACTGATTGGAATTGCTCGCAATTATCCCGAATCATCTATTACATCCTATGTTTACAGCTTAGGACAAACAAATATTACTGTAGGATTTGTTCCATTTGAATTACCTCGTATAAGACAACCTTATGAATTATACAGTAAGTATTTTGGAACCACAAAATCCGACCAAGTTGAACAACTATTTGGTACTGCCATTGGCTTTACAACAGCTTGTCAAATGGGGGTGATAGGTGTGAATGCATTAGAGCCGAAAGGATTTAAAGACTATATGAGAAAGGGCATCATACCCAAGTACAATGATAGTGACGAAGACAAAACAATTAATTATAATACTTATCAAATCTGGTTATTAGCTATGTTAAACAACGAACAATTATGGGAAAAAGCGCAACAAGTTGCGAAAACCCTCAACAGTCACTCTTTGAGTGATAGTAACGCAAGAACAGTAAAAAGTCAAGAAGTAAATATTCTATTGGCTTCAGTAAACAAGAGAAACTTTATAGACGGGCTTACTACAATTGTAAAAGGAAGTCAAGATGTGCAACAATTGGCAGAAATAGCAGAATTAGTAAATAGTATGCCTATTGACAATGTTCCCTATTTTCTTACATTAGTTCGTTTTCAATATGCAGTCGCAAACAAATAATCTTAAAAATAAAACAATATGAATCCCTACATTTATCTTAGAGCGTTGAAACACGCAGAACATACCGTATTTTGTGTGCAAGATGGTCAAAAAACTTATTATGACTCTCAGTTTAATCGAGTAGTTGCCTACTCAAGTGGTCAACAAGTTAAACGTTCTATTTTAGACACATTGACATCCAATCTCAATGTTCAAATGGCACCCATAACATTTAATTATAATGTTACCGCAAAAAAAGAACTTGAAAACAAAGAACCTTGGTCTCCTTGCGACCCTACTTATGTTGACCAATTACTAGGTGGTTGGATGCGAGCTGGTGACGGTGTTACTGTGAAAAGAAGAAGCCCATTATCAATTTCAGCAATGCGTCCAATTCACCCACTATTGGCTGGAACTGATAAAGAAAATCTAACTTTTGATAGAAGTGATAAACCTGACCGTAATCCAGTTAATGTAAGATTAGGTGATAAATTATTGTCAGATGAAGAAATTGAAGAATTCTTGAGTTCAAATAACCGCACACTTCCACGCAGAAATTGGATTCCTGAAAATGTACGTACTAGTGGTTTGTTCGTTTATGATGTAGCCATCGACTTGCGAACCTTGTTTTCGGTTTCAATTAATCAGCATGAACCAGAATTATCTAAAGATAAAATTGAAGATTTAAAGACCAAAGGTTGGGTAGAGAGTGAAAATATATTTGGTAAATGTCTTGTTTTGCCAAAGGATGAACGAGCAAAAGTAATACCTGCATTGGCAAGCGCATTATTGAATTGGCGTATTACTTCCAATCAAGCCCGCACCTTTAGTTTAATGGAAACTTTGGCTATTGCTATTTCCGACAGTGCAAATAAACTAGCCGGTTCAATACGTGCAAAATTGATTGAGGATGGAGAGAAACTAAAAGCGAAACCTATTATAGATGAAACAGCGGGTGCAGAAGTATTCGTTACCCTACCATGCGCTAGTTATGTGGTTACAGTAAATGAAAGTGCCGATGCTTTGGAAAAAGCTGAACAAAGATTGATTGAATTGATGTTAGCTTTTGATTACGAGCAACAAATTTAAAAAACAAATTGGTGTTAGACTGTCGCAATTTATTTTGCGGCAGTTTTGCACTAATGTGTTATTTGATGAGATTTTTAACTACTAATTGAACCGTGTGGAATTGAAATAAGGTAGTGAATTTTCCCTTAAATCCTGTATAACACTATTAATTGAACCGTCTGGAATTGAAATACAGTAAACAGAAATTACAAAGGTGATACAACTACTTCTAATTGAACCGTTTGGAATTGAAATTCTTGAACATATACACCGCCTTTTGCGATAGTATCTTCTAATTGAACCGCATGGATTTGAAATGAAGTTGTAGCGGCCACAGTTACCGAAAAGAGTTACTTCTAATTGAACCGTCTGGAATTGAAATCTTAATGAATAAGTGAAGTTGGTAACGTTTAATCCTTCTAATTGAACCGTCTGGAATTGAAACCATTGTGCCTGTTGGTACAAGTATTACAAGGACACTTATAATTGAACCGTCTGGAATTGAAATGCGGTTCGGCTATCTTTACCTCGAAGTTGGCTGACTTCTAATTGAACCGTCTGGAATTGAAATTTTACGGAAGCAAGGGAGCGATGGGATTCCAATTCAACTTCTAATTGAACCGTCTGGAATTGAAATTGTGGAGCTGTCTTGAAATTGATAAATGAAATAAACTTCTAATTGAACCGTCTGGAATTGAAATACGAAATTAAAGAGTTGGATTATTCGGCAGTGCCGCTTCTAATTGAACCGTCTGGAATTGAAATAAGTTAGTAGCAACCATTAAAGACATGGGGCTACACTTCTAATTGAACCGTCTGGAATTGAAATGGCGAAATGACCAACTTTAAGTTGATTATCAATGAACTTCTAATTGAACCGTCTGGAATTGAAATCTCGTATCTTCTCGTGATAGTCAATAAATGAGCAACAGACCTAACAGGTTTTTAAAACCTGTTAGGTCTAATAAATTCTATATCAGTGATATACACTATCAGTGGTGATTGTTGGGATGGTGCGGATGCCGATGCCCCACGTAGAGACGGGGCGCGCCCCGTCTCTACAGGAAAACCCGGAAACCCAGGAACCACCGAACCCAATAAAATCTGTAATACCCACAAATCCCCCAAAACCACACCCTACCATATACAACCTTTATTACATTCACTCACAAAACCACCAAATTTTATTAATCAATATATCAACGCATTAGTAATTATTTTATACGGGTTGTAGTACAAGTTGTATAAAGATGAAGATATTCAGGTAGTATGTTTGTATCGTTGAAACCAACGAAGAAGGCGATGTTGCTATTCGGGTTCAGGGGACGACCAAATATATGAGCGTAACAAGAAACCCAATAGTGGGTGAAATGCGTAAATCTTACGCAAACGTGAACACTTTTGTTCACAAAGGACAAAATGTGATTAGCGCAAAGCCTTTCAACCGGAAGGACAAGAACTCCGATGCACAAAAATCCCATCGGGCATGTTTCAAATTGATTGGTGATACATGGGTGTGGGTTGGTGGATTTGCAGAGGCAGGTTTACTGAATCTGCCTCAATCACAGTCGCCCTACAATGTGTTTATGACATTGAATTTGCCAGGGGCCATTGACAATTCTGGCGATGTACCGGTGATTGATTATCCCAAGTTGCAGATTGCACGTGGTACATTGACAGCGGTGGAGGTGATTAGCACCTCTGTGGATGCTTCTGTTTTGACAGTCAACTATGACTCATTGATAGATTACCCACATGTGGATGCAACGGATATCATCATGGTGTTGGTGAAAACCCTGCGTGGCGCGGTTTATTTCACACGTCAGGCTCGTGGTGAAGCTTTTGAAGGTACATTGCTGGTTCAAATGCGCAATGTGGTGCTTACCGACATTGAATGTGTGTATTTGTTCACCACCACTGTCGATGGGAAAAAGGCTTCCAATTCGATGTATGTGGATGTAAATCCCTAGTCGTGACGGGGCGCACGTAGAGACGTGGCATGCCGCGTCTCTACAGGAAACCCCCTAACAACGAACAAAAAAATCCCTGCAAATAATACAATTTGCAGGGATTTTCTTGTCACATTATTGAAATAATCACAGAATATTGAATTGATAAAGTGCAAGAATATAGTAATAGTACAAGAATGCAAACTCACATACCATAAACGAGGTATAAAAATACCAACTCAACGGTATGGTATGAAGTTTTGAATAGCTGTAATTTTGCAACATTATTAGTGAACATAAAAAACCATTGTAAACAAACAAAAAGAAAGATATGAAAAAGATTGTAACATTATCATTGATATTGGCTGTATTGCTAGGCTTATCAAATCCGGCACAAGCTGAAAAAAAAGAATTATCAGGGCAAATCTCTTTATCTGGGGCATTTGCACTCTATCCATTGGCAGTGAAATGGGCCGAGGAGTTTAAGAAATTGCACCCGAACGTAAAGATAGATGTGTCGGGCGGTGGAGCAGGCAAAGGTATCACTGATGCCTTGGCAAAAGTGGTAGATCTGGGCATGGTTTCTCGCGAAATTAAACCCGAAGAAGTGGCTAAAGGAGCTTGGTTTGTTGCCGTAGCTAAGGATGCAGTTGTTCCAACTATCAATGCTAAGAATCCGAAAATCAAGGAACTCTTGGCTAAAGGTTTGACTCAGGAAGCAGCTGTTAAGATTTTTATAACTGAAGAGTACAAAACCTGGGGACAAGTACTAGGCATACAAAGTAATATCCCGCTACATCTTTATGTACGTTCCGATGCCTGTGGTGCTGGGGAAACCTGGGCGAAATACCTGGGAAATAAAAAACAGGAAGATTTAAAAGGAACAGCCGTATTTGGTGATCCAGGCGTAGCTTCTGCCATTCAAAAAGACCCTATTGGATTGGGCTATAATAACATCGCCTATGCTTATGATTTGAAAACAAAGAAACCTAATCCGGGTATTTTGGTATTACCAATTGATATCAACAAAAACGGAAAGATAGATGCAGCCGAGAACTTTTACGCTACTTCTACGCAACTTATCAACGCCATTGCACAAGATAAATATCCTTCGCCACCAGCACGCGACTTATATTTGGTATCTAACGGCAAACCAACCAATCCGGTAGTGATTGCTTTCCTGAAATTTATTCTTACTGAAGGTCAAAAGTTCAATGTGCCCAACGGATATATCAGTTTGCCGAAAGCGAAATTGAACTCTGGTATTGCGAAGATAAAATAATGTAAAGACGCAAGCAAGTTTTGCGTTAATCTAGACGCAAGCCTTGCGTCTCTACAAGAAACATAACACAATGACAAATAGAATATTAAAAAATAAGATTGCCGGAGGATTCATGTTTACCGTTACGGTAGCGTGTATATTTCTGGTGGTTCTCATAGGGTTAGGCTTGTATTTAAAGTCGGCACCCATCTTTGCCGAAAAAAGCTTTTGGCAATTGATTTCAGGTACTGAATGGAAACCGGGCAGAGGAGAGTTTGGATTCCTTCCTTTCATTGCCGGAACACTTTGGGTAACAGGTATAGCAGTAATTTTGGCATTGCCCGTATCATTGTTCACGGCGTTATACCTTACCGAACATTCAAAACCAACAGTCAAGAAATGGGTGTTCCCGGCACTGGATATCTTGGCCGGAATACCATCCGTAGTATATGGCGTTTGGGGTATATTGCTGATTGTGCCCTGGGTCTCGGAGAAATTAGCCCCACATTTTGTAGAATACTCCACAGGTTACACCACCCTTTCGGGAGGAATAGTGCTGGGAGTAATGA
>Ga0194037_1000888_pt1 | contig 22892 bp, 26 predicted proteins | sample JunL306m_MetaG_FD_148653 | JGI IMG/M metagenome (GOLD analysis project Ga0194037, IMG submission 148653) | Anoxic zone freshwater microbial communities from boreal shield lake in IISD Experimental Lakes Area, Ontario, Canada - Jun2016-L304-6m | ecosystem: Environmental > Aquatic > Freshwater >...
GTGAAAAGTGGGTGAGGGACGCCTTCTTTGGGTCCAAAAGGAATGGGATCAATGAGGTGCAGACCGCCACCAACACGTTTAATTTGAATGAGATATGCACGTTGACTGTATTTGTAACCGGATGCGCGTTCTGCATCCACGGCAAAGGCACCGCTTCCTTGCGAGAGCTTTTCAAGTGCCTGTTCAAATCTCTCTTGCGTATCAATGACTTCCGGAGTTCCCTCTTTCGGAAATAAAAGTGCAGGGACAACTTCAGAATTATCTACGGGCGCATCCATTCTTTATCGACGCGCCCGTAATGGTGAGGCGGTAATCGAGGTAACCCCTTCAGGTACAGGTACAAGACCGGCAATCTCGCCAAGCAAAGTGCACCACCCTGCAAGGTGCTTTAGGAGATCAGCTGGCTCTTTAATTACAGGAGTCCACGACGCACGAATTTCCATTTCTGCTTCATCACTTCTTGCAGATAGTTTTCCAAAGGAAGAACTTGCTACTCGAGTGACGGTCCCGCTCGGTGCAACGTAGTCGCATCCGGCGCTGGTAAGGGAATCGAGCATCCATTTCCAGCCAACCTCCGGAAGCAATGGATCCTCTTGCATCATGGGATCAACATCAGCGCGGACAAATGTGACGCATCGAAATTCGCCATCCCACGTCTCCTGTCCACCAGGCTCGTGCAAGAGCACAAATCGACCGGAGGCGATTTCATCTTCTTCATCATCGAGCAGACCGTTACTCACATCGGCAGAAAATGCGAAAGCGAAGGTGGCTAATTTTTGCGGGGCAGGAACTTCCTCCAGGAGGATTTCAGCTCGAGGGGTGAACTCTCGTAAGGATTTCGCGAGTCGTTCAAAACCATGTGCGTCCACTACCTCAATCTAAAGTTAATCTCGCTCAAAGCGTGGGAGGCGGGGCTGTAGCATGCCTAACATGGCTATTGCATTGGCGCTCTTTTCCAGCATTCTATGGGGAAGTGCTGACTTCGAAGGCGGACGTTTGGCAAAACGTTTCCCCTCGATTGCAGTTACTGGCGCCTCTCAAGGCATCGGGCTCTTATTTGGAGTTGTGATTGTTCTGCTCACGGGGGCCTGGAGAGTTCCAGAAACGCTTTCTCGTGGATTTATTCTTTACGGAATTCTTGCAGGCATCTTTGGATATATCGGATTAGTTTGTTTGTATTCAGGGCTGGCAACTGGGCGAATGGGAGTTGTCTCTCCAATTAGTTCGCTCTGCGCAATTATTCCGTTGACTATCGCATTGGTGGGCGGTGAATCACTTTCCACGGCAAATATTATTGGAGTTGTCATTGCGCTACTTGGTGCTTTTTGTGCAAGCGGTCCAGAAATCTCCCAAGGGTTACCTTTGAAACCTTTGCTCTATGCAGTCGGCGCACTTTTTGGATTTGGCTTGAGCCTTTCCTTTATGGCTAAGGGTTCTGCCTCGAGCGCGCTACTCACCATGGTTTTCATGAGGGTTGCAACACTTATTATTTCGAGCACCTTTGCACTACGTCATAAATCTATAGGTGGCTTTACCAAGCCAAAAGATTTTCTCGCTTTAGCGTTTATCGGGATTTCTGATTTTTCGGCTAACGTGCTTATCGGAATTGCTTCCACGAAAGGGTTGGTCTCCATAGTTATGGTTTTGGGATCACTCTTTCCCATTATGACTGCGGTACTAGCTTTTCGAATTTTAAAAGAGCGGCTCCATTACATTCAGTATGCAGGAATTGTCTTCGCAATCTTAGGAGTGGCGATCATTTCCGCGGCATGAATAAAAGGTTGTCCCATCCACATCACTTATTGATATGTCATGAAAATGACTGAGCAAGAATTCAAGGTTCACTAAATTTTCTCCGCCGCTGACAGGAGAGACGCTGACTTCGCATTCATCGATGGCACCAGATTCAAGTAGTTCGCGCACAATGGTCCAACCCGCCTCTATGCCGATTGATTCCCCGAATTGCGTTCGCGCCTTGTCGATCGCCTCTGAAGGAGTGCAATTCCACCACTGCGATAAGGGATTGATATCCAAAAGATCGGGCCTGGAATGAGAGAGCACGACAACCGGCGCGGGCGTTGTACGGTAACGCTCGTTGCGCGCCGTGTTCCCACCAATGATCAGAACATCAAAGCCCCGGCGTCTTTCTAGAAAGCGTTCTCGATCGGCCAGGCTGGAGAGTCCTGCTGAACTGCTGTTTATGGTGCTGGAGCCATCGCTGCCTAAGACGAGGGTGGCGATGACGGTCATGGAGCAAGGCTAGTGAGAGTTTTGTCAGTGGTCGGGGTTAACGTGGGGCCATGATCATCAATTGCGATAGCTGCACCATGAGAGAGATTGCATGTACAGACTGTGTGGTTTCTAGCCTTCTTTCCATGCCCAGTCCTGAAACGGGCGAAATCAGCCCGAAAACGGTTGCCGCCTTGGAACTTCTTTCCAACGCAGGGATTCTGCCTCCATTACGCTTTGAAGAGGGTGATTCAAGGGTAATTCGCAGGTTGGATAAGCCCGCTACAGGTTGAGTTTGGCCTATAAAGGCCGTTAGCCTGACCAGGTGCGTTTTTCTCGAACAGCCCAAGCCACCTCTTTTGGGATCTCCCTCATTCTGGCCTTGAGCGCTATGGCTTTTTTCTCCTCGAGCGCTTCGGCTGCACCTTCTCTTTCTGATGTACAGGCACAGGTCTCACGACTTCAGGCTCAGGCATCAAATGCCGCCGAAGGTGCTCAAGCGGCAAAAGTTCAGTTGGCCTCCTTAACAAGGACTCTGAGCGGAATTAATCAAGCCGCCGCCGCTCAAAGCCAAACAGTGGCTCAGTTACGTAAATCCCTGGGCGCCATAGCGGTGGAGCAATATCGATCGGGCGGTCTTAGCCAGAGCCTGGAATTACTTTTCTCCAGCGATCCAACCCTCTATCTTTCCTCTGCTGGCTCTTTGGATGCGTTAACTCGTCGAAAGAGCGTGCAATTGCGAAAATACGCTGTGGCTCAGCAGCGCCTTAAAGCCACAACCTTTACCGTGAATGACAAGATGACGTTGGTTAAGGCCGCACAAGCTCGACTCATTGCTCAAACTGCCCAAGCCCAGGCAAAACTTAAAGAGGCAGAAAAATTATTAGGTGCGCTAAAAAAGAGTGACCGTTTGCGTTTGGCAAAGTTAGCGCTCTTGCAAGAGAACGCCGACCAGGCCTCGTCATTGGCGCTAGCAAGCAAAATAAAAATTTCTGGCCGAGCAGGCATCGCTTTGAAATTTGCTTTGAAACAGATTGGTGATCGGTACGTATTTGGCGCCGCGGGAATGATTTATTGGGATTGTTCTGGTCTGACAATGCGTGCCTACCAAGCCGCGGGAGTATCGCTTCCTCATTCGGCCGCAGCTCAAGTGAATTACGGCAAGAGAGTTTCACTTAACGCGCTGAAACCTGGCGATTTAGTATTTTTTGGAAGCCCCATTGGCCACGTCGGAATCTATTTTGGCGGCGGGAAAATGGTCGATGCCCCACACTCGGGGTCCAGAGTTAAAGTTGAATCATTTGGCTCCCATTTTGGTTGGGAACGTTTCGTAGCAGCTCGTCGTTTCTGAAATGACATCTGTACTTTTTGTTACAAATGATTTTGGTCCGCGTGCTGGTGGAATTGAAACTTTCATAATCGGACTCATAGAACGATTGCCCAAAGGTAGCGTTGTTGTCTACACCTCATCTCAACCAGATACAGATTCCTACGACGCACAATGGCTAGCCGATTTTGGTGTAAAAGTTATTCGCGACCGCCAGCGAATATTGCTTCCCACTCCACGGGTTGCCCGCGCAGTAGGAGCGCTCTCACGCGAAGGTAAGATGCAGGTGGCATGTTTTGGTGCAGCTGCGCCTCTTGGGTTATTAGCGCCGACTCTGCGTCGAGCGGGAGTCAAAAAGATTGTTGCACTGACGCATGGTCACGAGGTGTGGTGGGCGAAGGTCTTCCCGTTTTCTTTGGCAATGAGCCGCATCGGCAGATCGGTTGATGTAATTACGTATTTGGGTGATTTCACGCGTAACGCGATCTCGCGATCGTTGCCAGCTTCTGCTCAAGAATCCATGGTCCGCATTGCACCAGGAATTGATGTTGAACATTTCTCCCCTGAGGCCGATGGCTCAGAACTACGTACCGAGCTTGGCTTAGATTCCAAACGAGTCATCATCTCTGTGGGAAGACTGGTCCATCGCAAAGGCCAAGATCGACTTATCCAAGCGATGCCCGAGATAGTGAAAACTATTCCCAATGCACATCTCGTTATAGTCGGTCAGGGTCCGTACCGAGAAAAACTTGAATCCTTTGTACGAGAGTGTGGGGTTAACGATCACGTGAGCTTCATCGGTCGTATTGCCTACAAGGAGCTGCCACGATATTTTCGAATTGGAGATGTTTTTGCAATGCCGTCGCGTTCGCGCTTTCGTGGTCTTGAGGTTGAAGGATTAGGAATTGTCTATTTAGAGGCGAGTGCATGTGGCTTGCCTGTCATTGCAGGAAATTCAGGGGGAGCACCTGACGCGGTTTTAGAGGGCAAAACTGGGCTGGTTGTGGATGGGACTAATGTCGCTGCAATCGCTAAAGCGTGTATTGAATTGCTATCGGATCCAGATCGATCTCAAGCGATGGGTCAAGCAGGAAGAAAATGGATCGAGCAATCATGGTCTTGGGATCTTTGGGCAAAGGAATTTACTAAGACTCTCTCGCTCTAATCGATTAACCCATGCTTGAGAGCCATGCTCAGGGCTTGGGTACGATTCGTTACTGCGAGCTTTCTGTAGACAGAGGCAAGATGAGTTTTTATCGTAGCCTCACTCACAAATAACTCCTGGGCGATCTTTTGAGAAGTTTTCCCAGTGGACAGATGCGAGAGCACTTGCATCTCTCTCGCGGTTAATTTGAAGCCGTCTTTCTTTCGAGCGATTGCTGCACCTAAACCCGTGGCAGAAAAACTCAGTGGTGCTGCAAAGGCATGCGACACTGCAGCGATCACCTCGTGAAGTGGCGCACTTTTTACTATAAATGCACTAGCCCCTGCCTGCAGGCAGGCGAGAAGATGATCATCATCATCATGCAAAGTCAGAACAACGATTCCTAGTGTCTGAGAAATTCCTCGGGTCCATGTCACCACTTCCAACCCGCTGGCATCTGGCAAACTTAAATCAACAACAATGACATCAGGGTTCTTGTGAGCGATTTGCGCGAGAGCTTCGGTTTTTGACGCAGCCTCACCAACTACCAGATAGCCAGATTGTGTGAGTGCGCTCTTAAGTCCTTGACGAACTACTTGATGATCGTCAATAAGTAAGACGGTGATATCTGTATTAGGCATTAAGGCCCTTGGGCACACTGACAGGAATCGTGAGATGAGCCTCGGTGCCCGCCCTTGTGGCCGTAATCTCAAAGTGTGCACCCATATTATCAGCACGCTCGCGTACCCCTGCCAGTCCGAGGGCAAATACTTCAGTGGATTCAATGCCAATGCCATTATCGGCCACGCGTACATCTACCGCGTCAGCAGATTGCGAAAGATTGAGCGAGACTCTGGTTGCCCCAGAGTGCCGAGATACATTCTGAAGAAGCTCACCAACGATTCGCAAGATTTCATACTCGTAATCATGTTCGATGTTGAGAGGTTGAGTTTCAATCGTGCGCTCGATCTGAAACTCTGCGGCGAAGGATTCGCTAAGTGCAACGATTTCCTGAGCCAAAGTGGATCCCAGAGGTTCGCGGAGTTGGTACATCTCTCGGCGCACCTTGTCTATGAGGTCTGTAACGCTAAATCTCAAGGTACGAAGCTGGGTACGGGTATCGGAGGTAACTTCTGGGGTACCCAAGATCAAGTCGAGGGCGTAACCGATCCCGATTAAGTCCTGTGCGATTCCATCATGAATCTCTTGGGCGAGCCTGATTCGTTCAATGCTCGCCATAGCTTGCTCTACGAGTAGAGCGCTTCGATCTCTGCGGCAAACTCTTTTGCTACCACATGCCTTTTGACTGAAAGTTTTGCAGTGAGATGCCCACCCGCGATTGTGAAATCAGTAGGAAGTATCGTGAATTTCCTAATAGATTCCGCTTTACTGACGGCTTTGTTTGCTTCGTCCACACCCGTTTGAATAACCGCGATGAGATCGGGATCTTTTGTGAGTTCGGCTAAGGAGGTACCAGTCTTCTTATTTACGTTTACCCATCCTTTAAGGGCATCCGCATCCAAAGTTACAAGAGCTGCGATAAATGGTTTGTTATCACCCACAACAAGACATTGACTGACTAGGGGATGGGCGCGAAGTCGATCTTCGAGAACTGCTGGCGCAACATTTTTACCGCCAGAGGTCACGATCAATTCTTTTTTACGCCCGACGATGTAGAGAAAACCTTCGTCATCAATTCGTCCTAAATCTCCTGTCTGGAACCAATTATCAGAAGTGAAGCTTTCCTTGTTGGCAGCTTCATTTTGCCAGTAGCCTCGCATGACAATTGGTCCCTTAATAAGAACTTCGCCATCATCATTGATACGAACGGAAGTTACAGGAATTGGTCGGCCTACCGAACCGACGCGATGGTGATCGGAAAGATTGAGCGTTGCACCAGCAGTTGTTTCAGTGAGGCCATACCCTTCAAGAATTCTTATGCCGGCACCACGGTAGAAATGCCCTAGGCGAGCACCAAGAGGTGCACCTCCAGAGATAGCCGCTTCGACATTTCCTCCCATTCCATGGCGAATTTTGGAGTACACCAACTTGTCGAAAATTTTGTGTTGAATGCGCAGCAAAGGGGGAGTTTTGCCATGATCGAGTGATTCACTATAAGCAATTGCCACTGCAGCAGCTTTACGAAATATATTTCCCTTGCCTGCTGCTTCGGCTCTGGACTCTGCTCCGTTGTAAATCTTCTCGAAGATTCTTGGCACAGCTAATACGAAAGTCGGCTTGAAGGAGGCCAAGTCGATCGGGAGTCGTCCTGCGGGATCGCCGCAGTGAGCCATGTGCAATCCGGCGCTTACTGCACCGATTTCCACCATGCGTCCAAAGACGTGTGCGACAGGCAAGAAGAGAAGTGTGGAGCCACCGGGTTTGAGAAAGAGATCACTGGCACCTTGAACAACATTTCCGCACTCTGAAAGAAAGTTTCCGTGAGTGAGTTGGACGCCTTTAGGTTTTCCTGTCGTACCAGATGTGTAAATGATCGTTGCTAAAGTGTCAGGAACGAGGCTATTTCGTCGCTTATCAATTTCATCATCGCTTATCGCAGCACCCGCTTGGGCGAGAACATACAAGACATCATCGGTCACGGTCCATACGTGGCGAGTATGGCTCGGAAGAATAGGTGCTACTAATTCTTTCAAGATTGGTGTCTCGACAACGATCCCCACAGATCCTGAATCATTCAAGATCCATTCCACCTGCTCGGCCGATGATGTTTCAAAAATAGGAACAACACATCCGCCAGCAAACCAAATCGCGAAATCTAGAATTGTCCATTCATATCGCGTGCGAGCCATGATGGCGACGCGATCACCGACGTTGACTCCTGCTGCGATGAGGCCCTTTGCCGTCGCGCGCACCTCGGCCTCGAATTCGCGGGCGGTCACACTTTGCCATCCCTCACCCAATGGCCGAGAGAGCATGATTCTTTCTGGTTCAAACCATGCCCTTTCTGCTACCAGATTTGTGAGGTTGCCAGCAGTGGCGGCAGGGACCAGGGCAGGGATTGTGATTTCGTTCATGGTTCTAACGCTAGCGTGACAAAGGCGCTAATGGGAGGGGTAATCTGTGCGCCATGGCCGATAATTCTGCAGGTTCAATATCCATCGAGGCTCCATTCGAGGCGGTAACCGCGATCCTTTTTGATATCGCTAAATACCCAACATGGTCCACCTCTATCAAGTCCGTCGAAATCTTAGCCACGGATGACCAAGGTCGGGCAACATCGGCAAAGTTATCGATTGATGCCGGAATGATGCGCGACCGCGTGAGCTTGGATTACGACTGGAGTCTGGCTCCGGGCAAACTCAGCTTCTCCCTTTCAGACGCCGACCTCCTCACCGGAATGGATGGCGCCTACATTATTGAAGCGCAAGACTCTGACACGACGAAAGTCACCTACGAATTGACGGTGAGTTTATCGATGCCATTGCCTGCCATGATGCGCACCAAGGCCGAGAAGACGACGATCGACCAAGCACTTGCACAACTGAAGGCATTTGCGGAAAAGTAAATGGGATATTCCATCGGTGTTGATGTTGGCGGCACCAAAGTTCTTGGTGGAGTTGTAGATAACCAAGGAAAGGTTTTAGCACACGCACGTCGAGACACTCCGCGACAAGGTGGCAAAGCACTTACTCAGGCGATCGCCGATGTCGCGCTCGAACTCATGAATGATTTTGATGTTGATTGTGTGGGGATATCTGCCGCTGGTTTTGTTTCATCCGATCGCAAGACCATGCTTGCAACGCCCAATATTGCCGACTGGAATGGTGTTGACTTAAATAAAGAAATCAGCGCGCTCATTGGCGTCCCCGTTGTTATTGAAAACGATGCAAACGCTGCTGTTTGGGGTGAGGCCAAATTTGGTGCCGGACGCGGAGAGTCGCACATTATTTTGCTGACAATCGGTACCGGAATCGGTGGCGGAATCATCATCAACGGGCAGCTCCATAGAGGTGCCTACGGCATCGCCGCGGAGTTTGGACATATGCGAGTTTTACCAGAAGGACATTTGTGTGGGTGTGGGCAGCGTGGCTGTTTCGAGCAGTATGCCTCGGGAAATGCACTCTTGCGCCATGCACGCGAAGCGGTCAGTGCATCACCAGAAATAGCCCGCAATCTACTTGCCCTTGGAGATGGAAGCGTTGCTGGAATGACGGGCAAACATATTACCGAAGCCGCTAGAAATGGTGACGCCGTTGCGCTGGCTTCCTTTAATACAACAGCGCAATGGCTGGGCGCTGGTATCGCCTCGCTCGCTGTTTTATTGGACCCTGCGTGCGTGATTATTGGTGGGGGAGTGATCGATGCGGGAGAAATATTGCTAACGCCCACTCGTGAGGCACTTGAGCGCTACCTTCCCTTTGTTGGTAAACATCCATCGCCACGGATCGTTGCCGCAGAGTTGGGTAATGAAGCAGGGCTTGTCGGCGTCGCTGATTTAGCGCGCTAAAGAACCGCACCGTCTTCATCGGTGAAGTCATCACGTAACGTGTAAAGAAATGCTGCAAGCCCGCCAAAGAAGGCAATAACTCCAGGCCATGGCTCCACACCTAGCGGATCAAAGCCCGTTGCTGCTGCAGCGATTGCATAAATCGGACCAACAATCATCGCGTAGATGGCATTGCGTTTAGATCGACTGCGAATTGGCTGCAATTGCGGATCGGGTTCAATGAAATGTTCATCAGGATCGGGGGCATCCAAATCATCGAGATAATTTGAAGGCGAAGATTGATCGAGGGAGAGCCCTGCAATTATGGACTCAAATTCGGCATCAATAAGTTCGGTGTCATCATCAACCGATGATGGCCAAAATCCATGAACTACTTCGCTAATAAAGGAGATGGTTTCATCTACACCTTCAACTTCGTTTAGATGGTCAAGAACTACTTCACGGATGTAGGCGGATGAAATATTTTCAGCAATCTCTTGCGCCTGACTAAATTGCTCGCCCGTTTCTCCGAGCGAATACATTAAAAGTAGAGGATGTTCCACGAGATCTAAATTTTCGAAAACCGATTTGTACTCCTTGCGCACGGTGCGATCTTCAGAGGAGGTGATCGGATCTATGATGACAAGCCCGTCGATCTCCTCGCCAAATTCTTCCGCAAGTGAAAGTGCAGATAGGGCGCCGGAACCAAAAGCGGCAACGAATATTCGCTCTGATTGGGCCCTCAGATTTTCAAATTCTTGTCGCAGACTCTTACTGAGCGTTCCTTCTTGACTGATGATCGTCACGACGCAGTGCCCCGCCCGAGAGTTGAGTTGGGAAGAAAATTCCGAGTTGGGAGGTTGGAGGACCAGCACGCCAATATTTCCCCTGGGAAATTCTTGCCTGCGGGGGTTTGGGATATGCGTCACTTTCCCATAGTGTCATATCTCGGGAAATGGCACTAAATTGGGAGACTACCGATTCGCGGTAGGCGTCTGGTCAGGAGGTAGCTCATGGTAAATCTGCCCTACGGGTTACTGCGCGCCTTTCTCACCCCATTTCTTATGTTGCTCTTTCGCCCGAAGGTGACCGGGCTACGAAATGTCCCCATTAATGGACCAGTAATTATTGCCTCGAATCACTTGTCCTTTAGTGACTCGATCTTCATGCCTTTGGTTGTCCCTCGAAAAGTTACCTTTTTGGCAAAGAGTGAGTACTTCACCTCTCCGGGTCCAAAGGGGTTGTTGAAAAAACTTACCTTTATCGCTCTGGGGCAAGTACCCGTGGATCGCTCAGGCGGGCGCCGAAGTGAAGCGGCTCTGATTACTGGTTTAAAAGTCTTAGCAGAAGGTAATTGCTTGGGCATTTACCCAGAGGGCACACGTTCGCCAGATGGTCGTTTATATAAAGGTCGCACAGGAGTGGCACGTTTGGCAATCGAATCAGGTGCGCCGATTATTCCGGTAGCAATGTTTGATACAGACAAGATTCAACCAACCGGTAAAGTCATTCCAAAGATCATGCGCGTCAAGTTAATATTTGGAGAGCCCATCTATTTCACGGGCGATTCAACGGATATGCAAGTCCTACGAGATGCGACCGACACTTTAATGCGCACGCTACAGGAAATGTCGGGCCAAGAGTATGTAGATATTTATGCTACGAAGAAAAAAGTTGAAACTAACGACGAAGATTAATCTTCAAGCTCGAGCCGCAGCGTAAGGTAATTGCATGTTGGGCATGTAGGTCCCGCATCAGGACAAGGTCCTTCCAGGACTGCGATGAAATCTGCTATCACTGAGATGAAAGATTGTTCATTGCGCTGTACGGGAATATAACTTTGTGCAACGCCAAAGCCGAATGACTCAGCGTTATTTCCTATAACTCTGTTGGGCTTCCAGACCAGCAAGCCCATGCTTGCAATGGCCATGGGGGTACCCGTTGCCGGTCTTTCCATCGCATATGTATAGGCGTGAAGCTGAGGGGAGTAGAAGTCGCCTGAGTCTCGAGCGCTGTCTGAAACTTTGCAATCAATGAGAGCGAAAGTTCCGTCTTCATTTTCTGCCACTAAGTCATATTTACCAACGACCGACCAACGAGTTGTTTCTCCATTAATTATGAACGGTTTACTTTTTACAAACTCACCCAGCTTGGTCACTCGTCCAGGCCGCAATGACGGGTCGATATCTGCAGTGGAAACTCCTCGGAATATATTTTCTTGAAATGAGGAGAGCGGACCGACAAGGGGCATAGCCAGTGGCATCATCACTTTGTGCCAATACTTAATCCATAGGCATCGCTTGCAGGTGGACAGACCAAAGGTCAGGTCTGAGGGTGAAATATTCTCGCGCGCTGGCTTGGAAGGTTTCTTCATGGAATTAGTATCGCCTTTCCTAGCGCATGAGATGTGCAACTGCCGCACCGATAACGAGCGTGCCCAAAGTGACCATTACGCATCCGCCGATAGTTCGAAGTCGCACCAATCGACGTGCATCGGTGGCCAACCATTGCCGCGCGGTTCCGGCGATAAGCCCCCAACTGCCATCGCATATCAAACACAGCCCCGCAAAAATGGCCCCAAGGAGTAGCAGCTGACCCGTGACAGATCCACGATCCCTGTCGATGAATTGAGGAAGAACTGCTGCGTTGTACACGAGGATTTTCGGGTTGAGCAGTGCAACCCAGAGCCCTTGTCGGACGGTGGTTAACACAGAGGGAGCTACTTCCTGTGTCGAAGTCATATTCGCGGCATGTTCATGTCGATGTCGGATGGAATCAATACCAAGATAGATGAGGTAGGCGCCGCCTCCCCATTGAATGCTGGCGTAGGCAAGATCCGAGCGAGCAAGTATGGGACCAAGACCTATTGCAACAAGTACTGACAAGATCAAAGTGCCAATAGCATTTCCAAGTACCGTCAACAACGCCGTCTTTCGCCCCCATGAAATTGCTCGAGCGATGACGAAAAGCACACTTGGACCTGGTGCAAGCACAATCAGCAATGAAGAGGCTACGTATTCCCAGATTCGCGTTGGAACGATCATTTAGGCATATTAACGGAGAAAGCAAAGGGATGGGTGGTTTGCACCGCGCCCATCCCTTTGCTTTGTTGTTTCGAATTAACTTGCGTTGCCACGATTCTTGGCAATGGAGTGGAGTACTTGATATCCAATAACTGCAACAAGTGTTGCGTTAATGATTCCACCAAAGGTGTAGTCGCCGCTGGTCCATGACATATCAGCGATGCCGATAATCAACGCTGAAGCAGCGATTATTAGGTTTGTGGAATCTGCGAAGTTCACTTTGCCCTCAATCCAAATTCGAGCACCGAGAACTCCGATCATTCCAAAGAGAGCGACGCCGACGCCACCGAGTGCGCCAACTGGAGTAGCACTCAAGACTGCGCCGAATTTAGGGGAGAGCGAAAGGCCAATTGCACCGATTCCTGCAACCCAGTAAGCGGCTGTGGAATAAACGCGAGTTGCGGCCATTACGCCGATATTTTCAGCATAGGTAGTAGTTCCTGATCCGCCACCAGCGCCAGCCAAAGTTGTCGCAACGCCGTCGGCAAATAGCGCCATTCCCATTTGATCATCGAGATTCTTACCCGTCATGGCGGAGACCGCTTTAACATGCCCAACGTTTTCGGCGACGAGAACCAACACGACTGGCAAGAAGAGTGCAATTGCTTTGCCATTAAATGTAGGACTGGTGAAATGTGGGGCAGCAAACATTGCGGCGGATTTGATTCCGCTTGTGTCTACATCCCCGCGAATAAGGGCGACTGCATACCCGACGACGAGCCCAAGAAAAATACTGATTCGTCCAAGGAAGCCGCGTGAATATGCTGCGATCAAGCCGATGGATGCCAAGGTGATGATTCCGACGAGAGGACCTTTAACGAAGTTATTTTTCGCCGCACCAGCAAGGTTAAGACCAATGACCATAACAATCGTGCCGGTCACAAGAGGAGGTAGGAGCCAATTGATCCAACCAATTCCCGCTGCACGCACGATCAATCCGATCACGGCCAAGATCACGCCAGTAGCAACGACGCCGCCTAACGCATTAGACATTCCTCCGCCAGCTTTTGCAGCAGCAATTGGTGCCAAGAACGCGAAGGATGAACCTAAGTAGCTAGGAACGCGATTTTTTGTGAGAGCCAAGAAGATTAAAGTGCCGACCCCAGAAAAGAAAAGGGTTGTTGTCGGAGGCAAGCCGGTGATGATTGGGACTAGGAATGTTGCGCCAAACATGGCAGCGATATGTTGAATTCCGACGCCGATTGTTCTAGGCCAACTCAAGCGTTCATCTGTTGATACAACTTCTCCTGCACCGATGGTCTTGCCGGTGCCATGAAGCTTCCACGAGAGTAGAGACATCTATGAATTCCTTCCTCAGTAAACCCTCAGCACCGCCGGTGGTGGTGAGTGATGGGAAACGATGGGGAAGCGCTATAACCATAAAGCGGGATCCTTTTCGCCTCGCCTTACCCACTGGTACGCCACGCCGAGTGGCGCCCCCGCCCAGCGCTCAAGTTGCATCCCGTGCATGTATCGGCTTTAATAGCGATTCGATATATCGATTCGATATATCCCAAGAATTGGGAGGTCTCCTTATGCGCTCACGCAGCGAATCCCTCGAGTTTGCCCTTCTTGGCCTTCTGGCTCAGAGTGATCTCCACGGGTACGAATTGCGCAAGCGTTTGCTGGCGATCTATGGCCCCTTTAGAGCTCTCTCCTTTTCAGTCCTGTATCCCCAACTGCGGCGGATGCTTGAGGCTGGAGTGATCGAGGAATCCATCTCCAAAGAGCCAGGGCTAGCTCGGCGCTCGCGCATTGTCTATCGCCTTTCAGAAACTGGGCGTAACAAATTCTCCCTCCTGACCGAAACGGTGAGTCCAGATACATGGGAGGACGAGGGATTTGAAATTCGCTTCGCATTCTTTAGTCCAACCTCTGCGACAAACAGAGTTCGCATTCTTGAGGGTCGTCATCGCCGCCTCAAAGATCGTGCGGAGATTCTGCGAGCAGAGCTAGAAAAGTCACCGATAGGAATAGATAAGTACTTAGAGGAGTGGCGCCGCCATAGCCTGGAATCGGCCGATCGAGAAATCGCTTGGCTTGAAGACATGATAAAAACCGAGAGGAAATAAAGTGAATATCCAAACAGGTAAAGGCGACATTCGCGTCGCCATCGTCGGAGTAGGCAACTGCGCAAACTCACTGGTTCAGGGCGTGGTGTATTACAAGGATGCTCCGGCAAATCAAGAGATTCCTGGTCTTATGCATGCGGTCGTCGGTTCATACCACATCAGCAATGTGAAATTTGTTGCCGCCTTCGATGTAGATGCAAAAAAAGTTGGTTTGGATTTAGCCGATGCCATTTGGGCGAGTGAAAACAATACGATCAAATTTGCCGATGTTGCCAAGACGGGAGTCACCGTTCAGCGGGGAGTCACCAACGACGGGCTCGGAAAGTACTATCGCGAAACAATTACAGAATCAGATGCACCAGAAGTTGATGTAGTACAAGTTCTCAAAGATGAAGCAGTAGATATCTTGATCTGCTACTTGCCCGTTGGATCTGAAGTTGCTGCTAAATATTACGCCCAGTGCGCCATCGATGCGGGTTGCGCTTTTGTTAACGCGCTTCCTGTCTTCATCGCGTCTGACCCAGTATGGGCTGATAAATTCACAAAGGCGGGATTGCCAATTATTGGAGATGACATCAAGAGTCAAGTAGGTGCCACGATTACGCACCGCATCATGGCCAAACTCTTCCAAGACCGCGGAGTTCACTTAGATCGCACGTATCAGCTTAATGTTGGTGGAAACATGGACTTTAAGAACATGCTAGAGCGCGATCGCTTGGAATCTAAAAAGATTTCTAAAACGAATTCTGTGACTTCGCAATTAGAGCATGATCTTGGTGAACGAAATGTGCACATCGGGCCTTCGGATTACATTCCTTGGCTAGATGATCGCAAGTGGGCGTATGTTCGTCTTGAAGGTCGTGCATTCGGTGATGTTCCATTGAATCTGGAATACAAGCTAGAAGTGTGGGACTCACCTAACTCTGCAGGCGTAATTATTGATGCGCTACGTTGCGCAAAGATCGGACTTGATCGAGGAATTGGCGGTCCATTACTTTCTCCTGCCAGTTACTTTATGAAAACACCGCCAGTGCAGTACACAGATGAGCAAGCCCATGTGCTTACTGAGGAATTTATTGCCGGAATTGTTGAACGTTAATTTGCACAGGTAAAGATTTGCGGCAAAGAAAACTCCCCCCGATTGCTCGGGGGGAGTTTTTCTTCACCCTCACGGAGAGTAGAGGGCTAGATCGTCGCGTGTTCTGGAGTGCGACGAAGATGAACCCACCCGGCCATGGAAAGTATGAGCATCAACAGGCCGCCAACTAAGGCAACTCCTGCGGAGATCCGTGCAATTTGACCTAACTCCCAGAATGCATAGGCAGTCAAGAGTGTTCCGCGAAGCGTTGTTCCCTTGAAAACTGTGTCAAGAGTTGCCAACGCAGATGCAGCAGCCTTTTGTAGGGCTGGATCATTGGGGTTTGATGCAGCAGCCCCTGATGCCGTACGGCTTGCAGTTGATGCATCTGCATAAGTTGCCATGCGAGATAAGTGGAAGCCTAAATAATGATCCGCGTACATTTGTGCTTGCTTACCAGTAGTCATAAGTTTTCCACCGTTGGCCTTGAAAAATGCCGTGACGGTTGCAGCCTCTGCTGAGTTACCAGTGGCGGCTGGAAGAGTAATTTTCTGCGCGGCCAATTGTCCCGAAACAGCGCTATCGGCGAAGCTATAGCCCCAGTTCATGAGACCTGCTGCGATAAATAGAAAAACACTTAATCCAAAACCAACCATTGTGACGATTGCGTCAAAGGTACGACGTTTCATTATTTTCTCTCCTTTTATGTTCAGCTGTGCGTGAACATGTCTATTGATACACGCTTCATCAATAGATAGTTGGAGAGTTGGAGAGTGCCAGCCCCTGGAAAACTGTGATTTACATTAAAAGGTCGAATGGCTCACTAGTTGTGTCGGGAGCATAAAGATTGTCCATCGGCGCCAACCTCGAAGTGTTGACAAGCAACCCCTAGGCGATCAAATGCCTTATCTCCGTAATGTGTGCGGTAGGCCAAGGCCAATAACACGCGAAGATTGGTATCGCCATCGGCTCGTATGCCAAAGGCTTTTGCTGTTCGGCTGACTGTATTCTCAATGACTTTCTCGGTGTGCGCGGTTTCACGAGCAATAGATCCGTTGGATTTGCCTTCACATAAGAGATCCATGACTAATCGTTCAAAAGGTGTTAAATCCCTTGTTGCGATCGTGATATCAGTTGCCATTTCTTGGTCGGCCTCTCCGTAGCCATCTGAGTATTAACTCTCTTTGTAACTCGTACATTACTCGTGCTCACCCTTAAGATTGCCAAATGGATGAAGTCTTAGCAAAAATTGAGGGTTCTGTGCTGGTTCTCACAATGAATCGACCATCGAAAATGAATGCCATCACACGGTCAATGTATGAGGGGTTATCCCGACACCTACGCTCGGCGGCAGAGGATTTCGCCATACGGGTGGTTGTGATCCAAGGTCAGGGAGAGCATTTCACGGCCGGAAATGACATTTATGACTTCATGGAGGAACCGCCAACGGGTCCAGACTCTCCCGTAAGCCGTTTTCTGGAGGCCATTCACAATTTCCCTAAACCTCTGATTGCGGCAGTGCGAGGCAACGCTGTCGGAATCGGCACGACAATGCTTTTCCATTGTGAAATCGTTTTTGCTTCGAGCAGTGCGAATTTCTCAATGCCCTTTGTCTCATTGGGTCTAGTGCCCGAGGCTGGATCGAGTTACATATTTCCCGCATTAGCAGGGTATCAAGAAGCGGCGAGGATCTTCCTTACCGGCGATAGCTTTGGCGCGCAGGATGCGCACCGATATGGACTTGTGGGTGTTATTTGTGAAGATGCGCAAGAGCAGGCGCTAGCTACGGCGCACAGGATTGCCCAGCAACCACCCACTTCGGTGATCAATACCAAGGCCTTGCTGAAGGCGCGTTCGCATGATGCAATTTCTGCAGTGATGAAAGTTGAAAGTGAACTTTTTATGCTGGCCTTGCAATCAGATGAAGCAATGGCGGCGTTTATGAAGTTCACAACTAAAAAAGATAAGGCGGTCGATGAATGAGCCTTCAAGGTAAAAGAATATTTATTACAGGTGGCTCTCGTGGGATTGGTCTAGCGATTGCACTGAAAGCTGCCGCCGATGGCGCATCAATTGCCATCGCTGCCAAAACGGCAGAAACAAATCCGAAATTGCCAGGAACAATATTTACTGCGGCAAAAGAGATAGAGCAAGCTGGCGGGATTGCCCTTCCGATTCAATGCGATCTGCGTGATGAGAATCAAATTGTCGAGGCGGTGGCTCACGCCGCGAAGGAGTTTGGTGGCATTGATATCTTGATCAATAATGCCAGCGCGATTAATCTCACGAGAACTGAGGAGACTCCCGCCAAACGTTTTGACCTCATGTTTGATGTCAACGTGCGTGGCACGTTTTTAACCTCTCAGGCTGTACTTGAGCACTTGCGAGAATCTGCGAAATCGGGCAGAAATCCTCATATTTTAAATCTTTCTCCACCGCTTTCAATGAAACCCAAATGGTTTAAGAATCATGTGGCATACACGATGGCCAAGTATGGGATGAGTATGTGTGTGCTGGGCATGTCTGAGGAGTTCCGTCGCGACGGGATTGCCGTGAATGCCCTGTGGCCACGTACGGCCATCGATACCGCCGCTCTGGCGATGATTCCCGGGGTCGATACCGCCGCATGCCGAACTCCTGCGATATTGGCAGATGCCGCCTATGTAATCTTGGGGCGAGATGCCAAAGAGTGCACGGGAAACTTCTTTATCGATGATGAAGTTCTCGCAAGTGAAGGAATAACGGATCTAGATCGATACTCTGTCGTACCTGGAACCACCGACTTCCTCACAGATTTTTTTCTCGACTAATATGCCCACAAACGATCACTTAAGGGGAGTCCATGTCTAATCAATCGGTTAACCCGCGCACCGGAGAAAAATTCGGGCCAGTATTTATGTCGACATCACCCGAAGCGATCAATGAAATTATTTCACAGTCCGTATTGGCCCATAGTGTCTGGTCTGCAACATCACCTAAAGATCGAGCGCGTGGACTTCTCGCGATTGCCGATGCCTTGGATTCCCAAACAGAGGTACTTGTAGACATTGCCGATGAGGAGACGGCGCTAGGGCGAATTCGTCTTACTGGAGAAGTCGCGCGCACAACTTTTCAACTGCGAACCTTCGCGAGTGCACTAGAAGCAGGACAGTTTGTTTCCGATGAGATCGATGCTGCAGTAGAGGGCGCTCCTCCGCAAGGTCATCCAAGATTTGTCAGAACTGTGCGGGGTATTGGACCGGTCGCTGTTTTTGGAGCAAGTAATTTCCCCTTTGCTTTTAGCACCTTAGGTGGAGACACCGCCTCTGCACTTGCAGCGGGATGTTCAGTTGTCATCAAGGCTCATCCAGCGCATCCGCAAACGGCGCAACTCACCTTTGATATTGCCAGAACAGCGCTCACGAGCGCCGGTGCGGCGACTGCAGTGATCTCACTTGTACATGGATTTGAATGCGGAAAGACACTTGTTACAGATTCCCGAATTAGCGCCGGAGCCTTCACTGGGTCTCGAGCAGGTGGACGGGCGCTCTTTGATTTAGCTCAAGGCCGCGAGTATCCCATCCCTTTTTATGGAGAGCTGGGTAGCGTAAATCCTGTTGTAGTTTTAAAAAGTGCGTTAGATGATCCAAAGAGTTTTGTTACGGCATATCTGGATTCCTTATTGATGGGCAATGGGCAATTTTGCACCAACCCAAGTGTTCTCTTCATCCCAGAGAGTGATGAATTTGTGCAGGAGTTGCATACACAGATTGCTCTTAGAGAAGCTGCCCCCTTTCTGAGCGAGGCCACAAAGAAACTCCACGACTCAAATCGTGCTCACCTTGTAAGTTCGATTGACGCCGTTATTTGTCAGGGCAAAGCAGTTTCTGAGAATGGCTTTTACACACCTGCTCTTGTTGCAGTAGTAAAGGCGAAAGACCTCGCGCAGGGGCTAACTGACATAGGCGAGGAATGTTTTGGTCCAACAGGTGTCGTTATCTCCTACTCGGGCGTCGGAGAAGTGATTGAGATTCTTGGCAAAATGGAGGGTGCTCTCGCGGGATCACTTTTTGCTTTATTCCACGATGCGGACGTTTCCCGAGTATTAGATTCACTCGCATCGATGTGCGGACGCGTTGCCTTTAATGCTTGGCCAACAGGCGTAGCGGTGACCTATGGCCAGCATCATGGAGGCCCTTATCCTGCTTCGACATCTTCATTACATACATCAGTAGGTACGCATGCGATCACGCGATTTTTGCGACCCGTAACATTTCAAGGGTTGCCCGATGTACTCTAAGCGGCAATAGTCACCCAAAAAGCAAAGGATAGTTGACAATGAAACTGGCGCGCCTAGGTTCGATAGGAAATGAACGAGCTGCACTTATTGTGAGTGATTCTGAAGCTGTCTTTGTTGATGATGTTGTAGGCGATTGGAGTCGCTCATCGCTTGAGTCTGGCGTGATGGAAAAAATTGCAGCGTTGGATATTTCCAACCGTCCCCGTGTGGCGATTGCTGACTATCGTTTGGGTGCACCCGTTACTCGTCCTACCAAAGTTATTTGCGTTGGACTCAATTACGCACAGCACGCGATCGAATCAGGTGCGACGCCTCCACCTGAGCCCATTATTTTCATGAAGGCTCCCGACACTGTTGTTGGTGGCTTTGATGACATCGTTGTCCCACCTGGATCTCTTAAAACAGATTACGAGGTGGAGATTTGCGTAGTTATAGGCAAGAGCGCGCTTTATTTAGAATCTCCTGCGCAAGCGCGCGAACATATTCTCGGCTACACAATCTCTCAAGATGTTTCCGAGCGCTACTGGCAGTTAGAGCGCAGTGGCCAATGGGTTAAGGGAAAGTCTTTTCCTTCATTTAACCCACTGGGACCCTGGATCGTCACTGCAGATTCATTGGATCCCAATGACCTGCGCCTCTGGTGCTCGGTTGATGGCGAGATGCGTCAAGATTCGAGAACGAGTGATTTGATTTTTGGAATTGATCATTGCATCTGGTACATCAGTCAATTTATGGAGCTCAAGGCTGGAGACATAATCAATACCGGCACCCCCCAAGGTGTGGGTATGGGATTCAAGCCGCAGAGATATATCCAAGGTGGAGAAATTATTGAAACAGGAATTGAAGGAATTGGAACAATCAAATCTAAGGTCGTAAACGCCTAAAAGGGTTTGCTGAAAACCGTTTCCTCCGTTGCCTCGATCTCCAAAAGGCGATTCCATTTCGCAGTTCTTTCAGAGCCATGCGTTGAGCCCACTTTTATTTGACCGGCGCCCCAACCCAAAGCTAAGTCAGCAAGCCAGCTATCTTCGCTTTCTCCCGAGCGCGCAGAAACGACCGTGGAAAATCCTGCTGCTTTTGCTTGCGCGAGAACTTCGAAAGACTTGGAGACCAAACCATTTTGATTTGGCTTAATTAAAATGGAGTTGGCGCTCTTTTCTTCGATACCTTTTGTTAGGCGATTGAGTTGGGTAGTAAAGAGGTCATCTCCAATAATCTGAATTGACTCATTTACCTGGGCGGTGAACGCAGACCAATGTTGCCAATCATCTTCTGCGAAGGGATCTTCAATGGAAATGATGGGCTGGCTATTTATCAGCGAGAGGAGTTGATCACTCCATTGCTGCGCGGAGTGCACTTTTCCTGAACTTCTGGAGACGTAATTTCCTTGCTCAAAAAATTGTGTTGCTGCGACATCCAGGGCCAGACTGACCTGTGATTCAGGGGAGAGGCCAACTAGATTTATACAATCAACGACAAAGGCACAGGCCGCATCCGTTGATGCGAATGCAATTCCCAGGCCGCCCTCATCAGCAACAAGGTTTGTAATAAAGCCGCGCGCGGCGCCTTCTCGTGTCGCGCACTCACGAATAGAACTAATCCATGTCAGTGCCTCTGCAATATTTTTTGCACCATGAGCGATGACGAGAACATCTTGGATGTCCAAAGCGCCTTGAGCGTGTGCACCACCAGAGAGAATATTGACCATGGGCATTGGCATCGCTAGAGGACCGGTCGGATGCAAAAGCCTTGCAAGGGAGACTTTATTCGAATGCGCCTGTGCGATGGCACCTGCGAGTGAAACCGCCAAAGATGCATTTGCTCCGATTGCTTCATGTCGGGGGCTGCCATCAATGGCGATGAGGTGTGCATCAACACTTTCTATCTCGGGCACGGATCCGATCAGAACGGGTGCGATGACGTTGTTGATGTTCCACACTGCTTGATGGACGCTAGATCCAGAGAAAAACTTTTCTGAAAATTTTGTGCCTTCGTCGCGTAACTCTTTTGCCTCATGGCGACCCGTTGAGGCACCCGATGGAACGGTCGCTTTATGAACGCTTCCATCACTCAATACCATTCGGGCACAGACCGTTGGGCGTCCACGTGAATCAAGAACCTGTATCCCGTGAAGGGCTGTAATGGTGTGCGTCATAACTCTGAGAATACTTCACTGATCAAAGGTGGATTGTTGCTCTCGAGAATTCCAAGACATGTGTTTCTCAAACTCACACGCGCCTCCTCGGGAAGGTAGGAGACTCTCGAAACGCCATCGACTCGGGCGAGAGCAATCGCGGCAACATGCCAGGAGAGCGTCGAGGAAGGAGGTTGGAACGCCTTCTGATATTCGGAAAGGAAAAAGGACGCAGAGCGAGTAATTTTGGCTTGAAGGGCAGAGCTTTGCAGAAACTCGAATTTTGCTAACAAGTGAGCAAGTAAGAAGGCAAGATCGAAAACAGGATTGCCCGCATGGGCAACCTCAAAGTCAAGAATTATTGGGATTGCGTTATTCGCGACCAATATGTTTTTCGGTGAGTAATCTCCATGAACGAGACAGGTTTTATCCGCCTCAAGTTCGGCAATGAGGTCATGGATTCGCGTAGCAATAGTCGGATGTTCCTTAGCAATCGCACGATAAAAAGGGGTGATGCGCAATTGTTCAAAGAGCACATCCTCGTGAAAGTTGTTCAAGATTTCACTGTGAGAATAAGTGCCACGGTGCCAGCGACCGAGTATTGATCCAACCTCACCTGCCACGCTCGGGTAGATATTTCCAGCGAGAAGGTCCTCTTTCCAGTTTGTGACTTCTCTCGGTGCGCGCTCCAGAACTAGCGCGAAATGCTCTGGATCGGAATCAACAAGATGCGGAACGCTTAATGGTGTAATTGACTGGTAGATCATTAGTGCTTGCGCCTCAACAGTGGCTCGCCTTTGATCAGCGATCCAGAGAGTAGGAACATCTAGTTCGGGGAGTGCTTGCTTAAGGACGAGATCCTTTCCTTCACCCGATAGGGCAAGAACAACATTGGACACCCCGCCCGTCAAAACTTCAACAGTGACTTCAGAGGAGCCGGAAAAAAGACCTCGCGACTGCGCATATGCAACAACACTGCGGGAATCGAGTAATTGCACCTACATAGGTTAGGGCAGATAAGTGATGGAGTGAGCGTTATCGACCAAGATACTTTGACCTGAAATTCCAGTGTTAAGTTCGCTGCCAAGTAGATAAACGC